>LNAP01000681.1_pt2 | contig 22347 bp, 16 predicted proteins | sample 602601 | NCBI WGS metagenome assembly LNAP01 (sample SAMN02440304, study PRJNA202911) | soil metagenome | biome: Subtropical and temperate rainforests or woodlands; isolation source: soil samples (1 kg each in a 20% v/v slurry with milli Q water) were... ...
CGAAGCCCAACAGGGAGCCCACATGGCTCCGCGTATCGGTTCGTCTCAAAACTGATACGCAGCGTCCTGCGGACGCTCTGTTGGGCTTCGCTGCGCTCAACCCAACCGACGTCGGCGGTCAGCGGTTAACGGGGGAAACAAAGGTGCTCACGCCCGTTACCCGGTTTTGCGGCGCGCCCACTTCATGCACTTCAAAGCCGACCCGTTGCGAGGTGCTGGCCAAGCGCGGAGCTGTCAGCACCACACTGAGCGGCACATCGGTAATTTCGCCAGGTGCCAGATTCACCACGGTGTTGCCGCGCAGTTCAAACGGGCCGTCGTCGTTCAGTGCCAGCTCGTAGGTGCGGCTCTGTTGGGTTTTATTGATCACTTTGAAGCTGTAGATGTTCTCGATCTGCCCGGCGCTGTTTTCGCGGAACAACCCTCTATCGCGGGTGATGTCCAGCGACAGCAACGGCCGTGTATCGAGGGCCCAGATAAACGCGCCAATCATCAACACCAACGCGGCGGCATAACTGAGCAGACGCGGGCGCAAGAAATCAGTTTTGCCACCGGCCAACGAACTTTCCGAGCGATAGCCCACCAGCCCTCGGGCGTAGCCCATTTTGTCCATCACCGTGTCGCAGGCATCGATGCAGGCGCCGCAGCTGATGCAGTCGAGTTGCAGACCATCGCGAATGTCGATGCCGGTAGGGCACACCTGCACGCACATTGTGCAGTCGATGCAATCGCCCAGGCCGACGCTTTTCGGCTCTACGTCTTTACGCCGTGGGCCACGGCCTTCACCGCGCGCGGCGTCGTAGCTGACGAGCAGGGTGTGTTTGTCGAACATCACGCTTTGAAAGCGCGAGTACGGGCACATATGCAGGCACACCTTTTCCCGCAACCAGCCGGCGTTCAGGTAGGTGGCGGCGGTAAACAGCAGCAGCCAGGTGGCGCTGCCGCTGTCGAGGTTAAAGGTCAACAAGCCGGCGGTGAGCTCACGCACCGGCACAAAGTAGCCAATAAAGCCGATGGCGGTGACCAGGCTCACGGTCAACCACAAGCCATGCTTAGCGCTGCGCCGCAGTACTTTGTTAACCGACCAGGGCGCGGCATCCAACTTGATGCGCTGGCCACGATCACCCTCGGTGACCTTTTCCACCCACATAAACACCCAGGTCCACACACTTTGCGGGCAGGTGTAGCCGCACCACACGCGGCCGGCAAATACGGTAATGGCGAACAGGCCGAACGCGGCAATGATCAGTAACGCCGAGAGCAAAATAAAATCCTGCGGCCAGAAGGTCGCGCCAAAAATATAGAAGCGCTGCCCAGACAAATCCCACAGCACCGCTTGGCGACCCTCCCAGTTCAGCCAGGCTGTACCGAAGAAAATCGCAAACAGCAGCCCTGCACCGTACAGGCGCAGATTGCGGAAAAGGCCGGTGAAGGCGCGGGTATGAATCGGCCCGCCGGCTTGTGCTGGCGTTAGGCGTAGCGGGTGGCGCGGATCAATGGTTTCGATGATCTTCGCGGCAATACGATCAGTCATGGCGGTGGCCCCATCAGGCTCTAATTCTGTCGGGGGCATGATCGGCGTGTGACTGATCCGATAACAGACTCAGGTTTTGCTAAAAAAAGCGGATCAGATAAGGGGTGGATTCGTTGTGATGCGTGTTTGCAAGAGAAAAACAGAGTGTGGTTGGCGCTTGATCCAGCGCACCTAGATTCCCGCATTCGCGGGAATAACGGATGTTTTTATTGCAAGCAGCGTCGTCCCCGCTCAGGCGGCGGGCCGACGATTCGGGCCCCAGAGTCTTGCGGCAGTACACCCTTTCAATCTCGCTGTCTGATCTGCTTTTTATCGTTGGATCTGCCGCTGTTTTCCCGATCCCTGCACTGGGCATAGTCACTGCCACTAACCAGGGGTGACCCCGATGTATCAATACGACGATTACGACCACGCGCTCGTGCATGAGCGGGTCGAGCAGTTTCGCGATCAGGTGCAGCGCCGTTTAAGTGGCGAGCTCAGCGAAGAAGAGTTTGGGCCGCTGCGTCTGCAAAACGGCCTGTATATGCAAAAGCACGCGTACATGCTGCGGGTGGCCATTCCCTACGGCACCCTGAGTGCCGCGCAATTGCGTTGCCTGGCCAGCATTGCCCGTGACTACGACCGTGGTTACGGCCACTTCACCACCCGGCAGAATATTCAGTTCAACTGGATCGAGCTGGAGCAGGTGCCGGACATTCTTGCGCGCCTGGCTGAGGTGCAGATGCATGCCATCCAGACCTCTGGCAACTGCGTGCGCAATATCACCACCGAAGCCTTTGCTGGCGTTGCCTTCGATGAATGGATAGACCCGCGCCCGCTGGCGGAAATCCTCCGGCAGTGGTCGACGGTTAACCCTGAATTTCTGTTTTTGCCGCGCAAATTCAAAATCGCCCTGTGCTCGGCTACGGAAGATCGCGCGGCCATTCAGATGCACGATATTGGCCTGTACCTGTACCGCGATGACGCCGGCCAGATGCTGCTGCGCGTAATGGTGGGCGGCGGGCTCGGGCGCACGCCGATCCTTTCGCAGCAGATTCGCGACGGCTTGCCATGGCAGCACCTGCTGTCCTATGTCGAGGCGATTTTGCGCGTGTACAACCGCCATGGCCGGCGAGATAACAAGTACAAGGCACGCATCAAAATTCTGGTCAAAGCCCTGGGCATTGAAGCGTTTGCCACGGAAGTGGAGCGTGAATGGCAGCACCTGAAAGACGGGCCTGCCGAGCTGACCGCGGCCGAATACGATCGGGTAGCCAGCGCTTTTGTGCCGCCGGCGTATGAAACGTTATCGGCCATCGACCTCGACTTCGGCAGCCATTTGGCGCAAAGCCCAGCGTTTGAAAAGTGGGTGGAGCGCAACGTCAAAGCGCACAAAGTGCCGGGCTATACCTCGGTGGTGCTGTCGACCAAACCAGGCGCCGCTTTACCGCCAGGCGACGTCACTGCCGAGCAGATGGAGGCCGTGGCCGATTGGGCTGAGCAGTTTGGTTTTGACGAGATTCGTATTGCCCATGAGCAAAACATCGTGCTGCCCGATATCCGTAAACGCGACCTCTATGCGCTCTGGCAAGCTGCCTGCGAGCTGGGTCTGGGCACGGCGAATATCGGTCTGCTTAGCGATATCATCGCCTGCCCGGGCGGTGACTATTGCTCGTTGGCCAACGCCAAATCCATCCCCATCGCCCAAGGCATTCAGGCGCATTTCGACGACCTTGATTACCTGCACGACATCGGCGAGCTCAGCCTGAATATCTCCGGCTGCATGAACGCCTGCGGCCATCACCACATCGGCAATATCGGCATTCTCGGCGTCGATAAAAACGGCAGCGAGTGGTACCAGATCACCCTGGGCGGCGCCCAAGGGCAGCAGGCGGCGTTGGGCAAAGTGATAGGCCCATCGTTTGCCGCCGAGCAAGTGCCGCAGGTGATTGAGCGCATCGTAAAAACCTTCACCGACTATCGCGAACACCAGGAACGCTTCGTAGACACCGTGCAGCGCATTGGCCTGGAACCGTTTAAGGAACGGGTGTATCGCACGGAGGAACTGGCATGAACAACCTGATCCGTTTGCAAGACGGGCAGGCGCGTATCGACGCTGCCGATGCCTGGCAACTGGGTGAGGGCGACGGCCCGCGTATTCTGCCTTTGGCGCAATGGCGAGCCGATAACGGCCTGCTGCTAAGCCCGGAGGATGACGTCGAAAGCCTGCAACTCTCGTTTGCCGAACTGGCGCTGATTGCCATCGACTTTCCCAGCTTTCGCGATGGGCGGGGGTATAGCCAGGCGTATTTGCTGCGCCGGCGTTTGGGTTGGCAGGGCGAGTTGCGGGCAGTAGGGGATGTGTTGCGTGACCAGCTTAGCCATATGCGCCAATGCGGCTTTGATAGCTTTGCCGTACGTGAAGACAAGTCGGTAGAGGATGCGCTCAAAGGTTTGGCGGGAATGAGCGTGTTGTATGGGCGCTCAGCGATTGAGCCGCGGCCGTTATACCGCCGCCGTTCGTAGGAGCGAGCTTGCTCGCTCCTACGCCACTCCAGCAGCCACCGACGGTCTGAGGTTAGTCTTCGGCGCCTATAAGCGCCTTAGCCGCGCGCGACTGGACCGCGCAGTAAAAGCTACCGCTGCTCCCGGCAGCGCGTTCTGGACGCTGGTGTTTCGGTCCCGAGTGGCCATCGCAGGCAAGCGTGCAGCTTTGCTGGCTGGTGCCAGGGACCCCGTAGCGAGCAATATCTCGCGGAGGAATGAGCTCGTTCAGATTTGCCCGTTGATCCTCCCATCCGGTGGCTGGAATCCGGTAACCCGGGTTCTGGACTGCTGGCCCAGCCCCCGCGCTGGTTATCAGACGGGCATAAACGATACTGGACGCGGGAATGCGCGGGGTCACCACTTCCTGGTCTGTAGCTACGGTAGAGGTCTCTGCCAAGTGGGTAAGCAGGTCTGACTGCCAAGGGAGGTAATTATTTCGCCAGCTGTAGCCATCTGCTATGACTCTGTTCCAGGCGTTAGGCACGCGCACAAAAGTATGGTCGGGGCGAACAGCGTATAGCCACAGGCCACTTACTCCAGTGGCCTGGGGAAAGTCGAAGATGTTTAGCTGCTGTTGGATAAAGCCTTGTGCAATGCTGGCGCTGGCCGAAGTGCTTACCCAGGCGCTTTGCTCTGCCTGGTTAAGCTCGTCACACGAGCCGTCCAACACATGCCCTAGCAGCGTTCGTAGTCTTCCCGTTGCAGTGTAGCCAGTGGCAAATACTTCTTCAGGCGGTCGAATATCAACTCTGTACACAAAGGAGGCGGTAGATATATCCGGAGCGCTGTAGCTCGGCGCGCTGGTTAGAAGCCCAAGCGCACCGAGGATGGTAATTATCAATGAGCGCAATGCGCTGGCGGTGTTCATGTGGGTTACTCCATCAGACAAGGTGGTCGGCAATACTGATGGGCAGAACCGGAGCCAAGAAGTGGCAGCTTCCGATACCGGTGGACCACTTGTTTAGCGGCGCAGCAGACGTTTCCGCAAAGCATCTTTTATCTGTCAAACAGCGTTTTTCGCCCAAGGGTTGGTTAAAAATCCCCGCCCAGCAGTGAACCTTTGCCGCCCTAAAACAATCTCTGTCGGGATGGTTTTTTACGGAGGTGACTATGTTTTTACGCTCGTTCAGCCTTGCCTTGTTGTGTGCCCTTGCCGCGCCGACCATGGCCGATGACAGTGATAGCCCGCTCGCGGCCGACCGCGGTCAGGCCCGGCCAGTGATCGTGATTGCCAACAGCTCAGCCGACCCGGCGTTAGTTAAGCTGCTTGCGGCCCTCAAGGAACCGGCCAATGAAAAGGCCTTTAAAGAGCGCGACATGGTGCTTTACACCGTGGTGAACACCCTCGGCAAACGCGACGACAAAGACCTTGATCCACAAAGCACCATGGCCCTGATTCGCGCGTTAAAGCTTGGCGCCAGCGCGCAAGCGAAGGTGATTCTGGTCGGCAAGGATGGCGAGAAAAAACTTGAACACGCCGGCCCGATAGAACCGCAGACGTTATTTGAGACAGTGGACAAAATGCCCATGGCCGAACAGGAAGCGGCCAAACGTGAGGCAGAGCCGTCTACATAACCAGCACCACCGCCGCTAAAGCCAGATAGCGTCCGGCCTTGGCCACGGTTACCAGCAACAAAAACCGCCACAGTGGCTCGCGCATTACCCCGGCAATCAGGGTCAGCGGGTCGCCGACGATGGGCAGCCAACTCAGCAGCAGGGTCCAGCAGCCGTAGCGTTGGTACCACTGTTGCGCGCGCTGCAATTGCTCGGCGTTGGCGGGGAACCAGCGTTTATGCCGAAAGCGCTCGATATACCGCCCCAACAGCCAATTCACCAGCGACCCCAGCACATTGCCAGCAATCGCCACGGCCAGCAGCGCCGCGGTGGAGTAATCGCCCGCCAGCAGCAAACCCACCAGCAGCGCTTCCGATTGCAGCGGCAGTAGGGTGGCGGCGGTAAAGGCGACGAGGAACAGGCCGAGGTAGGCAGAAAGCATGGGCAGCGCACGGGGCAATGGAAAGACCGGCGCGACTGTAACGCAAACGCCGCGTGCGGTGGCTGTTGACGTTGGTGTGTTGAACACCGGCACCTGGATACCGCGGCGGGCCAAGCCGCCAGGCATATCCCCAGCAAAACCCTGAACTTTTGCCCAACCCCTGGGCTCGGAACTTAAGATCCCCTGTGCTGCGCAGGGACAACGAATCCAATCCCGCCTCCACCTCACAAGGGTGGCTGGCGGCTGTTTGCTGAGGAGCCCGATTCGATGTCGCATGCCCGTCCGTTAGCCCCGCTCAATCAGGTCGCTGAACGCCAGGCCGCCACCCTGCAACTGGATGACGCGTTGCAATTGCCGCGTATCGCTATAGAGGCGGTTACGCCGGTGGTCGATGCCGGCCGCTTTGCGGCTAAAAGTGTGGTCGGTTCGCCCATTGCCGTCAGTGCAGTAATTTTTACCGATGGCCACGACAAGCTCGACGGCGCGGTGTTGTACCGCGCCGAGCTGGAAGAAGTGTGGCACCGCGCACCGTTAAAAGAGCTTGGCAACGATCTTTGGCAGGGCGAGTTTACGCTGCAGCAGCCCGGCCGCTACCAGTTTGCCGTGCAGGCTTGGTGGGATGGTTACGCCACCTTTACTTACGAACTGATGAAGAAATTTGGCGCCGGCGTGCCCATCACCCTGGAGCTGCAAGAAGGCGAGCAGTTGATGCGTCGTGCGGCTGAAAATGCGGCGCCGGAATATGCCGAGCGTATGGCCGAACGCCTGCAAACGTTGCAAGAAACCCAGTCGGTGGAAGAGCGCGTAGGTTTTTTTCTCGACCCGCAAAGCACCGAGCTGATGCGCCTGACCGAGCCCCATCCGCATCGGGTTAACAGCCCGGCATACCCCATGGATGTGGAGCGCAAGCTGGCCGAATTTGCCAGCTGGTACGAGCTGTTTCCCCGTTCGGTCACCGATGACCCAACGCGCCACGGCACCCTGCGCGATGTGATTGCGCAGTTGCCCTACGTGCGTGATATGGGCTTTGACGTGCTGTATTTTCCGCCGATTCACCCCATTGGCCGCGCCCACCGCAAGGGCCGCAATAATTCCCTGCAAGCCGGCGTCGACGACCCCGGCAGCCCCTACGCGATTGGCAGTGAAGACGGCGGCCATGAAGCGATTCACCCGCAACTGGGCAGCGTTGACGACTTCCGTGCCTTGGTAACGGCAGCCAAAGAACACGGCCTGGAAATCGCCCTCGACTTTGCCATTCAGTGCTCCCCTGACCACCCCTGGCTCAAGGAGCATCCCGGTTGGTTTAGCTGGCGCCCCGACGGCACGATTCGCCACGCCGAGAACCCACCGAAAAAATACGAAGATATCGTTAACGTCGATTTCTATGCCAAAGACGCCATTCCAGGTCTGTGGCTGGCCCTGCGCGATGTGGTGAAAGGCTGGGTGGAAGAGGGCGTCACCCACTTTCGCGTCGACAACCCGCACACCAAACCATTGCCATTCTGGGAGTGGTTGATTGCCGATATCCGCAGCACGCACCCAGAGGTGATCTTCCTCGCCGAGGCGTTCACTCGCCCAGCGATGATGGCGCGCCTGGGCAAGGTCGGTTACAGCCAGAGTTACACCTACTTCACCTGGCGCAACACCAAAGCCGAGCTGGAAACCTATTTCACCGAGTTAAATGAAGCGCCGTGGCGCGACTGCTACCGACCGAATTTCTTCGTCAATACACCCGATATCAACCCGGCGTTTTTGCACCACAACGGCCGCGCCGGTTTTCTGATTCGTGCGGTGTTGGCCAGCATGGGTTCTGGCCTGTGGGGTATGTATTCGGGCTTTGAAATCTGCGAGTCGGCAGCGGTACCGGGCAAAGAGGAATACCTCGACTCGGAGAAGTACGAAATCCGCCCGCGCAACTATCAGCAGCCCGGCAATATCGTTGCCGAGATCGCTCAGCTCAACCGTATTCGCCGGCAAAACCCGGCGCTGCAAACCCACCTCGGGCTGAAGGTGTTCACCTGCTACAACGACAACATTCTGCTGTTCGGCAAACGTACTGCCGACCTCAGCAACTTTATTTTGGTGGCGGTCAACCTTGATCCCCACAACGTTCAGGAAGCCCATTTTGAACTACCGCTCTGGGAGTTCGGCCTGCCTGACGCGGCCAGCCTGCACGGTGAAGACCTGATGACCGGGCATACCTGGACCTGGCACGGCAAAACCCAATGGATGCGTATAGATCCGGGGCATCAGCCCTTCGGGATCTGGCGTGTGCGCACAACCAATTAAGGGACTAATGATGAGCGAACCGACTAAAGCAAAAAGCAAAAAGACCCGCCGCCCAGCAGCCTTTATCCAAGACCCGCTCTGGTACAAAGACGCGGTGATCTACCAGGTGCATGTGAAGTCGTTCTACGACTCCAACAACGACGGCATCGGTGATTTCCCCGGGCTCATCGAGAAGCTCGATTACATTGCCGACTTGGGCGTTAACACCATTTGGCTGTTGCCGTTTTACCCCTCGCCGCGCCGCGACGACGGCTACGACATCGCCGAATACCGTGACGTGCACAGCGACTACGGGACCATGGCCGACGCCAAGCGCTTTATCGCCGAGGCCCATGCCCGTGGCATTCGGGTGATTACCGAATTGGTGATTAACCACACCTCGGACCAGCACCCGTGGTTTCAGAAAGCGCGCCATTCCAAGCCGGGCTCCAAGGCGCGGGACTTTTATGTATGGTCCGACAGTGACCAGAAGTACCCCGATACGCGGATTATTTTTCTCGACACCGAGAAGTCCAACTGGACCTGGGACCCGGTCGCCGGCCAGTACTTCTGGCACCGTTTTTACTCGCACCAGCCCGACCTGAATTTTGACAATCCACAGGTACTCAAAGAAGTGCTTAGCGTGATGCGCTTCTGGCTCGACCTGGGCGTTGACGGCCTGCGTCTGGACGCGATTCCGTATCTGATCGAGCGCGACGGCACCAACAACGAGAATCTCGCTGAAACCCATGTGGTGCTGAAGAAAATCCGCGCTGAGCTGGATGCCACCTATCCCGACCGTATGTTGCTGGCCGAGGCCAACCAATGGCCGGAAGACACCCAACTGTACTTCGGCGGTGAAGATGGCGGCCCCGGCGACGAATGCCATATGGCCTTCCACTTCCCGCTGATGCCGCGCATGTACATGGCCATCGCCCAGGAAGACCGTTTTCCGATCACCGATATTCTGCGCCAGACCCCGGAAATTCCGGCCAATTGCCAGTGGGCAATCTTCCTGCGCAACCACGATGAGTTGACGTTGGAAATGGTCACCGACCACGAGCGCGACTACCTGTGGAATTACTACGCCGCTGACCGCCGCGCACGAATCAACCTGGGCATTCGCCGGCGCCTGGCGCCCTTGGTGGAGCGCGACCGCCGCCGTATCGAACTGCTTAACAGCATGCTGCTGTCGATGCCCGGCACGCCGACCCTGTATTACGGCGATGAAATCGGTATGGGCGATAACATCTTTCTCGGCGACCGCGACGGTGTGCGCACGCCGATGCAGTGGTCGATCGACCGCAACGGCGGCTTCTCCCGTGCCGACCCGGCCAGCCTGGTGCTGCCGCCGATCATGGACCCGCTGTACGGCTTTCAGAGCATCAACGTCGAGACCCAGCAGCGCGACACCCATTCGCTGCTGAACTGGACGCGGCGCATGCTCAGCATCCGTAAACAGCAGAAAGCCTTTGGCCGCGGCACCCTGAAAATGCTCGCACCGGCCAACCGCCGAATCTTGGCGTATGTGCGTGAGTACACCGGGGAGGATGGCAAGCAGGAAACCATTCTGTGCGTGGCCAACGTGTCGCGCGCCGCCCAGGCTGCCGAGCTGGATTTGTCCGCCTTTAACGGCATGGTGCCGGTGGAAATGGTTGGCGGCACTTCATTCCCGCCGATTGGCCAATTGCACTACCTGCTGACCTTGCCGCCGTACGGCTTTTACTGGTTTCTGCTCGCTGAAGAGGCGCAGATGCCTGCGTGGCATGTTGCGCCTGTGGATCGTATGCCGGACTTGCCGACCTTGGTGGTCAAGCGCGATTTAAGTGAGCTGAGCCAATCGCGCACCAGCCTGACCTTGAGCCGCGAGTCGTTGCCGGCGTATCTGCCCAAACGTCGCTGGTTCTCCAACCTGGATGCCGGCGCTGCCGCCGAATACAAACTGCTGTATGTGATGCCGTTCGGCGAACTCAGCGTGCTCAGTGAAGTGGAAGTGCGCAGCGGCGATCAGGTCGAGCACTACCAGTTGCCACTGAGCTATGTAGCGGAAAACACGCCTGGCAGCACCGTACCGCAGCAGCTTGCGCTAGCGCGGTTGCGCCGGGGCAGGGAAGTGGGCTTGCTGACGGACGCCTTCACCTTGGGCGAATTTAGCCACCAGGTGGTGCGTTATCTGCGTGAAGGCCAAGTGCTGAGCCAGGCCGGCAGCGAGCTGCAATTTTTGCCAACGCCACAGCTTAACGAGATAGCTGAAAACCCGGACGAAGAGATCAAGTTGGTCTCCGCCGAGCAGTCCAATAGCTCGGCGCTGATTGGCGACAGCATGGTGCTCAAGCTGGTGCGCCGGGTAATGCCCGGTATCCATCCGGAAACGGAAATGGGCGGTTATTTAACCGCGCAGGGCTTCGCCAATATTCCACCGTTACTGGGTGAAGTACGCCGCGTCGATGCCCAGGGTGTGCCACATACCTTGATGGTGTTGCAGCGCTTTCTGAGCAACCAAGGCGATGCCTGGCAGTGGACCCAAAACACCCTGGAACGGGCCGTGCGCGATCAGTTATCCGCCCCAGCGGTAAAAGCCGATGACGGCAGCGTGGCGCCGGCTGACCTGGAGCTGGCGACCTTTGCCCGTATGCTCGGTCGCCGTCTGGGCGAGATGCACAAGGTCTTGGCGCAAGACACCGACAACCCCGACTTCGGCGCGATTACCAGCACCCAGCAAGATGTCGATGACTGGGTCAGCAGCATCAGCGCGCAGTTGCAGGAAGCCTTGGCGGTCGTTGCCAATAGCCCAAGTGCAGACCCGGAAAACGCCAAGTGGCTGGTCGAACACAGCAAGCAGCTGCTGACTGCGGTGAAAAAACTGGCCAAGCAAAGCCTCGGCGGTCTGCGCATTCGCGTACATGGCGACTTGCACCTTGGCCAAGTGCTGGTGGTGCAGGGTGACGCCTTTTTGATCGACTTCGAGGGCGAGCCAACCCGCAGCCTGCAGGAGCGGCGTACCCGCCACAGCCCAATGAAAGATGTGGCCGGCATGCTCCGTTCGTTCGACTACGCCGCCGCCATGGCCATCCGCAACACGCAAAGCACTGGCGCTTCGCCGGAAGCTGAAACCGTGCGCCGTGACGTGGCTGGCGAATACCGCACGCAGGCGCGCAGCGCGTTTTTGGCAGCCTACCGCTTAGCCGCTGCCGATATCGCCCATGCCTGGCACGAGCGCGGCGGTGAAGATGCCGCCTTAGCGCTGTTCAGCCTGGAAAAAGCCGCCTACGAAATCCTTTATGAAGCCCGCTACCGTCCCGACTGGCTAAACGTGCCAGTGCAGGGCTTGGTGGAACTCGGCCAACACTTATTGCGGAGCGCACGATGATTGATTTGAACGTGCTGGCGCCTCGTCACGACGATCCGCTGGAAGGACAGATACAAGCCTTGGTACGCGCCGAGCACAACAATCCGTTTGCCTTCTTGGGTCCGCATAGCGACAAGCAAGGGCCGATTATTCGGGTTTACTTGCCCGGCGCCATGGCGGTTGAACTGGTTGACGCGGCGAACGGCGACAATCTTGGCGCTTTTGCCCAAGGCTCGGTGCCCGGCTTTTTCACCATTCGCCCGCTCGACCAGCGTGCCTATCGCCTACGGATTCGCTGGGGGGAGGGCGAGCAGGAAAGCGAAGACCCCTACAGCTTTGGTCCGCAGTTGGGTGAAACCGATATTTACCTGTTTAGCGAGGGCAACCACCGCGAACTGGGCAAAAGCTTTGGCGCACAAGTGATGGAGCAGAACGGTATTCCTGGCGTGCGCTTTGCCGTCTGGGCGCCGAATGCGCGGCGGGTTTCGGTGGTCGGTCACTTCAATGGCTGGGATGGCCGTCGCCATGTCATGCGTGGCCGCCATCCATCCGGCGTGTGGGAGTTGTTTATCCCGCGTTTGCAGCCTGGCGAAGTCTATAAATACGAGATTCTCGGCGCCCATGGCGTGCTGCCGCTTAAGGCTGACCCCATCGCCTTGGCCACCGAACTGCCGCCCGCGACAGGCTCGGTCGTATCCAAGCCCTTGGACTTCACCTGGAACGACCAGCAATGGATGGACAGCCGGCAAGACGCCCACGCCCACAACAAACCGCTGTCGATCTACGAGATGCACGTTGGCTCATGGCGCCATCACGAAGACGGCCGGGCGCTGCACTGGAGCGAATTGGCCGACCGGCTCATTCCCTATATCCATGAACTCGGCTTCACCCACGTAGAACTGATGCCGATCATGGAGCACCCATTTGGCGGCTCCTGGGGCTACCAACTGCTTTCCCAATTCGCCCCGAGTGCCCGCTACGGCAGCCCGGAAGATTTCGCCGCGTTTGTCGACCGCCTGCACGGCGCCGGCATTGGCGTAATCCTCGACTGGGTGCCCGCGCATTTCCCCACCGACAGCCACGGCCTGGCCCGTTTCGACGGCACCGCGCTGTACGAATACGCCAACCCGTTCGAGGGTTTCCACCAAGACTGGGACACCTTTATCTACAACCTCGGCCGCAACGAAGTGCACGGCTATATGCTCGCCTCGGCACTGCACTGGCTGCGCCAATACCATATCGACGGCCTGCGCGTAGATGCGGTGGCCTCCATGCTCTACCGCGACTACTCGCGCAAAGACGGCGAATGGATCCCCAACCGCCACGGCGGCCGCGAGAACCTTGAAGCCATCGACTTCCTGCGCCACCTCAACGACGTGGTGCACACCGAAGTACCGGGTGCGCTGGTGATAGCCGAAGAGTCCACCGCCTGGCCAGGCGTTAGCGCCGACACCAGCAGCGGCGGCTTAGGCTTTGCCTACAAATGGAACATGGGCTGGATGCACGACAGCCTGCAATACATCGCCGAAGACCCACTCAACCGCCAACACCACCACGACAAACTGACCTTTGGCCTGCTCTACAGCTTTAGCGAACAATTTATCCTGCCCATCTCCCACGACGAGGTGGTGCACGGCAAACGCTCCCTGCTAGACAAAATGCCCGGCGACCGCTGGCAAAAATTCGCCAACCTGCGCCTGTACCTGAGCTTTATGTGGACGCATCCTGGCAAGAAACTGCTGTTTATGGGCTGCGAATTCGGCCAATGGCGCGAATGGAGCCACGACCACGAACTGGACTGGTACCTACTGCGCTACGGCGAACACCAAGGCACACAAAACCTGGTGAAAACCCTCAACCAGCTTTACCGCCAACAGCCAGCACTGCACCAACGCGACGGCCGCGCCGAAGGCTTCCAATGGCTGATCGGCGACGACGCCACCAACAGCGTCTACGCCTGGCTGCGCCATGGCGACGATGGCGTGCCGGTGTTAGTCATACACAACTTCACCCCCGTACCGCGCGAAGGCTACCGGGTAGGTGTGCCGCAAGCAGGGGAGTGGCAAGTGCTGCTAAACAGCGATGCCGAGCATTACGCCGGGTCAAATGCCGGGAGTCACGGTGCCGTGCATACGCAAGGGGAAGAGAGCCATGGGCAGGTGCAATCGCTACTGCTCAACCTGCCGCCGCTGGGAACGTTGATCCTTAAACCCTGATGTTGTGCTGCTATCCCTACGAACGACCTTACCGCCAAACTCTCTCCCCCAGCCCCTCTCCCGCAAGCGGGAGAGGGGAGCTAATCGGTGTAGCACCACGGGAATGGCGGTTGCTGTCGTCTGTGGTGGAGCAAGCTCGCGCTCACAATCACCCATTCACAGGATCACTGGCCGCTTTTGATCTTGACCTTGCTTGTGATCTGCCCGCCCCGTTTACCGCAAGGCCGAGCGGAGTCGTTGTGTAGGGGGGCGCCGGCTAGGTGGAGCGGCAGGAGCCGCGAAAGGCGTGGGGCCAGGGATGGCCCTGCACGCCGACCCCCGGAGCGGCGACGGAGGGAGGGGACCCGAAGCGAAGCGTAGGGCCAAGGTAGGGGCAAGCGTTTTTTGCTTACTTTTTGCCGCGATTGGCAAAAAGTGAGTCGCGCGTAAGGCGCGAAACCAAACGTTCAGCCCACGCGGTAACGAAGAAAACCACCGACCCCAAGGCAAAAAGCAGGTGCCCACAGCACACCCTACAAAGCACCGCCCAACCGCTGAGCACACGCGGCAATGAATACTCAGCCATATCCGAAAACCTGGATCCCCGCCTACGCGGGGATGACGAAGTATCGGGAGCAGTACCGTAAATCGGTAGCGGGAGAGCTACCGACTTACCGCGGATAAAGCGGCGGCAACGGACTAGCCTCCTGCGCATCAGCCGGCGCCTCGGCAGCAGGCAACGCCCGAATCGCCTTCCACAACTCCTCACCCTGCCAATACTGCCCACTCTCGCTATACAGCGCGCCATTCAACCCATCCAAACTCTCCGACAACGGCACAAACCGCGCCGCCATATCGGCAAGCGTTTCCGGCTGCTGCCGCGCCCACGCATCCAGCGCCTGGCGGGTTGCCTGCGAGTCATTGGCCAGACAGGCACGCTTCAAATCATCCAACAAACTGCGCGGGCTCGGCCCCGTCTGCGCCGTACGCGAAACCGCCGGCTGGCGGCGCGCATACCACCACAAGCCAAAGCCGAGCAGGGTGGTTAACGCCAGAATCAGTGTCGACAACTGCCACGGCCACAACGGCGGGCCTTCGATCAATGGTTCGGCCGCGTCAGTGCTGACGGGCGCTTCCACATCCATGGCCGGGTTATTCGCCACCATCAGGGTACGGGCCGGCACGCTGGTGCTTTCCAGACGGTCCTCTTTGGTGTTCCACCACACCAACTCGACGGTGGGCAATTCAATCCGTCCGCTGCGGTTGGGTACCAGTGCCTCGCGCTCTTCGCGGCTACCAATCAGGCCGCGTTCGTTGGTGCTGTTGCTCAGTTGCGGTTGGTCCGGGTAACGGCGTAGCCCGGTTACCGAGGTGGCGGGCAGGGGCGGTAACTGGGCGCTGGAAAGGCCGTCGACCTTGAGCGTCAGGCTGCGGGTCAGCGAGTCGCCGACCTGGGCTTTGTCCGGCTCCGGGCTCCAGGCTTCGCTGAGTACCACCGCACGCGCCGGCAGCCAGGGCGCGTCGGCTGGGTACTCGGCCGGTTTGGCTTTGACTTGCAGCGGTATGACCGGCGATTTCACCCGCATCAACCGCCCAGGCCGTGGGCCGAAAGGCTGGTAGGCGTTGTTGTTCGGGTTGCGGTCAGCAACGGTGGCGCTGAATACCAATGCCGGAATTTCCAGTTCACCGCTTTGCTGCGGGTAAATGGCGTAGCGCAATTCAATGACGCCATGGCGCACGCCGTTGATTTCTTTCTCATAGGTGCGCGGGTCGCCGAGCGATTCGATGCGCGCGTTACCGATTTGCAGTGGGGTGAGGGCGCTGTCGTCGTACAGCGACACGGAGTGGTAAATGCGCAGGGTCAGAATCGCCTGGGCCTGTACGTACACGCTTTCTTGGTCGAGGCTGGCGTCGATAAACACCGGCGCTACCGACTCGCTGCCGCTGTTTTCTTCGGTTTTGATCACTTGCAGAGTGATCGGCTCGCTTTTGTTTTCGCCCAGGCTCAGGGACGGAATCACTACGGTGCCGACGTCTTTGGGTTGCAGGGTGATGATCCAGCGCGTGGTGGCGCGAGCCGAGCCGTCGATGGTGGTCAGGCGGTTGATCTGCCGCGTGCCGAGCACGTCAAAGGCGGCATCCAGTGGTGTCAGGTCGGGTTTGCCGAACAGCGTGGCGTCGTCAGACTCCAGCGACAGTTCCAGGGTTTCGCCTTCGCTCAGGCGGCTGCGGTCCACCGAGGCGGTGAAGTTCGCGGCGCTGGCCACTTGGGCCAGCACGCAGAGCAGGAATGCGCAAAACAGACGGGTCATCAACGGCATATTCCTAAGGTCTCTGTTCTTGGCGTTGTTGCTGTTCATACCAGAACTTGCGGCGCAGCAATTCGCCCGGGTCGTCGGGGATCTGCCGCAGCCACTGTTCCATGGCTTGGCGCTGTTCGGCGCCGATATGTTGCTGCTGGCCGTCGTCGGCCTGGGGTTTGCCGCCTGCTTGTTTCTCCGCCGGTTGGCCCTTGCCGTTACTTTCACCGCCTGCCTGGTCGCTTTTGTTGTCGGCCTTGGGGTCTTGCGTGCTCCCTTGCTGCCCAGCAGGCGGCTGGTCTTGCGGCTTGTCCTGCTCGCCGGGCTTATTGGCGTTGGGCGGTTGCTGCGGGTTCTTGTCGGCGTCGTTGCCGGGGTTCTGTGCCTGTTTTTGCTGCTGGTCTTTACCTTGCTGCTTTTGTTGTTTTTTCTGCTGCTGATCTTTTTCTTGCTGCTGTTTTTCCTTCTGCTGCTGTTGGCGCAGCAGCTCCTCAACCAGGGCTTTGTTTTTTAGCGCCTGGGGCAGCTCCGGTTGACGTTCCAGAGCCTGGTCGTAGGCATCCAAGGCGGCTTCCAGTTCGCCACTGCGGGCCAGGGCATTGCCCCGGTTGTAGTGGTCGGCGGCGCTATTGCCGGAGGCAAAGCGGTTGGCCGCACCGGCATAGTCACCGGCTTGGTACAGCGCCTGGCCTTGCCATTTCGGATCGTTAAACGTGTCTGCCGCCTCAGCCGCTTTGTGCTGTTGCAACAGGCGTTCGCCTTGCTGGTCGGCGCGCAGCCACAGGTCGTTGAACTCAAAGGCATAGCTGGGACGCGGGCCAATTATCAGCAGTAGCGGCAGGCAAAACAGCCAGCCCCGGCGGCCGGCGCATGCAGCCAGCAGCAGGAGTGGCAAGAGTAGCCAATAACCTTGGTCCGCCCAGGTTTCCAGTTGCGTCGGTTCGCTGTCACGCAGGCTTTCGCTGTCTGCCAGCAGGCCAAGGTCGCGCAGGTCGGTTTCATCCAAACGCGAGCGCAGGTAGTTGCCGCCCATTTCAGTGGCGAAACGGCGCAGGCCGGAACTGTCCAAGCGGGGCAAGAGAATGCTGCCTTGGGCGTCTTTTAGAAAACCGCCGCCTTCTTGCGCGATGGGGGCGCCCTGCGCCGAGCCAATGCCCAGTATTTGCAGACGGCTGCCGTTATTGCCCAAGACCTGGCGAATACCCTGGCGCTCCTGGTCGTCCAGTGCGGAGGTGATCAACAGCAAACGGCCGTTGCCTTGTGAGCCTTGCTCCAGCAGGGTCATGGCTTTACTCACGGCCAAGTCGGCGCGGCGCCCAGCCTCGGGCATGATTGCCGGCTTGAGCGATTCCAGCAAATTGCGCGTGGTGGCCAGGTCATCGGATAGCGGCACCAAGGTATGGGCGCTGCCGGCATATAAAACGATGGCGGTCTGCGCGTCGTGGCGCGCTTCCAGCAGGTCGAGCACTTTGTGTTTGGCGTGTTCCAGGCGGTTGGGTTGCACATCGCCGGCGAGCATCGAGGGGGTCATGTCGAGCATGATCACCAGCGGGTCGGCACGTTTCTGCGTGCTTTGTTCGACGTGTTGCCAACTCGGGCCAAGCAGTGCCAATAGGCACAGCAACCAGGACAAGCCCAGGGCAATCCACGGCAAGCGGCTGACCCGGCGGTTACCGCCACTCAACAAGGTTTTATGAAAGGCCGCCGGCAGCAACATTTGCCAGCGCCCGGCGCGGCGCTGACGGTGCCAGAGTTGCCAAAGCAACCACAGCAATAGCGGCAGCAACAGCAGCCAGAACGGCCGCAGCCACTGGGGCCAAAGCGCGATCATTGGCGCTTCCTTATACGTGGGCGCCATTTCGGCCGATGGGGCAGGGCTTGTTGCAGGCGGCTTTGCAGCAGGTGCGGCCATAGCGCATTGACCACCAGCAGCAAACTCATCAGCAGCGCACCGGCCAGCGGCCAGGCGTAGAGCTCAAGGGCCGGGCGGGCGATGGTGGGTTGCTGGGCCACGGGTTCAAGCTTGTCCAGGCTGGCTTCGATCAGGGTCAACTCGTCGCTGTCGCGAGCGCGGAAGTATTGGCCGCCGGTCATCTCGGCGATTTTTTGCAGCGTCGCTTCGTCCAGATCAAGGCCGGGGTTTAGGCCGAGCATGCCAAAGGCACCGCGCTCAGGGTCGGCGCCGATGCCAATGGTGTAGACCTTCACTTTTTCTTCCGCTGCCAAGCGTGCGGCAGTTAACGGGTCAATCTGCCCGCCGTTACTGGCACCGTCAGTGACCAACACCAGCACGCGGCTATTGGTCGGACGCTGGCGCAGGCGTTTTACCGCCAGGCCGAGGGCATCGCCAATGGCGGTGTTTTTGCCGGCGATACCAATCAGCGCTTCGTCCAGCCAGATGCGTACGGTGCGTCGGTCAAAGGTTAGCGGCGCTTGCAGATAGGCCTGGCTGCCAAACAGAATCAGGCCGACGCGGTCGCCTTTGCGCCCTTCAATAAAGTCGCCGAGCAGGTTTTTCACCAGGGTCAGGCGGCTGACGTCGTTGCCGTTCCACTGCATATCGCGGTAGTCCATCGAGCCGGACACATCCACCGCCAGCAGCAAATCGCGGCCACTGGCCGACACCGGCAATGGCTCGCCCACCCAGGCCGGCCGTGCCGCCGCGCCGAGTAGCAATAACCACAGCAGGGCGAACGGCGCCTGTTGGCGCCAGGCCGGCAAGTTGGCGCGGGCGCGGCGCCCAGCCAAACCTTCCAACTCAGACAGAAAACTGACTTTTAGCGCGGCCTCGCCGCTGTCGGCAGCCGGCAACACCACACGCAGCAACCACGGCAATGGCAGCAGCACAAACAGCCAGGGCCAGGTGAACTCAAACATGTTTGCGAATCCAGGTGTCGACGGCTTGGTTAAGACCTTCAATGGCCTTGTCATCGAGTTTGCATTCGGGGCGATACGCGCCTTCCACCAGAATCATCCAGCGCGTCAGGCCGGCAGCAGGGCAGCGGTTGTCGAGGTAGGCCAGCCAGGCGCGACCACTCATGGTGTGGCTCTGGCTATTGGGGTAATGGCTGCGGCATAGGCGTTTTAGTAGGGCGTTGAGTTGCTGCAACCAGGGGCCGGCGGAAACGCCGTCATACGGCTTTTTCAGCTTGGCCAACTCCTGCAAGGCGGCCAGGCGCAAAGGGTCGAGCGGCAGCTCGGTGCGAGCTTTCTTATTGCGTTGTGGCAGGCGTTTGCGCAAGCGCCACAGCCCCCAAAGCAGCAACGGCAGCAGGGCCGCCAGCAGCCACCAACCCGGCGCAGGCGGCCACCAGGAAATGGGCGGCGGGGCGATTAAAGGTTGCAGTTGGTCGAGGGGGTTCATTGCTTCTTCCTCGGCCGCTGCGCCTGCAGGTGATCGCGCAGCTGTTCAATCGGGTCGTTCATCGTGCTTAACGGAAACAACGGCACACCGAGTTTTTGCGCCAGTAACTGCCAGCGCGCTTGCCGGGCTTCGCCGAGGGCGTGGTAGGTCTGGCGCAGGTCGCTGTTGTGGGTGTCCAGCTCAAGCAGGGCGCTACGCTCGGTAAACTGCAGCAGGCCGGCAGCGGGCAGGGCGTGGTCCAGTGGGTCGGAAACCGGCAGCAGCAACAAATCGGTGTGGCGTGCCAGCAGGGTCAGTTGCTGCTCGGCGCTGTCGTTCAGCGCGCGCTCATCACAGAGCACCACCGCCAAGCTGCCAGGGCGCAGCACCTCACGGGCACGGCGCAAGGCCAGGCCAAAGGTGTCGCGGCCAGCGGGTATTTCGCTATTAAGGTTCTGGTTGGCACGCACCAGGCGGTTAAGTAACTGCAGCAGGCTCATTTTGCTGCGCCGCGGTTTGATCTCGTGGTGCTCGTTGTCACCAAACACCAGGCCGCCAACGCGGTCGTTATGGCTTAGCGCGGCCCAGCCAATCAGCGCCGCCACTTGCGCGGCCAGCACCGATTTGAATGCCAAGCCGGAGCCGAAAAACAGTCGTTGGCTCTGTTCCACCAAGATAAAAATCGGCCGTTCGCGTTCTTCATGGAACAGCTTGGTGTGCGGCTCCTGAGTACGCGCGGTGACGCGCCAGTCGATGGTGCGTACGTCGTCGCCCGGTTGGTAAACCCGCACCTGATCGAAGTCGACCCCGCGACCCCGCAACTTGGAATGGTGCAGGCCCACCAACGGGCTGCGCCGTGCCGGCGTGGAGAACAGCTGCACCTCGCGAATGCGGTGGCGCATCTCGATCAACTCGGCAAGGCTGACGCGAATGCCTGGTTCGCTGGCGGCAATCGGTTGCATGACGATCAGGCCACGGCAACCACATCAAGGATGCGTTGCAGCACCCGATCCTGGTCGATGCCAGCGGCTTCTGCCTCAAACGACAAGATGATGCGGTGGCGCAGCACGTCAAACAGCACCGCCTGAATATCTTCTGGCGAGACGAAGTCACGGCCCGCCAACCAGGCGTGGGCGCGGGCGCAGCGGTCCAGAGAAATGGAACCGCGCGGGCTGGCGCCATAGGAAATCCACTCGGCCAGCTCCGGGTCGAACTTGGCCGGGGTGCGCGTGGCCATTACCAACTGCACCAAGTATTCCTCCACCGCATCGGCCATATATAAGCCGAGCACTTCTTTGCGCGCGGCGAAAATCGCCTGCTGGCTGACCTTATGTTCCGGCTTGGTTTCGCCATTCAAGGCTTCGCCGCGCGCCTGCTGGAGAATCTTGCGTTCCACCGACGCGTCGGGGAATCCGATTTTTACGTACATAAGGAAACGGTCGAGCTGGGCTTCGGGCAGCGGATAAGTGCCTTCTTGCTCGATCGGGTTTTGCGTGGCCATCACCAGAAACAGCGGCGACAAGTCATAGGTACTGCGCCCCACGCTGACCTGGCGCTCAGCCATGGCCTCCAACAACGCCGACTGCACCTTGGCCGGTGCACGGTTGATTTCGTCCGCCAATACCAAGTTGTGAAAAATCGGCCCCTGCTGAAACACAAAACTGCCCGTTTCCGGACGATAGATTTCCGTGCCAGTGATGTCGGCAGGGAGCAAGTCGGGAGTGAACTGAATACGGTGGAACTCGGCCTCAACGCCCTCAGCCAGCTCCTTGATTGCCTTGGTCTTAGCCAGACCTGGCGCACCTTCAACCAGAATATGGCCATCGGCGAGGAGGGCGATTAGCAGCCGCTCAATAAGTTTTTCCTGGCCCAGAATCTGCGTGGAGAGAAATTGACGCAGGGCGACTAGCGCTTCGCGGTGTTCCATCGTGAGGGTGTTCCTGGCGGATTGACGAGGTGCAACGGCATGGCGCAACCGGGCAAGAAGACCGGGGTTGCGAGTGGCGTGACACTTTAAAGCATAACCACAAGCGGCGGCTATCGTGGGCGGGGGAATGGGTCGCGAGCCACGTTTCGACGAGATATTTCGCAGGGCTAGGGTTTGTTTGTTGTAGGCGCGGGGCGGCATCCGAGTGCTCGTTTCTACAGGAGATAGCCGATCCGCTTTTGATCTTGATCTGGCTTTTGATCTGCCCGCCCCATTAGCGCAGGCCGAGTGGAGTCGTTGTGTAGGGGGGCGCCGGCTAGGTTAAGCAGCAATAGCCGCTAGAGGATTTCGTACGGCGTAGGTTTGGCGCTGTCCGCGCTTGGGGAGCCGCAGGCGAAGCCCAACATCGCGGTTTCGGCTCGGGCGAGACCGCAGATAGACGCAGGCGCGCTTGTTGGGCTCCGCTGCGCTCAACCCAACCTACAACGTAAGTCGCGCGTAAGGCGCGAAACCAAACGTCCAGCACACGCGGTAACGAATATCCACCACCATCAAAAAGCACCGGCCACCTCCGCAACGCCCACCTAGAGCCCTGCGATGCTTGAACGAATATGTCGCGCCAGCGCAATCCAGCAGTCACAGCCTATCGTTAAGCTAGCGCGTGACTTGATGGTCGCCGCGCGCACTGGCGAGTTTCCACAATGGCCTAGACTGTTGGGGAACGGACCAGCCCCTGCACTGCCCAAGCAACACCTGCAGCAGCACGCAGACGAACCACGAGCACCCCGATTACCTGCAAGCTCTTTTTCCAGCTCTTTCTCTAAAAACAAGCCCAGCGGAGCAAAACCATGGCGTTCTTTACGGCGGCCAGCAAAGCCGACTTTCAGCATCAACTGCAAGCGGCACTGG
>LNAP01001796.1_pt1 | contig 22337 bp, 20 predicted proteins | sample 602601 | NCBI WGS metagenome assembly LNAP01 (sample SAMN02440304, study PRJNA202911) | soil metagenome | biome: Subtropical and temperate rainforests or woodlands; isolation source: soil samples (1 kg each in a 20% v/v slurry with milli Q water) were... ...
CGTCACCAACCTGTCGGCTGCCCGTTCACGCATCGAAGACGCAGACTACGCTGTCGAAGTTTCGAACATGACACGCGCACAGATCTTGCAACAAGCCGGCACCTCGGTATTGGCTCAAGCTAACCAAGTTCCACAAACAGTACTGTCGCTGCTGCGTTAATTTCAGCGCAGTACTGGCTGGTTAGAAGATAGCCAGCAGCACTGAAGGCCTCCACACCATGTGGAGGCCTTTTTTGCGGAAGTCGATACAAGAAAAAAGGCCTCTATTTATTACTTTGATTTTTTTGAGCCTTGATAAGATTGATCAGCGCATCGATTGAATTCGCGCAGGAGCCACCTTGATTACCGATACCCCCACAGCGAACGCACGTAGTGACAAGCAATCGCATGTCGCTACATCGCACTCCCCAGCATGTTTTCCTTATACGTCGCCCGTTCACCTGCGCGCCGCTGCATTCTTATATGGCATCTCCGGCGTACCGTTGGAAAAGGCGCGGGTGCTCGAACTCGGCTGCGACGTTGGGGGCAACCTGTTGCCGTTCGTCCTGGCGTATCCCGACGCACAAGCGGTGGGCATCGACCTGTGGCCTGAACGGATAAAAATCGGACAGGAAGCCATTAGCGGGATGGGCGTGAAGAACCTTCAACTTCACGCAATGTCCTACCTAGAAATCGACCATACCTTGGGCGAGTTCGACTACATCATTGTGCATGACGTATTCACCTGGTCCCCCACCGACGTGCGCGCAGCCATTCTCCGCATATGCCAAGAGAACTTGTCTGCACAAGGCATCGCCTATATCAGTCATAACACCTACCCGGGATGGAAAGCCGGCGACATTCTGCGCGACGCCATGCAACTGCACACTCATGGGGCGCAAAGCATGGAGGAAGCGCTTACCGGAGCCTCTGGCATACTGCCGCTCATGTCTGACGGCCTATCGGCGGGCAACCAGGATAAAACCGAATTACGCGCAGCCGTCGATCGCATGCTGCGGCACCCCGACTACTACATAAACAGCGATTTCCTGCAAGCGACTTCGGCCGCTTCTTATTTTGTCGAGTTCGCCAGCGCTGCCGAGCAGGCCGGGCTGGCCTATGTGGGAGATGCCCTGCCGCAAGACGAGATTTCGTCGACATTCGGATTAAACGTACAACTGAACCATAGCCTTACTGCCATAGGGCAGCCCAAGATTATGCGCCAGCAATACCTGGATTTTGCGTCGGGGCGCAGCTTTCGCAGGAGCCTCTTCGTCAAGCAGGACCAGGAAGCAAACATTGCAAGCATTCCCGACCTGGAACGCCTTGCTGGTCTGCGCTGGGCAGCCAACTATCAATGGGTGAAAGACGAAAGAAAAACCACGATTAGCGAGGCGATCTTCATGAACCCGCGGGGCGCGCGCCTCGAACTGGATAACCCCTATGCGATCCAGATAATGTCGGTGCTGGATTCCGCCTGGCCGGCGTCCCTCAGTTACGAAAACCTGATATTCCATACGCAGCACATCGATGTCAATTGCGCCGATAAGCAAGAGCAGGCGAAAGCCGTCCGGCAGGCGCTTGAGTCACTATTTAAAAAGAACGCGCTTCGATATAGCCTTGGACCCGGACCGTATGACGACATCAAGAATACCGAATTCAGAATGCTGCCGGAACTGGCCGCGCAGCTAAAAGTGGAGCAATCGACCCAGGGATCAACCACGTTCAACCTCTGGCACGATACCATCAGCCTCCGGCTCAATGACAAGCAACGCGAGTTGCTGTCTCAGTTCGGGGAAAACATCGAAGTCGGCGAACTGGCTCAACACCTTGCCAAGGAATCAACACGGGCCGTGTTAATTCCGCTTATCAATATATTGAAAAGGCACGGGGCCCTGCTCGCCGGGACCGAGGCCTGGGTGCTGTATTACTCAACATTATTGAAGACTGACGAAACCAAGACCGACCAACTTGTAGGCGCTGTCGGGCCGATCAATCTATACGGTAACGGCGCACAACAAGGAGGTGCGGGGAAATCAAAGGTGGCTCACAAGGCTTTCGAAAACGGGCAAGGATTTCACCAAGGCTGCAAGGGCCCCACACCCCAGGAAATAAACCGCACGGTCCAACTACGCAAAAGCCAAGATTTCGCCGAAGCCGCGAAACAGGCGGCAAGGTTGACCAAGGCTTATCCTGCCCACGCTATAGGCTGGGAACTGGCAAGCATTCTTGCCAGCGACGAACAACGCCTTGATGAAGCCCTTCAATTTGTTTTGAAGGCGGTAGCGCTGGCCCCCGATACATCGCGTCCTTATTCGCAACTCAGCAGCGTCCTCTGCGCAATGAACATGCAGCTGGAAGCCCGCATTAATGCGACCCGCGCGCTTGACATCAATCCACGCAACGAAGATGGGTGGAATAATCTGGGCAACCACTTTCGTGGCTGCACTTTGCCTGCACAGGCGCTTCGCTGCTATAAAAAAATGGTAGAGGTTGCTCCAACCAGCACTGTGGCCTATTCCAATCTCGCCAATACGCTGGGCGACGTGGGTTACATCAAGGAAGCAGTGGTTTGGAATGAAAAAGCCCTTGCCGCCGAACCCAATAACTTTACGACATACAGCAACCATTTGTTTACCCTAAGCCAGTTGCCCGGCATTGACGCCCAGCGATTTTTTGAGGCCCACAAGGAGTATGGCCGCCGGGTCGAAAGAACTATAAAGCACATTCCGCGACCACCACACACCAATATCAATGAACCGGACCGTAAACTGCGTATCGGCTTCGTCTCTGGCGACCTGCGCAACCACGCCGTCGCAAGCTTCATTGAACCCATATGGCAGTTCATCGATAAAAGCGCATTCGAGCTTTACGCCTATAGCGCGTCCGCAGAGGACTTCGTCAGCAAGCGACTGAAAAATCACGTTACGCAATGGGTTTCTGCAGCCTCATTAAACAATCAGGCGCTTGCAGCCCGCATACGCCACGACGGCATAGACATACTTGTCGATCTATCGGGCCATACGGCAATGAACCGCCTTCCAATGTTTGCGCTCCGACCAGCCCCCGTCCAGGCAAGCTGGATAGGTTATCCGGCAACCACGGGTTTGACAGCGATGGATTATTACCTGTCAGACAAGGACTTCGTTCCACCTGGCGAGTTCGAGAACCAATTCACCGAAAAACTTGCATGGATGCCTTTTTCTGCTCCATTCCAGCCAGTTCCCGATAGCCCCAATGTAAACGCCCTGCCCGCGTTGACAAACGAGTATTTCACATTCGGCAGTTTCAACCGGATCAGCAAGATCAACGACGAGGTATATGCCCAATGGGCCCGCATTCTCCATGCGGTACCCGACTCGAAGTTTCTTATGGGCAATGTGTATGACGGTATCAGGCAGGATATAATAAATGGCTTTGAACAAAATGGTATCACCGCAAATCGATTGATTATCCATGACAGAACCAGTATGAAGCAGTATCTGCACCTGCATCATCGCGTGGATATGCTGCTCGATACCTTCCCCTACAGCGGCGGCACAACCACGATGCATGCACTATGGATGGGAGTTCCCACACTGACCTTGAGCGGCGCCATCACTCCAAGCCGCACAACGGCTTCCTTTTTGCCGAAAATCGGCCTCCATGAATTTGTAGCCGAAACTCTGGACGAATACCTGGAGACGGCCGTGGCATGGGCTGAAAATAGACAGAAATTGTCCTCCATTCGCCTGGAATTACGTGAAAAAATAAGAAGTTTACGCTCAGCCGAAGATATCACACGCGCTTTTGAGACTGCATTGCGGCGCATGTGGAAAGTCTGGTGCAAAGGTGCCCGCCCCGAAAGCTTCCACGTAGATGAAAAATATACGCAGTAGCTTTGGTATCGGCTCGCAATAGAGTCCGGACAGGCTGACTTGACAACGTGTCGGTGAGTTCCATATGTGTTCACATTAATTCCGGCTACGAATATGTCATCCACCCTTGCTCTTGTAATGATCGTCAAGGACGAGGCTGCGTCCCTGGAGCGCTGCCTCGCCAGTGCCATAGGCACTGTAGATGAAACCATAGTCCTGGACACAGGCTCCACTGATGCTACGGTCGATATCGCCAGGCGAATGGGCGCAACCGTGCATCACTTCGCCTGGTGCGACGACTTCTCCGCCGCGCGTAATGCCGCGCTGGATTTCTCGAATGCAAACTGGAATCTGATTCTTGACGCCGACGAATGGATCGTGTCAGGCCAAGACGAATTGCGTAAATTGAAAGCTGGAGATTTCATAGGGCAGATTGCCGTGGCCAGTTTGTTTGACAATACCGGTACCGAGAGTATGTCGACCGAGTGGATCTCGCGGCTTTTACCTCGCGGCGTACGCTACACCGGCCGCATTCACGAACAGCCTAGTCATCCCATATTGCCCCGCCGGCGCATTGGCCTGCATGTGCGGCATGACGGATACCTTCCATACCTTTTAGCGGCTAAACAAGGGCGTAACCAATCGCTGCTTAAGAAGGCCCTTGAAAGAACGCCTGCCGATGCGTATCTGCTATATCAGCTGGGAAAAGATTCTGCGGTGTATGGACAGTACAACGACGCCGTCGGTTATTTCCTTAAAGCGCTTGCCCTTTCGTCCAACCTCGACTCATACCGTCACGATCTCGTCGTGCGTTCCCTTTTTGCACTGAAGAAAGCAAATATGCATGAAAGAGCTATCGAGCTGGCGAGCAACGAACTCGAGCATTGGCAACACTCTCCGGATTATTTTTTCTGTGTTGCAGACATTTTCCTGGAATGGGCTGCCATCCATCCCGGCGAAGCTGAAACAGAATTGCTGCCCATTGTCGAATCTGCTTTGCTGAAATGCCTCGGGATAGGAGACCAACCAATGATTTCCGGTTCAGTCGCCGGCCGTGGAAGCTATTTGGCAGCCCATAACCTGGCGGTATTGTATGAAAATACGGGGCGGGCCCGCGACGCGGCATATTACACGGCATTGGCCGTAGATATGAAGAAACACCAATAATACAGGGTGCCACAGCGGATAATGACGGTATCTTAATCTTCCTTCTGCGTTGAATCGATCAGCCATCCGGTAACACATCGCAAATAACTCAAAGCTGAATGCACAGGGTGTCGCCGAATACAAAGGCTGTCCGAACCTCTCGCTCTTGTAAAACTTCATCGCCGGCGCGTCGAGGCCCATCACCAAACGCCCATAAATAATCGTCGATAAGCACCCACCCCCCTTCCTTAACAAAAGGCAGCCATGTGTCGATGTCCAGCCTGACGTCCTCATATCGATGATTACCATCGATATGTATTATCGATATTTCGCCACGCACTTCAGTATTGCCGAACTCTTCAGTGCAAACGCCTTCCGAAGCGGCAGCAAACCGATAATCATCACATGCAAGGCCCGATGGCTTACGAATGTAATTCACGTTATCGAACCCTGAGAGAGATGCGATAAAGCATCTAAATACTTTTTGCCAATCTATTTCAAATGCCTGCCGATTCAGCAAAGCGGCACCGTCGCCCTGATTCTGGATGGACGTCGCCTCCCATGGATCCACACATATAAGTGGCCCAATATCATGACATTTCGCGAGCCAAGCCAAAGCAAATGCAGACCGACCATACAAGCACCCAATTTCCACGATGTCGCCTAATGGAGCCGCCCTTGCAACGCTAGCCAAAAGCTGCAATTTGATATCGTCATTCTGGCCTGGAATCTGATTGTAGCCATAATGAAGGTTGGCATAGCGAGAAACCGGCAGCAAAACCGCCGCATCAGACAACGGCAAACTCTTATCGTCAACGCATGCCCGCGCCCATTCGTAAGCCGCCCCATATTTGAACCAGTTCGTCTCAAATGGAGATTCGTTACATACGCTGAACGTAACGGGCGAATCGCTATTCGTCGATAGTGACTGCAAATGAGACCAAATCCCGGCATGAGGAGAAAACACCAGACTGATTTCTTGCTCTGCAAGTAATCTGAAAAAACATTGATCGAAATTAGCTTCGGTAATATAAGGCAATGAAATCACACCGGCCTTTTCTCGGTGTGCAAATACTGGTTCGGAAGTGGCCAAAACAACTCGCAAACCCAATTCGTTAGCCATTTTTATAACCGTGGATGACTCCGCCATATTCGAGGGAAAAACAAGTATAGATTTAAATTTCACAAAAATAATTGCCTACGTTAGAAATAAAAATAAGCCTGAGCATTAGCCCATTAATACCGAGGTGATCAAAATAAATTAAGTCCGCTCAAGGATATGATCGATAACCCCGCTGCTCACTGCTTCATCGGAATTCCCATGTTTCATTGGTATGAAAATAAATGTCAGGCATTCCCACTTTCTCTCATTTTTTTCTTGAGCCTCAACATCGCGACATCCGGCTGATGCTTCGCTGGATTTCCATAAATCAGGGAGTCTTCCGGCATATTACGCATCACAATCGATCCAGCACTGACTCGGCTTCGATCGCCAATGCTTATCTTTGGAAGTATCTTCGCTCCCGTTGCGACAAGACATTCCTCACCGAGGGCAACATATCCGTCCGCACATGCATAAGGCATCAGAGAGGAAAACTGCCCTATCTTGGAGTCATGCCCAACAGCAGAATAGACATTCATGAAAACAAAATCACCCATTTCTGCATTTCCTGCGACGACAGTGAACGGCGCAAAAATACAGCCGGCGCCAATCTGTGCATACCGGGATACTACCGCCTGGGGATGTATATAGGTCTGCCATTCAAAACCGAATTTGGCATAGCGTTCTAGAACATCGCGTTTATACTCCGGGTACCCGACCGAGAAAAGGGCTTTATGACAACCTCCAGTCCAATCCATCGGTGAGATAACCTCGTAGCCTGGAAGCGATAAGCCTGGAGTCTCATCCAAAACACATACCACACGGAATCGTGGATCATCTTCAAGATAGCCCAATAGTTCCTTCGCCAGCCCCCTTGCGCCTACCAACACAATATCTGTTCTTGCCATACGTGTCGGTTCAAGCCGTAGTAAATATAGCTGCCATCGCACGCGGCAGAAATTGGCCGCCAGGCGGGCGCATGCCGCTGCCGCACACTAACTTCACCAACCGAAGACCTACGGCTTCCGCCATCAGAACTGGCTCGCTCTCACGATGAAACTCATAAACATGGTCACGCTGCGGAGACTCAAGGGCCGTACTGAAGAAAACCAATCCGCCTGGGGACAAACGCCGGGCAATCGCCTCAAATAATGCCGGGGGATCGGACAAGTGCTCAGCCAACATGGCTGCCATTATTCCATCATATTTCTGATCAATGGCCCCCGCATCAAGGGAAAGGACATCTTTAACCTCGAAGGAAACTCGATTCGTGTGTTCAGAAACAGCTGCCAGCCGTGAGGCAATATCGATAGCTGTCGGGCTTATATCATATCCAGTAAGCCTCGCATCACGTCGGTGATCGGCCGCAAGCAATCCCATTACTCCGTGCCCGCATGCAAGTTCCACGATCCGTGGACTTTCCGGCAATCTGTCCAGAAACTCATTGCGAAACATGGTCAGATGCTCTGTCATGCTCTCCCAAAAAGGATAAATAAGAATTGCCGCCCACATGTACGGAGTCATATAGGAGCTATTCTCGTAAACCTGTTGAATTATTTCCGGCAAGGCTTCGGGGTTGTAACTACCTTGTGTCTCATACTTGCGCTGAGCTTGGCCTACGTGCATGCAATACTGAGCATAGCCACGGACAGCATGAGCAAAAACTTCCTCTCCATACGCATCACGAGCCCAGGATGCCAACGGATTGAGCATCCAGTCGCAGATCGGCTGATTATGACGATAGCTTCTTAGAGCCGCTGGGTAAAAAAGCTTTCCATTTTTTTGTAAAGCCAGAAGAAAATCATTCTGTACAGTCATTTTCATGCCCCACGACTACAAGTTGGATTGAGAAAGAAGATGGCGAACCTTTCGCGTCATTGGCTGGACCAGATCGTAGCCATCCCAGGGCGAGTCGAAGACGTGCATCATGCCGATTCTGACAATCCGATCAACGCCATTACGCCCGACCTGTTCAACCAAGCGCATTTCGGCCTCCAGATTTGTCATGCCCAAACCAAGGGTTTGCACACTTCCATCGAGCATTGGCACGATGTCTTCCAGAGATCGGACAGGAACAATATGCAGCGTCCTGCCCTGCGTGGGAGTTGGAAAAACTGTCGACCTGTATACCAGCAAAGTCCAATCCGTTCCCAAGGGAAATACACCATAGGCTTGCGAATTCACTTGCACCTCCGCGCGTGCACGAAGAATTGTTGTCGACAGCGATGGATCAATAGACTCGCGCGGATGGTAGTCGTTCTCGCGTCTGAAAGCGCTTTCAATAGCAGCAATTAGAGGCTTCAGATCATCTTCTGGCAAATGCTCAACGAAAAGGATTTGGGGTGAACTGCAGGCAGCCTGCTCGAATTGCCATACATCACGCGCAAGCCTTTGGCACCAGTTTGAAACAAGATTTTGGTCTCGCCACGCGCCACGATCCAGTGCGGCAACAGACATACGGGGACCAAACACCATCAGGCGGGCCCAATAGGGAAATGGCAGACGGCGCAAAGTATCGACTGCCTCTTGGCCCCCCCAGATCATTGCCCCATCGCTTGCTGAGGCCATTGCTTCTTGCAAATCCCGACGATCATTTGGAAAGGTGACAAACCGAAGCCTCCCCGCAAAGCGCGCTATCCCAGGAACAAGCGACAAACTCAAAAGCAAAACCCGCATGGACTCGACAAAGGCGCTAGGAACGCGAACCAGGCAGACGTTTCCGCCAAGCAACGCACAAATCGGTGACAGGATAGGCAACGTTGGTACGTTAGCTGCCGGCCAGTGCGCAACAAGCCCCACAGGGAAGCGGCGGAATCGATTCTTACCCTGGGCATTCCAGCTATCAAGAGACTCCGGCCCCAATTCCCGATGCAACAATGCCAGCAGAGTACTTCGGCGAAGCCAGAGACTAAGAAAAATTGCCCCTGGTATCTGGGCGGCCGGAGACTCCAATATTGTTTTTGACCAAGCATCCAGCACGCCAAGCAGACACTCTAGATCAGGGCTCTCATCATTCTGCGCCTGCCGGAGTTCTGAAGCCAACTGGATGAGCTGTTGCGGCTTATCGATAGCCGAAATGTGAAAGCAAGGAGCCAGTTCAACAACCATAGTCACAATACTCTCCGTCGATCAAGGTTGCCACACCCCCTGACTTCAGCCTTTGGGACTCGCCCACTAAACCTAAAGGCGATTCCTGGACGCCCACAAGAGCACCCCCCCTCAGCCACCACTGTCGCCAAATCATCCGTAAGCAGCAAATGCCCAGGAAAACTGGTTGGCAGAATGCTACCGACCTGGACCAAGCCTGTGCTACCGACAGGAACACGCTGCAATGTCATCGGATCTCGCACAATAACTGATCCGAAAACCGGCGCGTGCTTGTTACCGGCGCTACAATCTGGATAGATGATTCCCAGATTTTCCACCATCCCGTAATAGTCGATAATCTGATCCGCCCCGCACCCTACTACATTGGCAAGCGAAGAATTGAATTCCTGCTTGCTAACCGCTTCCGCCTCTAGCCTCTTCCATCCACCACTATGCAGAACAATAGCTTTTCGCAAGCCCAGGGATTGTCCCGTAGCCAATAAGGGACGAATTAGATTTGCCCATAGAATAGAAGTAAATCCATAAATTATGACCGGGAAATCCGCATTGATTTCCTTGAACGAATCTACCGCATCCTGATCAATGTCAAGATCGTCACCGCGCAATGCGTAGGTCGTGGAAGTTGCAAAAGGTGCCAGAGCACGAATGGCTGCTGCTCTGGCACCCAAGTTGGCTGCATTCCCATTGGTGGATGCGATGTCTACCACCAGATAGGGACGTCGATCCGAGCCAATGTAGTTTCGCAAAATGGAAACAACCCCCCGATTCATACGAAGCGCTGTCTGCCTATCAAGGCTGATGCGACTAGGGTTCTGCCCTGTTGTCGCACTCGACAGCAAAGTCCGAAGCACCTGCCCAGGGGGAATCAGGGAAAAGGGGGGATCCCTCTTGAATACAGAAACTGGCAGCCAAGGCAAATCTGCGGTCCTCCCTGCCTCTCCCAACGGTATTGGCCAGTGGGAAACATAATTGGCATAACCAGAATTCAGATTTGCCGCATGCGAGATATGATCCCTGAAAAGCTCAAAACTAGTTTTCTCAAGATCAGGAGTAATTTCTGGATATGGTCCTTCAGACAGCAGATGATCAACCCGGGCATTTAAATTTTCAAGGGAATACATATAATTCAACCGATTGCGCTTCGCAAAGCTTTTCTATCGAGCTTGCCATTAGACGTTAGCGGAAAATTTGGCAAAACCACCACTTGCCGGCACGTCCAGGCAACGGGCATTATCCGCAATATTTTATCGATCAACACGGCATCGGAGTCTATATTTTCAGAAACGACAAATACAACCGGCACCTCACCGGCCTCTGTATCGGTGACCGACAGTACGGCCACTTCATGCACTCCCTTCACATCCCGCACAGCACTTTCAATTTCCGTGAAAGATATACGCCTACCTCGAATCTTCAGAAAGTCATCGTTGCGTCCCTCGATCCATAAAAAGCCCTCTGCATCAACCCAACCTCTATCCCCGGTCAGAAGCCATCCATCAGCAAAACGCAATTTGCTTGACTCCGCGTCATTCCAATAACCGGCACACACCGAAGGTCCGGCGATTTCGATATTACCGACTTCCATAGGGGGCAAGTCTCGTCGGTGCCCATCCACGACTCTCAAGCAAAGATTATCCAATGCCTTTCCGACACTACCGCGATGGCTAGTTATATATTCTGGCGCGAGACTGGTTATTCGTGAAGTAGCCTCGGTTTGTCCGTACATTACATGAAAGTCAACACCAGGCAGTCGATGCAAAAACTCGTCGATTTGTTCTGGACCCAACCGCCCTCCCGCCTGAAGCACGCGACGCAATGCGGGCAAACCTATCTTTCCAAGGCTAGATCGCGATAAAAGAATATTGAATACAGAAGGTACTCCTGCAAAAGTCGCACAATCATAATCGACCATCGCCTGAAGCACTTTATCGGGAAACATGAATCGGCGGTCAAAAACCACACTGCCGCCCACCGCTAAGTGGCTGTATAGGACACTTGCACCAAAGCAATATGACAGCGGCAGGATCAACATGGCACTATCTCCCATGGACAAGCCTTGGCTATGAATAATCGCAGTCGTATTTGCAATCAAATTTTCATGTGTCACCATCACCAAGCGCGGATTACCCGTCGTTCCGGATGTTGGCATTAGAGCTGCCAAATCATTTCGATCACATTCTATGGCATGAAAAATATCGCCAGAAGGGGTCGGATGCCCACACAAGAAAGCACATGTATCGGCCAGACTGCTGTCGTTGATGCTGCCAGACCACAGAGCAACCGCCCCCGTCAACATTAATAGATTTTTAATGGCGGCATGATTGTTGCCATCCACCGGGACCACCACTAGGCCGGCATATATAGCGCCCAGTATTGCCAAGGCCGTTTCTGGATCCTGTCGACAGGCGATCACCACCCGACTTCCAGGAGCAAAGCCGTGTTCTATAAAACTGTTGGCCGCTGCACACACGTAGCTCTTCAGCCCTAAAAACACTTGACCATTCGCGGCATTAACAAAACTGCTGTTCGGCTGAAAATGGCGCGAAATCCATCCTACAAAATTTACGCTATCCATTCAATTACATTTATTGCATACGTTTACGGAGCACACCGGCAATCGCAGCAACGTCCTCCATCTCCATCATCTCATCAAGATCAAAAGAAATGGAAAATAGCGCTTCCAAGTGGGAGATCAGCGAGGTATGCCCAAGAGAATCCCAACCAGGAATATCCTCGGGGGTACTTTCCAGCGTTACAGTCTCAGGCTCAGTATCAAAAGCTTGTAAAAAACTTTTTCTGATGGAGCTGATTAACTCCTCATCAGACATCTTGGCAATCATAAAAATTTCCTTGCAATTAAAAACTCTGAAACACATCAAAAACCGGCCTGTTCCCGCCCTGATCGATCGGTATTTTTATGTGTGTATGCCGACTGACTTGTTTAACTTTCCCTGAAATCCATTATCCAGCTTGTATACTTTCTTGTGAGGCAACGACTTGGCTTAAAACATCCAAAATCATTGCTTGTGAGATAGTGTCGAGTGTTGGAAAAATAGGCAGGCACAGAACTCGTTCAGAAATGTTACGCGCCACAAATAAACCGCCGCTTTGTGCCGACTCTTTGCCTCTATACATCGGAAAATCACTTATCAATGGATAAAAATAACGGCGCACATAAATATTATTATTACGAAAAACTTGATATAGCTCGTCGCGGCTTAATGGGTAATCATCTTCAACCAATATTGGGTAATAAGAATAGTTAGCTTTAGCTTGGCCCGCATCTCCAAGAATACGAATGCCTCTTATTTTCTTCAATTGTTTGTTATATGACTCAGCAATTTCTTTGCGTTGCGCAATCGCTTGATCTACATATTTCAACTGCAACAACCCCATTGCAGCGTTGATCTCGCTCATTTTTCCATTAATACCCGAGGCCACCACTGTAACCTCATCAACAAAGCCAAAGTTCTTCAACCGGTCTATACGCTGCTTAGTTTTGGCATCGGGGCAAACTATTGCGCCGCCTTCAAAGGTATTAAATACCTTGGTGGCATGGAAGCTTAAGACGCTCAAATCACCATGCCGTAAAATACTGCCGCCCTCGTCTTCCACACCAAAAGCGTGGGCCGCATCGTAAATCACGCGAAGGTTGTAACGGTCGGCAATGTCTTGAATTGCTTGGGTATCGCACGGGTTGCCATAGCAGTGCACCGGCAGGATGGCGGTAGTGTTCGGCGTAATCGCGGCTTCGATTTTTTTTGTGTCAAGATTCAGTGTGTCTGGATCAATATCGACAAATATCGGTCTTATGCCATTCCACAATAAGGAATGCGCTGTCGCTACAAATGAATACGGCGTAGTAATGACTTCACCGGTAATACGCAAAGCCTGCAATGCCGTCAACAGCGCAATCGTGCCATTGTTAAACAAGGCAATGTGCTCTACTCCCAGATACTCGCACAGAGCCTGCTCAAGCTGCTGATGCATGGGGCCGCCGTTGGTGAGTACCTTACTCTCCCAGATTCGCTCAAGATAAGGAATAAATTCTTGTAGCGGAGGCAGGTAGGGTTGGGTGACGTATATAGGACGATCGCTCATTACACACTCATGGTTAGCGACTACTTTGTAAGATACCTCACCGCTGGTGGGTCATGCACGAACATGCTATTGCCATATTCACTTGCCACCAGACATTGGAATTCGGTCATCCCGCGTTTGCACAGCAAGCAAAAAGCGTGAGCTAGATTAACAAAAACATCTTGGTTGCAATCGGTTGAACTATGGCTTAATCAGGCCGAAGTAAGTCAGATATCCCGACTTCGACAGTCGCGACCACAAGCCATTGACTTATAAACACCTGCCTTCGAAACGCTCCACTACAAATTGATGTAGGCGTCATTCGGAGTCGGTTTTGCGATCTGTGGGCTCTTAAACATGGCCGATTATTCGTCATCCATGGTCGATAGGCCAGCGATTGGCGCCTGGACCTGCAGCGGCACCTTGAAGCCTTCCTCTATATCGGCTGAGGACATTTGTAGCGGGCAATGATCTCGGACGCGGTCAGTGCCAGAGCTAGTGTGCTTCGCTAGGGTAACCGTAATGGGTATCGATGATGTGAGCGTCGTCATGCCGCAAACGAATATCACTATTGGCGCCGGGTTGATTCTTGTGATATCCGGATTTACACTTTGACTGCTAGGACTTGTGTTTACCCGCAAGCGATCCGACGGAAATATAAATCCATGAGCATGTCATTCATCCTCGTAACTGCCGGGCTGTTTATTGGTTTTTTGGCTGTCGCAAGCTACGTCTTTTACTTTTCCGACAGAATTCATTCAGAAGAATCAGAATAGTGATCCGTGCGCAAGCCGCATCAGCCTTAATCTGCGGCGCCCAGTACATCTTCCAGCGTACCGGCGACCAGGATGCGACCCGTCCAGTCGGATAACGCCGCTTCATCGGCCGCCTCCAGCCGGGCCTTCGCCCAGGACGGCAAGGGACCGAATTTCAGAACCATTTGTTGCTGCAAAGTCATCAGCTTGCCGCGGAATTCGGCGCGCCGCTCAATACTTGTCACATAAGCCACGTTATGCTCCTTTTCTATCGCTTCCAGCGCTTGTTCGAATGCCGGCTCCAGCGCCGGCGGCAGAATCAATATCCAGTCGACCAGACGAAACAGGCTGATTATATCGTCGCGGCCGTATCCGTGGCGATAGAGCAGCTCCACTAAATGTGTTTTTGCAGCCAGCCGCCCGGTGCCGTTCCGGTGATGGGCATGGGCCTGCAGTTGCGCCATGACAATCACGGCAAAAGGGTTGGACCGGGCCAGCGCTTCCAGTTCCGCCCAGCGCGACCACCACTGCCCCAGGTGTATCACCGGGCAGCGGAATTGCATGCCACTACCCAAGGATTCTGCGCTGCCCTGGAATTCCAGCCTGTGGTCCAGCTGCAGCGGCCCGCCCCGGCTATTGGTCAGGATCGCAACGCTGGCAAACCCCAATGAGCCTTGGGCAAGGTCAATATGATGGCGGTCCACTATCCGATAACAATAGATCTGCATGCGCAGGGCAAGCCCGGCCAGTGCCCGAGGCCCTGCGCCGCCGCCTTGGGCCTCGGCATGCACGAGCAGCCATGCCGGTCGTTCAAACACAGTCCTGACCTTGGCCAATTTATTTGCCTGGCGCCGCCCGCGGCGAGAAGACGTCATTCACGAAGTCCACTTTAAGGAAACTCGGTTCACGGCAAGATCGGTGATTCAAGGCTGATTGTCTGGATCGATCAGGGGTTCAAGGCTTGCTGCAATAGAGCCAACATCTGTTTTTGCACCGCCTGCGGGCAGTCTTTCAGCAACTCGCTGGCCACCTGATGCTGTAAATCACGCAGTTGAGCAAAAAGCTGCCGGCCTTGCCCGCTTAAGTGGAGGCAACGCACACGCTTGTCGCTTTCGCTGGCAATTCGCTCTAGCCAGCCTCTGTCTTCGAGGTGAGCAAGCATCCGTGCCATTTGCGCTTTGTCCGCATGACTGTGGTCAATCAAATCCTTTTGAGTTATGCCAGGATTGCGACCCGTGTGCATTAGGATGCGCATTCCATTGAATGTTAGTTCCGGGTGTATGGCCTCCATGCGATTTCGCATCCGCGTACGAAAAAGGTGCGATAACTCATGCAGGCTGTCAAATATTTCTACGGGTAAGGATGATGTCATGTCGTCTCGAGAAAGGTTGACTAAGTCTACCTTACAATTGATAATTGTTGACTTTATCAACTTTATGTCAATTATGCCTATACCTTCGCCATCCAGCGCGCACTGCGCTTCTTCACGGCTACTTCATTTTGAAGGCAAACATCAACAGGATCGAATATGAAGCCTTCCGATTTAAAAACCGCTTCCGCCCGCCGTAAGCTGCATCGGCGCTACACCCCTTTTGTTTTTGCTTTTTACATGGCTTTAATAATGGGACTCTTAATGAGCGCGACAATCGTGGCTGTGCACAGCGGTTTCGATTCCGGGTATTGGCTTAATGTTCTGAGGGCTTACCTTTTGGCAACGCCGGTGGCTTTCTGCTGCGTGATAGTTGTTCGCCCATTTGTGATGCGGCTGGTTGCGCTCACAGTGAATATTTAAACCAACTGGCAAAGAGCGGGGGCAGAAGGCAGCTATGGACCGAACGGCGACGGTGACCGACGCCAAGTTTTGGCCAGAAACGGACGGTGGACAGCCGAAGATACAATTGCGCCCCTCCATCGAATTAAGCACTGACATGTCCGAATCAATCGCCAAACTCCGTTCGTTCTCTTTCGTGCTTGCGGTACCCGATCTAAAGCGAAGCGCATCATATTTTCATGACGCGCTCGGCTTTCGTCTTGAATGGCCTGAAGGCTCCGGCTGGCAGCTTGTGTCCAGAGGCGATGTGCGCATCATGATTGGCCATTGCCCCGACGCCATGCTGCCTTCTGCGACCGGCGATCACAGCTATTTTGGTTACCTCAATGTCGACGATGCCGATGCATTCCACAGTGAGTTAGTCAACAGGGGCGCCATCATACTCCAGCCTCCCACCGACAGAGCTCATGGCATGCGAGAGTTCGTCATAGGGACACCAGATGGTCATCGGATGATGGTCGGTCAGGAATTGTCTGCGGCGAACTAAGCAGACTCACTGTCGCTTTGGCTATTGCAAATGACGGCTTTGGGTCGAGGCTATGTGAAAGCGCACTAAATGCACATTTCCACGGAAGCGGCCATGAGCAGGCGTGCTGAAATACGCCAGACAATCGAAGATGCGTAGCGTATTCCTTCCGTCGAGCTAACATTTCTACTTGCTCTGATCGAACCATTCAACCGCATCGGCTCCTGCTGGAACGCGGAATGCAGTCGTACCGCTTTGCACAACATTCCAGACAGCTTCTGCGACATCAGTCGAGTGTGTGACTAAGCCGTCATAATTCTGAAATCCAGAGAGCACTGAGTCCATGGTGGCAGCGTAGTCTTGGGGAAAGGTCTGAGCGACTCTTGCATGGGCGTTGCTAGCAAAAGCGGTTTCCGGAGCCATACCTGGCAGGACCACGCCGACCTGAATGTTGAAATCCTGCAGCTCTAGCGCCAAGGACCCCGTGAACGCTACTACCGCTGCCTTGCTGGCGGTGTAGACGGGAAGCAGTGGTAACGCTTTTAGCGTTACGCTCGAAGCTACATTGACGATAGCGCCAGCTCGACGCGCCCGAAACTGGGGTAGAAATGCCTGGGTCATGGACATCGTGCCGAACGTATTCGTTTCGAACACCTCGCGTACCGCATCCATCGAAGTACTTTCGAATGGTCCCAGCATACCGACGCCAGCGTTGTTCACCAACACATCGACCTGTCCAGCTTCCTTGACTGCATGTCGGATGCTCTCTGCATCAGTGACGTCCAATTTCAGGATGCGCAAATGCTCTGATTTCGGCAAAACATCCTCGCGCGGCGTACGCATTGTGGCGATGACTTTCCAGTTGCGTTCCAAAAAGTATTTGGCGGTTTCCAGTCCAAATCCGGAAGAGCAGCCAGTGATTAAAACGGTTTTCATGTGAATCCTCACAACGTTAGGGAAACACAACGATAGTCCGCTCAAAGCAAACCATCTACAATCAATAATCCTAATTTTGTTTCCGAGAGTCCGGCGTGGTCGACCCTCTTACGTCCGTTGTAACCCTCCTCCAGCCAAAGATGGCGTACTCGAAAATTGTGACCGGCGCCGGACGCTGGGGCCTGCGTGGCAAATTCGATGAAGCGCCATTGTTTTGCTGCGTCATCATGGAAGGGAGGATGCGTTACACGGTTGATGGGACTCAACTGGTCGTTGAAGCTGGCGATTTCGTGCTGATTCCTTCGATGTCAGAATTTTCGGTGACCAGTTACGAAATCCCGTCCGACCATGAGTGGCAGTCGGAACCTACACTGCTGGAAAACGGGGAACACCGCAGCGGCTTGCTCTCGGCCGATGCGGATGTACGAACGCTAGTTGGCGTTTGCCGACTGACATCTCCAGACTCCGCTTTGCTCTTGACGCTGCTGCCGAAGCTCGTACATATCAGGGGCGACTTTCGACTGTCTGCGCTGGTTCAATTAGTTATTGATGAATCGCGCTCGCAGCGACCCGCGAAGGACGTTGTCCTTGAGCGTCTGCTGGAGGTTCTATTGATAGAAGCCTTACGCTCTTCGAACAATGCGGTAACGTCGCAGGGACTGCTACGCGCACTCACCGATACCCGATTAGCAAACGCAATACGACTTATCCATGAAAGCCCAGAAGAGCCATGGACCGTTGAGCGTTTAGCGAAAGCATCGGCGCTATCTCGTTCTACATTTTTTGAGAGATTCAACTCAGCTGTGGGTGTCACGCCAATGGAATACTTGCTGTCGTGGCGGATGGCACTGGCAAGAGATTATCTACAGCGGGAAAAGACGATTTCCGAGGTAGCGGCTCTGGTGGGGTACAGTTCATCGAGCACTTTCACAGTAGCCTTCACCCGGAACACCGGCATGCCACCTGGCCAATATGCCAAAATTCGTCATAATGCACGCGCACGGAACGCCGCTTAGTTGACTGCAACATCATGCGCACTTCATCCATGTCCGCTCAGGATCGAACGGCGACCGTGACCGACGTCAAATTTCGGCCAGAAGCCGACTGTGGCGTTAAGCTTTCTTTGGTCAGAAATAAAAAATAAATCAGCCAGTTAGAAGATATTAAAAGAGCCAAGGCCCGAGACAGGAATGTCTACCTGTTCTGGGACGAGGCTGCTGGAATCCGTGAGGGGTTGAGCGTCTTTGCGGGCCTTGGCGCGATACACCGAATCTGTACTTACACCGCCGATACCGCCCAGAGGCCAGCAGTCCGCAGTGCCGAAGGACGCGCCTCCCGCGCATTCCGCCTGGATGGGGACAACGATTTGAATAAACCCGGATCAGCCTTGATCGGCGGCGCCCAGCAGATCTTCCAGCGAACCGACGACCAGAATGCGGCCCGTCCAGTCGGATAACGCGGCCTCGTCGGCAGCCTTCAGCCTGGCCTTCGCCCAGGACGGCAAGGGGCCGAATTTCAGAACCATCAACTGCTGCAATGTCATCAGCTTGCCGCGCAGTTCGCCCTGTTCTATTCCGCGTTCCATGCCACGCTCTTCGGCCCGCCGCTCAATACTCGTCACATAAGCCACGTTATGCTCCTTTTCTATCGCTTCCAGCGCTTGTTCGAATGCCGGCTCCAGCGCCGGCGGTAATATCAATATCCAGTCGACCAGACGATACAGGCTGATTATATCGTCGCGGCCATATTCATGGCGATAGAGCAGCGCCATTAAACGGGTCTTGGCAGCCAGCCGCCCGGCGCCGTCCCGGTGATGAGCATGGGCCTGCAACTGCGCCATGACGATCAGGGCAAAAGGGTTGGCCCGGGCCCGGGCTTCCAATTCCGCCCAGCGCGACCACCACTGCCCCAGGTGTATCACCGGGCAACGGAACTGCATGCCGCCGCCCAAGGATTGCGCTCCGCCCAGGAATTCCAGGCTGTGGTCCAGCAGTGGCGGCCCGCCACGGCTATTGGTCAGGATCGCAAAGCTGGCAAACCCCAGCGAACCCTCGGCAATGTGAAGAACTCCGGCCTGTCGGCCGGAGCTTCTCCGCCACAATGCAGGGGCGCCTTCGGCGCCGCATTGGTCTTGCCTCGCTTGACCTCGCCCTGAAGGGCGAGGCTTGCGCCTAGGCTCGTGGTCAATATGGTGGCGGTCCAGTATCCGGTGGCAATAGATTTGCATGCGCAGGGCAAACCCGGCCAGTGCCCGAGGCCCTGCGCCGCCGCCCTGAGCCTCCGCATGCACGAGCAGCCATGCGGGTCGTTCAAACACAGTCTTGACCTTGGCCAATTTATCCGCCTGGCGCCGCCCGCGGCGCAGCTTGTGCGAAATGGCCTGGAATTCCTTGTCCAGGAATTCTGGCGGATGGGACCAGTCTATGATGGCATGCAGCTCGGGCATCAGCAGGGCCAGCGCCGGCTCGAAGTACTGCTCCAGGGCTTCTTTCCAGGGTGAGTCGTAATCGTTGCGGGAGGAGGAGGCATTGGAAGCCGAGCGATTGCGTGGGGCGAAAGCCATCTCTGTAGCGTTCCTGAGCTTGCAAGAAACGCCACTGTAGGCGTGCCCGGACAATAGCGGTAGCTCGGCAATTACGGGGGGGGATGGATTTGTCAGGGCAAGGGCGGCCAGGCGTCGGTCGCGCGGACTCCTGCCGACATGACATGGACCTTTGGAATTGAAAGCCCATATGCGTCGTGATGATGACAGGATGGCATTGGCAAAAAATCTGGGCGTTAAATGAACCGTTACGAACAGGACGCCAAGTTATTGATCGAATGTCTGCAATAGGCACGCCTGTTATTCGGCTGGTCCCGCCCCAGAAGCGGGCGGTCGTTACTGTCATTGGCAACGCATTCGATGAACGAATGCTCAGCGTCGAGCCCAAAAGAATAGCGCGACAACTGATCGGCATCTGGCCTAGGCAGAGTTATTGCGCGCTGGACTTCACTCACTGAGGCTGCCGTCATCATCAGAACGGTACCCTTCAAGACCCCGAGGTTTTCCATAAAGACTCAGGTTGGCATCGCCCCACACCTTGAGCGCAAGGAGGATGGGCTCCATGCTCTTGCCGAGTGGCGAAAGGCTGTATTCCACTTTGGGAGGCACCTGCGCATAGACCTTGCGCTTGATCAGTCCATCCTGCTCAAGCTCGCGCAACTGATTGGTGAGCATGCGCGGTGTCACATTGGTCAGGAGTCGGCGGATTTCGTTGAAGCGCAGCGTGCCGGACATGAGGTGAAACAGGACGACGGACTTCCATTTTCCATCGATAAGATTAATGGCGGCCTCCACGGCGCAGCCGGGACTGCAGTCGAAGCGGGAGTGGCTGGCTTTACCCATTACAGTATCCTTTTTGTCACTATATGCATATTTAGTGCGTATTGCCATACTAAAAGTGTAGGGCTAAGCTCTGACGATATCAACAGTTTAATAAGAGGATGAATGATGAAAGCAATTGGCTACAAGACCGCCGGCGCAGTCGATAGAGCAGACGCGCTCGTTGATATCGAACTCGAACGACCCAGCGCCAAGGGGCGCGACATCCTGGTCGAAGTACAGGCCGTTTCCGTCAATCCCGTGGATACCAAAATCCGCAAGAACGTGGCTCCCGAAGCGGGTCAGACCAAGGTGCTCGGATGGGACGCTGTCGGCAAGGTTGTCGAGATCGGCGATGCGGTCACGGCATTCAAGCCCGGTGACGAAGTCTTCTATGCCGGTTCAGTGATCCGGCCCGGCGCAAATAGCCAGTTCCATGTCGTCGATGAGCGTATCGTTGGCCGCAAACCCAAGACGCTCTCGAGTGCGGAAGCTGCCGCGCTGCCGCTGACAGCAATCACCGCCTGGGAAATGTTGTTCGACAGGCTCGATATCCGCAAGCCAGTCCCTGGGGCGGCCAATGCAATAGTTATCGTGGGTGGCGCGGGCGGTGTCGGCTCTATTGCCATCCAGCTAGTGCGAGCGCTCACTGATCTTACGGTAATCGCAACCGCATCCCGCCCTGAAACGCAGGCCTGGGTCAAAGAACTAGGCGCGCAGTATGTGGTGGATCACAGCAAACCGATTGCCGCGCAGGTAGCCGCACTTGGCATCGGTGCGCCGGCCTTTGTATTCTCCACGACGGAAACGCAGCTCCATCTTGCAGAGATTGTCGAACTTATCGCGCCGCAAGGCCGTTTCGGCCTGATTGACGATCCTGATGGTCTGGACATCATGGGCTTCAAGCGCAAGGCCGTATCCACCCATTGGGAGCTCATGTTCACCCGTTCCATATTCGAGACAGCGGACATGGACCAGCAGGGCAAGTTGCTGAATGACGTGGCAAACCTGGTCGACGAGGGCAAGATCCGTACGACAATCACGAAAACATTGAGTCCCATCAATGCTGCCAACCTAATGAAGGCACATGGGATTATCGAAAGCGGCAAGTCCAGAGGCAAAATCGTGCTCGAAGGTTTCTGAGCCAGGGGCGGCCTGGTGCCAATGTCCGAAATGGGGTCGATTTTCTGCCCTATGGATTCTGGCAGCGCCTGTCCGATCAAGTCGCGACGACTGCAACTGACACTGCCTCAAAGCTTTCGACATTGCCTGCTCGACTCAATTGGTAGGCATTCTCGCCAACCTAAACCCGGATTCAGCCTTGATCGGCGGCGCCCAATAGATCTTCCAGCGAACCGGCGACCAGGATACGGCCCGTCCAGTCGGATAACGCCGCTTCATCGGCCGCCTCCAGCCGGGACTTCGCCCAGTGTGGCAAAGGGCCGAATTTCAAAACCAGCAGTTGCTGTAATGTCATCTGCATGCCGCGCTTTTCGGCTCGCCGCTCAATACTTGTCACATAAGCCACGTTATGCTCCTTTTCGATTGCTTCCAGCGCTTGTTCGAATGCCGGCTCCAGCGCCGACGGTAATATCAATATCCAGTCGACCAGACGAAACAGGCTGATTATATCGTCGCGGCCGTATTCATGGCGATAGAGCAGCTTCATTAAACCGATCTTGGCAGCCAGCCGCCCGGCGCCGTCCCGGTGATGCG
>LNAP01006686.1_pt1 | contig 22334 bp, 21 predicted proteins | sample 602601 | NCBI WGS metagenome assembly LNAP01 (sample SAMN02440304, study PRJNA202911) | soil metagenome | biome: Subtropical and temperate rainforests or woodlands; isolation source: soil samples (1 kg each in a 20% v/v slurry with milli Q water) were... ...
GCGCATGCGCCCGCTGACCCTGACCACGCCAAAACCGCTGGTTCGTGCAGGCGGCGTGCCGCTGATCGAGTATCACCTGCGAGCGCTGGCCGCCGCCGGGTTCACCGACATCGTGATCAATCACGCCTGGCTCGGTCAGCAGATCGAAGACTACCTGGGCGATGGATCGCGTTATGGCGTGAGCATTCAGTACTCGGCCGAAGGTGAGCCCCTGGAAACCGGCGGCGGGATTTTCCGCGCGTTGCCGTTGCTGGGGGATGAAGCGTTTGTCGTGGTCAACGGCGACATCTGGACCGATTACGACTTCAGCGTGCTGCATCAGCCCATCAACGGCCTGGCGCACCTGGTGCTGGTCGGCAACCCGTCCCATCACCCGGCCGGGGACTTTAGCCTGGTCGAAACGCAGGTGCACGACGGTCAGCCAGAGGTGGGTACCCTGACCTACAGTGGCATCGCCGTGTTGCATCCGCAGCTGTTCGACGGTTGCACCGCGGGGGCCTTCAAGCTCGCGCCGCTGTTGCGCAAGGCCATGGCTGACGATCAAGTGACTGGCGAGCAGCTGAGGGGGCACTGGGTCGATGTCGGCACTCACGAGCGACTGGCCGAAGTTGAAGCATTAATAGAAGCGAGCCGCTGACATGTTGTGGCCAGGGACTCTGATCGGAGCCGGAGCAGGCTTTGCCATAGCCAGCATTCCGGGGGCCATTCTCGGCGCGTTGTTGGGGCAGGCGCTGGATCGGCGCTTGCACCTGCAAAGCTGGGGACACTTGCGGGAAAAACTGGGCGGTCGCCCGGTGCTGCGTAACGATGAGTTGCTGTTTGTCCTGTTGGGGCGCCTGGCCAAGTGTGACGGCCAGGTGATGTCCGGGCACATCGAACAGGCCCGGGCGGAAATGCGCTCGCTGGATATGTCCGAGTCGGCCCAGCGTCGTGCGATTGCTGCGTTCAATCGCGGCAAGTCGGGCCGCGACCGGCTGCGCGGTTATCTGCGTCGCCTGAGTGCCCAGCCCCATGCGGCAGAAGGCGTATTACGCGCCTGCTGGCGAATGGTCTGGGCCGATGGTCGTGCCGGCAGCAGTGAACGTAAACTGATCGGCCAATGGGGCAAATGGTTGGGCTGGACGCCCCATCAGGTGAAGGCGTTGGCGCACGACTATGAGCCGCGGAAACGGCCATTGGGCAACAGCGTGCCCAGTTATCAGGACGCATTGAGGCTTTTGGGGGTGTCGGCCACCACTGAACCGGCGCAGATCAAGCGTGCTTATCGGCGCCTGCTCAGTCGCCATCATCCGGACAAGATTGCCGGCAGCGGCGCGACGGCGACGCAGGTGCGTGAGGCCACCGAGCGAACGCGTGAACTGCATAATGCCTATACGCTGATTCGGGAACGGCGGGATTTTCGTTAGCCCGGAAAGTTTGCGTCGCCAGTGATACCGCTATCGCGAGCAGGCTCGCTCCCACAGGTGTCTTCTAACGCTGGAGATCTGATGTGGGAGCGAGCCTGCTCGCGATGAAGGCGCCTCGGTCTTTCAGTCTGTCGAAGGCTGCGGGTTCAGCCAGCCCCGCACCCGGCGGAACAGTTGCTCCTGCTCGGCCTTTTTGTCGGGCAACGCCTTGAGCGATATCTGGCTGAATGCCGACGTTTTCACCCGTTTGTTGGCCTGCAGACGGGCTAGCGCCGCATTGCGATCCAGCGGCTTGTCCATGTAGAAGATGTCGGCGGTCGGCAGTTTCAGATTCGGCGCCAGCTCATCCAGCTCGGGTTTCGCTTGAGCAGGTGTCTGCGCAGCGACCATGAGGAAACGCTCGATTTGCGAAGGCTGCTTCTCGCTTAAATAGCGCGCCGCCCAATAAGCGCCGGTGCCATGCCCCAACACCACGATACTGCGGGCGCTTTGCTGTTCGGCGAATGCAATCGCGGCGTCGATCCGGGCGAAGATGCGCTCGGCATCTGCCTTGGACTGTTCTTCGGTGGTTTCGGTGACGGCCTTGTCGGCCACATCGGCCTCGCCTCCGGCCACCTGTTCGATAGGGGCTGCGGTGGTTGAGTCTTTACTGCCGGTTTCGGCGGGCTTGGGAGCCGGCGCTGCTTCCACGATTCGTGGCGCAATGGCGTCGCTTTGCAGGTCCGGCAAGGTGATACTCAGGCTGCTCCACTCGGCATCCGGCAATTTGCGCCGCAAAGGGCCGATCGCTTGCGGCCAGTCAACGGTTTCACCGGCGCCCGGGATGATAATCACCGCACCTTTGGGTTCGGCGGTATTGGCCGGTTTCCACAAGGCCAGAAAGGTGTCGGGGCCTGCTTGCAATTGTTGCTGTTCCTGAGCCGGGATTTTTCGCTCAAGTGCAGTCGCTTCTTCCTGACTACGCTCAGGCAGCGGCTGACGTTCAAGTGGTTTTTCTTCGGCGGTTTTTTCCTCCGCGGCGGGCGCCGGGTCGGCCGCCTTGACGGAAAAAGCGCAAGGCAGGATCAGCGACAGGCACAATGCTGGCAGTGCCAGGCGGTAGACAGAGGGCATCGGGTATTCCAGGCCAGAAGTTGTTCCGGCAGCCTAATGGGTTGGTCAGTATTTGTCAGTGTGTGAGAGTTCAATGATGCGTTTTCGCTGCCTGTGGGTTATCGGCTGTTTGTGGTTTCCCTTGATGGGCTGGGCGGCTGCCGCGCCCCCGGCGCCCGCTGCCCAACTGTCCCCGGAACAACGGCACTGGCTGGCGCAGCAGGACGAGTTGCGGGTCGGCGTGGTGTTGCAGGCGCCCTATGCGCAATACGATCGCCGCTTGCAGCGCCTGTCCGGGGTGAACGTCGAGTTGATGAAATGGCTCGCAAAAAACCTCAATGTCGAACTGAGCTGGCGCAACTTTCCCGACCTTGAGCAATTGGAAGCTGCGGCCCGCGAGGGCGAAATCGACATCGCTCCGGGGCTGACCCAGACCCCTGGCGGGCTGCGCCTCTGGCAGTTTTCCGACCCCTACATGCGGGTGCCGCAATTGGTGGTTAGCGATCAGAAAAGCGCTGGCGCGGTCGAGCTGGAAAAACTCGACAGCCAGATCCGCGTCGCCGTGCGCATGCCCAGTGCCATCGCCGATTACCTGCGCAGCAACTACCCGCACCTGAATCTGCAAGGCGTACCGATGGAGCGCCAGGCATTGCAATTATTGGCGGGCCAGCAGGCAACTTATGCGGTGGTCGATGAGGCGCAACTGGGACGCTTGTCGGTCGAACCGGAGTTCGCCGGATTGGTGGTGGTGGGGGATGTCGGCCTGCCGCAGTTGCTGCGGGTGGCCACGCTCCGTGACAAACCGGAACTGGCGGGCATTGTCGAAAGTGCATTGCGGGCGATCCCGGCCAAGGATCTGGAGCAACTGCACAATCAATGGCTGCAGCCCAAGTATCCGCGGCTCACCGAGTCGCCGGGTTTTTGGCAGAACCTCTGCCTGTTACTGGCCGTGCTGGCGATGAGTTGCATGGCCATCGTGGTCTGGCAGCGTCGCCAGCAGCACAACCTGGAGCAGCGCCTGTTGGCCGCGCAGGAAGACATTGCCTTGCGTGCCGCCAGCGAAGAGGCCTTGCGGCTCACCCAGTTTTCCATTGACCAGAGCACTGTCGGCATCCTCTGGGTCAACTGGGACAGCCATGTGCGCTACGCCAACCGCGCAGCGGAAAGCATGCTGGGCTATCCCGCCGGAGGGATCATCGATCGGCCCCTTATCGATTTCGAGCCTGGCCTGCACATGGACCGTTGGCTGAACCTGTGGAAGCGCGCCCGGGCCAGTGAGGAGGGCCCGCAAAGTTTCGAATCCAATTGCGTGCGGGCTGATGGCAGCATCCTGCCTGCCGATGTCTCGTTGAGTTTCCTGCGCTTTCGCGATGGCGAATACCTGGTGGTTTACCTTAACGATGTCACCGAGCGGCGCCGCGCCCTGGCGGCCTTGCAGGAAAGCGAGGCGCGGCTGCAAGGCATCGCCGCCAACGTTCCGGGACTGGTTTTCCGACTGGAGCGGGCACCGGTAACCGGTCAGATCGACTTTGCCTACATCAGCGAAGGCAGCGAAAGCCTGGTGGGTTACTCGCCGGCCACGCTGGCGCATCGCGATAAAGGCCTGCGCAGCCTCGTGCATCCGGATGACAAGGTCAGCTATCACCAGACCCAGGATCATGCGCTGGATACCGACAGCGACTGGTCGTGGCAGGGGCGAATCCTCACGCGTCAGGGCGAGCAACGTTGGGCGGAAATCAAGGCCATCACCCGCCGGCTGGAAGACGGCGCCTATGTTTGGGACGGGATCGTCTGGGACATCAGCGAGAGCAAGCGCATCGAAATTGAACTGGCCAGCTCCCGGGAACAATTGCGTGAGTTGTCCGCGCACCTGGAAAGCGTGCGCGAAGAAGAAAAAGCGCGCATTGCCCGGGAAGTTCACGACGAGTTGGGGCAGATGCTCACTGTGTTGAAGCTGGAAACGTCCATGTGCGAACTGGCGTACGCTCAGCTCGATCCCGGTCTTAACGAGCGCTTGAACAGCATGAAGCGCTTGATCGCTCAATTGTTTCAGCTGGTCCGTGATGTGGCTACGGCATTGCGACCGCCGATTCTCGACGCAGGTATTGCCTCGGCCATTGAATGGCAGGCCCGCCGGTTCGAGGCGCGCACGCAGATCCCGTGTCTGGTACAGGTGCCGGACAATTTGCCAGTACTCAGCGATGCGAAGGCAATCGGCCTGTTTCGAATCCTTCAGGAGGCGCTGACCAATGTCATGCGGCACGCCCAGGCGCATACTGTTGAACTGACACTGACCCTTGAAGGCGACGAATTGTGTCTGACGGTCAGCGATGATGGCGTAGGATTTGTCGCCGCGCCTGGCAGGCCAACGTCCTTTGGGATCGTCGGCATGCGCGAGCGGGTGTTGATCCTGGGCGGCGAGTTGTCGCTGGAGAGTGAGCCAGGTGAGGGTACGACGTTAGAAGTGCGCGTGCCTCTGGACGAAGCCTGAAGAATTTGTGGTGTCTGTGCTGATGTCTTCGCGAGCAAGCTCGCTCCCACAGGGGACGTATTCCAAATGTGGGAGCCTGCTCGCGAATGATCTTGAACCTGGAGAAGAACGTGATCCGTGTACTGGTAGCCGAAGACCACACCATTGTCCGCGAAGGCATCAAGCAGTTGATCGGTCTGGCCAAGGACTTGCTGGTGGTGGGGGAGGCGAGCAATGGCGAGCAGTTGCTCGACACCTTGCGTCATGTGCCCTGCGAAGTGGTGTTGCTGGACATCTCCATGCCGGGCGTCAACGGCCTGGAAGCGATTCCGCGGATTCGCGCCCTGAACAATCCGCCGGCGATCCTGGTGCTGTCGATGCACGATGAAGCGCAAATGGCCGCCCGGGCGCTGAAGGTCGGGGCTGCCGGTTATGCAACCAAGGACAGCGACCCGGCACTGTTGCTGACGGCCATTCGCAAAGTGGCGTCAGGCGGGCGTTACATCGACCCGGAACTGGCCGACCGCATGGTTTTCGAGGTCGGTCTTACCGACTCGCGTCCATTGCACTCGTTGCTCTCCGAGCGCGAGTTTTCCGTGTTCGAACGCCTGGCCCAGGGCGCCAACGTGAACGACATCGCCCAGCAACTGGCGCTGAGCAGCAAGACCATCAGCACCCACAAGGCGCGGCTGATGCAGAAGCTCAACATCACCTCGCTGGCGGAACTGGTGAAGTACGCGATGGAACACAAGCTCCTCTAAAGCACACCGCTGTACCTGTGGGAGCGAGCTTGCTCGCGATGGCAGCATCACATTCAACATCGATGCTGAATGACCAGCCGCTATCGCGAGCAAGCTCGCTCCCACAGGGATCTCCATCAAGTATCCGATTACCGGCATATCCAAAAGCGACATGTTTTTGCAGCGGCTTTGCCGATTCTTGCGGCTTGCAGCTTGAAGCGTGCCGCTGCCCTATCCATCCCCGCCATCCTTGTAGGGAAATCCCTACCCCCAACCTTCCATCCGGCTGAGGCGAATCTCTCTTGCGCCCCGATTTGCGCGGTCCCCAGCGTCCACTAGGCTTAACCCCACAGCAGTCATCAATAACAAAGGTGTGGGTATGAGCCAGGTCGATTCAAGCGCAGGGGTCAATGATGTTCTGGTCAGCTTTCGTGGAGTGCAGAAGAGCTACGACGGCGAGAACCTGATCGTCAAGGACCTCAACCTGGACATTCGCAAGGGCGAATTCCTCACATTGCTCGGGCCGTCCGGCTCCGGCAAGACCACCAGCCTGATGATGCTCGCCGGCTTCGAAACGCCGACCGCGGGCGAAATCCTGTTGGCCGGGCGCGCCATCAACAACGTGCCGCCGCACAAGCGTGACATCGGCATGGTGTTTCAGAACTACGCGCTGTTCCCGCACATGACGGTGGCCGAGAACCTGGCGTTCCCGCTGACCGTGCGTGGCATGAACAAGAGCGACGTCAGTGCACGGGTCAAGCGCGTGCTGAGCATGGTCCAGCTCGATGCCTTCGCCCAGCGCTACCCGGCGCAGCTCTCCGGTGGTCAGCAACAGCGTGTGGCATTGGCCCGCGCGCTGGTGTTCGAGCCGCAACTGGTGCTGATGGACGAACCCCTCGGCGCACTCGACAAGCAGCTGCGTGAACACATGCAGATGGAGATCAAGCACCTGCACCAGCGCCTGGGCGTGACTGTGGTCTACGTGACCCACGATCAGGGCGAAGCCTTGACCATGTCCGACCGCGTGGCGGTGTTCCATCAGGGCGAAATCCAGCAGATCGCTCCACCGCGCACCCTCTACGAAGAGCCGAAAAACACCTTCGTCGCCAACTTCATCGGCGAGAACAACCGCCTCAATGGCCGCCTGCACAGCCAAACCGGCGATCGTTGCATTGTGGAACTCGGGCGCGGTGAGAAGGTGGAAGCCTTGGCGGTCAACGTTGGCCAGACCGGCGAGCCGGTGACCCTGTCCATTCGTCCGGAGCGAGTGAGCCTCAACGGCTCCAGCGACCAATGCGTCAACCGCTTCTCCGGGCGAGTCGAGGAATTCATCTATCTGGGCGACCACGTCCGGGTTCGCATGGAAGTCTGCGGCAAGACCGACTTCTTCGTGAAACAGCCAATTGCCGAGCTTGATCCCTCGCTCGCCGTCGGCGATGTGGTACCGCTTGGCTGGCAGGTCGAGCACGTTCGCGCGCTCGATCCACTTTTAGAGGCGCATTGATCGCCCCGGCAATACCAACACCAACCCTGCACGTGGAGAGAACAATAAATGTTGAGATCCCTGAAATTCACCGCTTTGGCACTGGGCATGATGGGCGCGGCACACGCATTGGCGGCCGGCCCGGATCTGACCGTGGTGTCCTTTGGCGGTGCGAACAAGGCGGCTCAGGTCAAAGCCTTCTACGCACCTTGGGAAGCAGCAGGCAACGGCAAGATCGTGGCCGGCGAGTACAACGGCGAAATGGCCAAGGTCAAGGCCATGGTCGACACCAAGAGCGTGTCCTGGGATCTGGTAGAAGTTGAATCGCCGGAACTGTCCCGTGGTTGCGACGAAGACATGTTCGAGCAACTGGACCCGGCGCTGTTCGGCAAGACCGAAGACTACGTCAAGGGCGCCATCCAGCCTTGCGGCGTGGGTTTCTTCGTGTGGTCGACCGTGCTGGCCTACAACGCCGACAAACTGAAAACCGCACCGACCAGTTGGGTGGATTTCTGGGACACCAAGCAGTTCCCGGGCAAGCGTGGCCTGCGTAAGGGCGCCAAGTACACCCTGGAATTCGCACTGATGGCCGACGGCGTTGCGCCGAAAGATGTCTACAAAGTGCTGGCTGGCAAGGACGGTCAGGACCGCGCGTTCAAGAAACTCGATGAGCTCAAGCCGAACATCCAGTGGTGGGAAGCTGGCGCACAACCGCCGCAATACCTCGCTTCCGGTGACGTGGTCATGAGTTCGGCCTACAACGGTCGTATCGCTGCGGTGCAGAAAGAAAGCAACCTGAAAGTCGTGTGGAACGGCGGCATCTACGACTTTGACGCATGGGCCATTCCAAAAGGTCTGGATGCCAAACGCGCCGAAGCGGCGAAGAAATTCATCGCCTTCTCGGTGCAGCCACAGCAGCAGAAGACCTACTCGGAAAACATCGCCTACGGCCCGGCCAACACACAAGCCGTGCCGCTGCTGGCCAAGGATGTCCTGAAAGACATGCCGACCACCCCGGAAAACATTGCCAACCAGGTGCAGATCGACGTCAGCTTCTGGGCTGACAACGGCGAGCAACTGGAGCAGCGCTTCAATTCCTGGGCTGCGAAATAAGCAGAACCTTGTAATGGTGGGCTTGCCCCACCTGTGGGAGCGGGCTTGCTCGCGAAGACGTCAGCACATTCAGCATCATTGTTGACTGACACTCCGCCTTCGCGAGCAAGCCCGCTCCCACAATAACGATCGAGGTGGCATTCCCATCTCTGTAACGATCAAAGATTCCCGGAGTACGTCATGGCTATCGCCGTTCCCCTGAACGAGGGCACCAGCCCCACCTTGAAGCAGCGGCTCAAGCACGCCGAGCGGGTCAACCGCTGGAAGGCCCAGGCGTTGATCGCGCCGCTGGTGCTGTTTCTGTTGCTGGTGTTCCTGGTGCCGATCGTGGCGCTGCTCTACAAAAGCGTTGGCAACCCGGAAGTGGTCGGCGGCATGCCGCGCACCGTGACTGCCATCGCCAATTGGGACGGCCGTGGCCTGCCCGCTGAACCGGTTTACAAAGCAGCGGCCGAAGACCTCGCCGAGGCTCGCAAGAATCAGACCCTGGGCGATCTGTCCAAGCGCCTGAACATGGAACTGGCCGGCTATCGCAGCCTGCTGACCAAAACGGCCCGCGCCTTGCCGCTTGCCACTGAACCGGCCTCCTATAAAGAAGCGCTGGAAGGCCTCGATGAGCGTTGGGGCGACCCGGCCTACTGGCAAGCGGTGCGCCGCAACACCAGCAGCATCACCCCGTATTACCTGCTGGCGGCTGTCGATCACCGCATCGACGATCTCGGCGAAATCGCCCCGGCCACTCCGGATCAGGCAATCTACCTCGACATCTTCGCCCGCACCTTCTGGATGGGCCTGATCATCACCGTGATCTGCCTGGTGCTGGCGTATCCTCTGGCTTACCTGCTGGCGAACCTGCCGTCGCGCCAGAGCAACCTGCTGATGATTCTGGTGCTGTTGCCGTTCTGGACCTCGATCCTGGTACGAGTCGCGGCGTGGATCGTGTTGCTGCAATCGGGTGGCCTGATCAACAGCGGCCTGATGGCCATGGGCATCATCGATAAGCCGATCGAGTTGGTGTTCAACCGCGTCGGTGTCTACATCTCGATGGTGCACATCCTGCTGCCGTTCATGATCCTGCCGATCTACAGCGTGATGAAAGGCATCTCGCCAACCTACATGCGCGCCGCGATTTCCCTCGGCTGCCATCCGTTCGCCAGCTTTTGGCGGGTGTACTTCCCGCAGACCTATGCCGGTGTCGGCGCCGGTTGCCTGTTGGTGTTCATCCTTGCCATCGGCTACTACATCACCCCGGCATTGTTGGGCAGCCCGAACGATCAGATGGTCAGCTACTTCGTCGCCTTCTACACCAACACCAGCATCAACTGGGGCATGGCGACCGCACTTGGTGGGCTGCTGTTGCTCGCGACGGTCGTGCTTTATCTGATTTACAGCTGGCTGGTAGGCGCAAGCCGCCTGCGCCTGAGCTAAGGGGAGAACGAAATGCTGAGTCCTTATATGTCGCCCATCGAACGGGTGTGGTTCTACAGCTTGCGGATTCTCTGCGGCTTGATTCTGTTGTTCCTGATCCTGCCGGTGCTGGTGATCATTCCGCTGAGTTTCCTGGTGTACCCGCTGCAAGGCTTCTCATTGCAGTGGTATCACGATTTCTTCGCCTCGGCGGAATGGATGCGCGCCCTGAAGAACAGCATCATCGTCGCCCCGGCGGCTACGGTGCTGGCCATGGTCTTCGGTACGCTGGCGGCCATCGGCCTGACCCGTGGCGACTTTCCCGGCAAGGCGCTGGTGATGGCGCTGGTGATTTCACCGATGGTGGTGCCGGTGGTGATCATCGGTGTGGCCAGTTATCTGTTCTTTGCTCCGTTGGGATTGGGTAACAGCTTCTTCTCGCTGATCGTGGTGCATGCGGTGTTGGGTGTGCCGTTCGTGATCATTACAGTGTCGGCGACCTTGCAGGGGTTCAACCACAACCTGGTACGGGCTGCTGCGAGCCTGGGCGCTTCGCCGCTGACCACGTTCCGCCGGGTGACCTTGCCACTGATTGCGCCGGGCGTGATCTCCGGGGCGCTGTTTGCCTTTGCGACTTCGTTCGATGAAGTGGTGGTGACGCTGTTCCTCGCCGGCCCAGAGCAAGCGACCCTGCCACGGCAGATGTTCAGCGGCATCCGCGAAAACCTCAGCCCGACCATCGCCGCGGCCGCGACGCTGTTGATTGCCTTCTCGGTGATCCTGTTGCTGACCCTGGAATGGTTGCGTGGGCGTAGCGAGAAACTGCGTACTGCGCAGGTCTGAAGCCACACACCGATCCACCGCAACTTGTAGGAGCGAGCTTGCTCGCGATGGTCGCCAACGATAACGCGGGCCTTCTGAATGCCCGCGTCGCTCTCAGGTTCATCGCGAGCAAGCTCGCTCCTACAGTGTTATTGGGTGTTCCCGGAAACCTTGGTCATTCATGACCTGAATACCTGCCAACTCCAAATCACCAGCTACTATTGTGCCCAGCTCCCCTACCTATAAGAGGTTGCGCACATGAGTCTTTCCTCTTTCAAAATCGCTCACAAGCTGATCACCGGCGCAGGTGCCATCGACCAGCTGGCCGCTGAGCTGACACGCCTCGACATCGACAATCCACTGATCGTCACCGACGTCGCCCTGGTCAAGTCCGGCACGGTAGAACTGGCACTGGCGCAGTTGGGTGGCCGATCCTACGAAATCTTCGACCGTGTGCTGCCGGACCCGGAAATCGCCATCGTCGAAGATTGCATGCAGGTTTACCGCGACGGCGGGCATGATGGGCTGATCGGCCTGGGCGGCGGGAGTGCCATCGACATTGCCAAGAGCGTGGCAGCCTACGCCGGGTACCACGGTGCGCTGGAGGATCTGTTCGGTATCGATCAGGTCCCGCGCAAAGGTCCGCCGCTGATCGCCATCCCGACCACCGCCGGCACCGGCTCGGAAGTGACCAACGTCGCCATCCTTTCCGACAAGGTCGCGCAACTGAAGAAGGGCATTGTCAGTGACTACCTGTTGCCGGATGTGGCGCTGGTCAGTCCGCAAATGACCCTGACCTGTCCACGCAGCGTCACGGCGGCCAGTGGTGTCGATGCACTGGTGCACGCTATCGAGTCTTATCTGTCGGTCAACGCCTCGCCGATTACCGATTCCCTGGCTATCGGCGCCATCAAGCTGATCGCCAAGGCTTTGCCCAAGGCCTACGCCAACCCGTCGAACCTGCAAGCCCGGGAAGACATGGCCACTGCCAGCCTGATGGCCGGCATGGCGTTCGCGTTGGCGCGGTGCATGCGCTGGCGTATCCGCTGGGCGGGCGCTTCAACATTGCCCATGGGGTCAGCAATGCCTTGCTACTGCCCTATGTCATGACCTGGAACAAGATGGCCTGCATCGAACGCATGCAGGATATCGCCGAGGCCATGGGCGTGAAGACCGCTCATTTGAGTCTCAATGAAGCGGCCGACAAAGCCGTGCAAGCCATGACTGAACTGTGTGCCGCCGTGGAAATTCCCCAGGGCCTGCGCAGTTTCGGTGTGCCCGAGGACGCCATCCCGTCCATGGCCGTGGAAGCAGCGGGGATCGAGCGCTTGATGCGCAACAATCCGCGCAAATTGAGTGCCGTCGATATCGAAAAGATCTATCGCGCGGCGTACTAGAGCCATTGCCGTTGATGGATGATGGCAAGGTCCAATCATCGCGCTCACGGTGCGCGCGTCAAAGCATGAGGTATACAATGCGCGCCATCGTGATTCTGCTCAGAAAAGGTGCGTCATGCAGCCCTTCGTAATTGCTCCGTCGATCGCCCGCCTGGGTGAAGAAGTGGACAACGTCCTGGCCGCCGGCGCCGACTTCGTGCACTTCGATGTCATGGACAATCACTACGTACCGAACCTGACCATCGGCCCGATGGTTTGCTCGGCACTGCGCAAGTACGGCGTGACCGCGCCGATCGACGCGCACCTGATGGTCAGCCCGGTGGACCGCATCGTGGGCGACTTCATCGAAGCCGGCGCGACTTACATCACCTTCCACCCGGAAGCCACCCAACACGTCGACCGTTCCCTGCAACTGATCCGCGAAGGCGGCTGCAAGTCGGGCCTGGTGTTCAACCCGGCAACCCCGCTGGACGTGCTCAAGTACGTGATGGACAAGGTCGACATGATCCTGCTGATGAGCGTCAACCCGGGCTTCGGCGGGCAGAAGTTCATCCCTGGCACCCTCGACAAATTGCGCGAAGCGCGGGCGCTGATCGATGCTTCGGGCCGTGACATTCGCCTGGAAATCGACGGCGGTGTGAACGTGAACAACATTCGCGAAATCGCTGCGGCTGGCGCTGACACCTTCGTCGCGGGCTCGGCTATCTTCAATGCGCCGAACTATCAGGAAGTCATCGACAAGATGCGTTCCGAACTGGCGCTGGCTCGCCCATGAGTGGTTTTGAGCAGCTGTTCCCGGGGCAACTGCCGCGGCTGGTGATGTTCGATCTGGACGGTACGTTGATCGACTCGGTCCCGGACCTGGCAGTGGCTGTGGACAAGATGCTGCTCAAACTCGGTCGCCAATCCGCCGGTCTGGAAGCGGTGCGCGAATGGGTCGGTAATGGCGCGCCGGTGCTGGTGCGTCGGGCGCTGGCTGGCGGTCTTGATCATGCTGCGGTCGATAACGACGAGGCCGAACGGGCGCTGGAGTATTTCATGCAGGCTTATGGCGAGAGCCATGAGTTGACCGTGGTTTACCCCGGCGTTCGCGACACTCTCAAATGGCTGCAGAAACAGGGCGTCGAAATGGCGCTGATCACCAACAAGCCGGAGCGTTTCGTCGCGCCGCTGCTGGATCAGATGAAAATCGGCCGTTATTTCCGCTGGATCATTGGCGGTGACACCCTGCCACAGAAAAAACCAGATCCGGCTGCGCTGTTCTTCGTGATGAAAATGGCCAATATTCCGGCTTCGCAATCGTTGTTCGTCGGCGATTCGCGTAGCGACGTGCTGGCAGCGAAGGCGGCGGGAGTCAAGTGCGTAGCCCTGAGCTACGGCTATAACCACGGCCGACCGATCGCGGAAGAATCGCCGGCGCTGGTAATCGACGACCTGCGCAAACTAATTCCCGGTTGCCTGGATCCAGCCGCTGAGATAACGTTGGGCGACGCTGTCAAACCCCCTTCTGGAAACGCCATCGTGGTGGTCACTCGCAAACTCTGGATGAAAGTCATCAAGGCCCTGGCCCGCTGGCGTTGGCGCGCCTGACTTGATCCTGGCCGGTTTCCGGCGCGTTTGCATACCTGACTGTTCGATCCTCAAGCCACGAGGCACCTCATGATCCGCGAAGAATTCCTGCGTTTGGCCGCTGCCGGCTACAACCGCATCCCCCTTGCCTGCGAAACCCTGGCTGACTTCGACACACCGCTGTCGATCTACCTGAAGCTGGCCGACGAGCCCAATTCCTACTTGCTGGAGTCCGTACAGGGCGGCGAGAAGTGGGGCCGTTACTCAATCATTGGCCTGCCATGCCGTACCGTGCTGCGGGTTCACGATCATCACGTCAGCGTGACCGTCGATGGCGTCGAGACCGAAAGCCACGACGTGGAAGACCCGCTGGCCTTCGTCGAAACCTTCAAGGCTCGCTACAACGTGCCGACCATTGCCGGCCTGCCGCGTTTCAACGGCGGCCTGGTGGGTTACTTCGGTTATGACTGCGTGCGTTATGTGGAAAAGCGCTTGGGCAAGTGCCCGAACCCGGACCCGCTGGGCGTACCGGACATTCTGCTGATGGTGTCCGACGCCGTGGTGGTGTTCGACAACCTGGCCGGCAAGATGCACGCCATCGTCCTGGCCGACCCGTCCCAGGATGACGCCTTCGAGCAAGGTCAGGCACGCCTGGAAGAGTTACTGGAAAGACTCCGTCAACCAATCACCCCACGCCGTGGTCTGGACTTCAGCAAGCAACAATCGGCTGACCCGGTGTTCCGCTCCAGTTTCACCCAGGACGATTACGAAAAAGCCGTCGACACCATCAAGGAATACATCCTGGCCGGTGACTGCATGCAGGTCGTGCCGTCCTCGATTTCAAGGCGGCGCCGATCGATCTGTATCGCGCGCTACGCTGCTTCAACCCGACGCCTTACATGTACTTCTTCAACTTCGGCGACTTCCACGTCGTCGGCAGTTCGCCGGAAGTACTGGTGCGGGTCGAAGACAACCTGATCACCGTGCGCCCGATTGCCGGCACCCGTCCGCGGGGAGCCAATGAAGAGGCAGACCTGGCGCTGGAAGAAGACCTGCTGTCGGACGACAAGGAAATCGCCGAACACTTGATGCTGATCGACCTCGGTCGAAACGACACCGGTCGCGTATCGGAAATCGGCTCGGTGAAGCTCACCGAGAAGATGGTCATCGAGCGTTATTCCAACGTGATGCACATTGTGTCCAACGTCACCGGGCAACTGAAAGCCGGGCTGACGGCCATGGACGCACTGCGGGCGATTCTGCCGGCAGGCACCTTGTCCGGTGCGCCGAAGATTCGCGCGATGGAAATCATCGACGAACTGGAGCCGGTCAAGCGTGGCGTCTACGGCGGTGCGGTCGGTTACTTTGCCTGGAACGGCAACATGGACACCGCCATTGCGATCCGCACGGCGGTGATTAAGAACGGCGAGTTGCATGTACAGGCCGGTGGCGGCATTGTCGCCGACTCGGTGCCGGCTCTGGAATGGGAAGAAACCCTGAACAAGCGCCGCGCAATGTTCCGTGCCGTTGCCCTGGCCGAACAAACCCCGAATACCTGATTCCACGCAAACCTACAGGGGATTTACTGACACCAAAAAAACGCGGCGCCTGTGAGGGCGCCGCGTTTTTTATTGCCTGCACATCAGAAGTCCAGCGCAACACCTACATTGATGCCTTGTTGGGTGAAGTCGTCGTCCTTGCGAATGTTATAGCTGGCACGCAGTGCCAGGTCCTTGGTGAGGTTGTGGCTCACCCCCAGGTTCACACGTTGCAAGTGACTTTGCGGGGTGTAGCCTTCCAGCGTGAACTGGTTGTTCGGCAGGCTGTTGAGGTTGATGTCCACGTCCTGGGTATCGTCGTTGTACTCACGCTCGATTGCCGCTTCGCCGAACACCTGGGTTTGCGGGGTGATCTGGTATTTGCCCTGCAGACCAGCACCCAGGCGCCGGGAGATACGCTCCTGATCGGCAAAGGTCAGCGCCGTGGAATTGTTGCCGTCCTCCGAGTAACCATCGACTTGTACCTTGGAGAAGTCGGCGCTGACAAATGGCGACAGGTGCCAGGGGCTGCTGGCTTGTTGCGCAATGTCGTAACCCACGCGTGCGCTGAAGGCTTCGACGTAGCCGCTGGTATCGCCTTTTTCGCCGCGTTCGTTGACGCCCAGCTGGAATTTACGCTTGAGGCTGTCGTAATCCAGATGCCCGGCCGTCAACGCCGCGTCTGCCCACACGCGGTTTTGCTGGTACTGGGCGAATGCCGTGCCCAGGTAAGTGTTGAGCTTGTAGTCGGAGTCGTTGTTGCCAGCTTCAAGTTCCTGGTTATAGAAACCAGCGACCAGGCCAACACGCCAGGCATCGTCGAGACGATAGCTGCCACCGATGTTCAGGTTGGCGCCGTTGCCGTCGGCGCTTGCCACGCTGTCCTGACCGTCAAAGTCCTGATGCTGTCCGCCGCCGGAAACAATGGCTCGCCATTGGCCGACACCTTGCCAGTTTTCCCAATCGGCCAGCCACTGGTTGCGCAATTCATCCTGATGCGCGCGCACGGTGCCCTGGGCCATTTCCGGCAACAGGGTCAGCTCCCACGGTGCCGCCAGCAGAGAGTACGCGTAATCGGCGATCAGGCGCTGCCCGGCTTCGGTGGGATGCACCGAGTCGTTGTAGATCAGCTTGGTCGGGTCCGGCGTGGCGCTGTTGATGCCGTAGCGGGCGTTCTCGGTGCAACCGCTGCCGCTGAAGCAGGTGGTGATGAGGTTCTGGTCGGTGGCCAGGCCAAACTGTGCCGGGTTGGCGAACGTCTCTTTGAGCAATACCGGAATGTTCAGCGGGATGACTTCGGCATTGATGTTTTGCAGTCGGCTTACCAGTTCAGTGTTGAACTGGGCGCTGAGCTGGGACGTGAACGCTTGCAGCGGGGTGCCGTTGAATGCGGGGGTAAAGCCGATATCGGGTAGCAACCAGACCATGACGTATCTGGCGCCGGCGGTTTGCAGCGTCTGCACGCTGTCGGCCAGGCGGTCGGCGGCGGCACTGGCCTGGGGCAGGCTGGTGACGCGACCTTGCAGGAAGTCGTTACCGCCACCTGACAGGTAATACAGTGCGTTCGGGTCGGCACGGAAGTTATTGGATGGAAGATAGCCGGCCCGGGTGCGTTCGCCGGTGGCGGAGGTGCTGGTAATCGAATCAAGAATCTGGTCGGTACGGTAACCGCCTACAGCCCAGTTGTTACCATCGGGCTGGCCGTTGCTGGCGCGTACCGCCGAAGATGATGACGCGGTCTGGTCCGCCGAGAACCCCAGTTTTCCGCCCAGAATTTGTGTGGAGTTGAGCGAGCGGACTTCGCCGCTGCCATCCAGGTACACCGGCCCCGTCCGGTTGGTGAAGCGCTGCGTCGCCCCGGCAGGACCGCCCGTGTCGGCAAAGGTCCCCGCATCGTTGAGGCTGTCCCCGAAGACAACGAAATTTGTATAAGGATTAGGTGCGGCGTTCGCCTGGGCGCATGCGATCGCGAGCAAGCATCCTGCGAGCGGTACAAACAACGTCTGTTTGATCATGAGCAAGTCCGTTTATTTATTGTTTTAGTGAACGAAACGACAGTACCAAAAACTTCCGGCCTTTTGCCATCTGTCGCGAAGCCTTTGATAGTTTCGCTGGCAGCACCCCCGGCGATATTGCACGCTCTGCCCAGCTAAGTTACTGTGCCGGGACGTACGAACGAGACCTTCCCCGTGTTGATCATCAGTAAACTCCTGGATCAAGTCATCAAGGCACACGCCCGCTGGCGTTGGCGCGCCTGAATTCTTTTGCCGGCTTCGCCGGACCTGTACCGCTTTGCCTTCTTTACCTGTTTGAAATGCCGCTTTGCTGGCGCTACACCGGCACCTGACAAAGTGCAGCACTCTGCGGGTAAATCATTCGAAGGCCATCTTTAAAGTCAGTGAATTCAAGAGGTTCTTAACGCCATGTTGCTGATGATCGATAACTACGACTCCTTTACCTACAACGTTGTGCAGTACCTGGGCGAGCTCGGCTCCCAAGTCAAGGTTGTGCGCAACGATGAACTGACCATCGCTGAAATCGAAGCCCTCAATCCTGAACGCATCGTTGTGTCCCCCGGTCCTTGCACCCCGACCGAAGCCGGCATCTCGATTGAAGCGATCAAGCATTTCGCCGGCAAGCTACCGATTCTTGGCGTCTGCCTCGGCCACCAATCCATCGGCCAAGCATTTGGCGGTGATGTGGTGCGCGCCCGCCAAGTGATGCATGGTAAGACTAGCCCGGTATTTCACGAGGACAAGGGTGTATTCGAAGGCCTGAATCGTCCGCTGACGGTGACCCGCTATCATTCATTGATCGTCAAGCGCGAAACCCTGCCCGATTGCCTGGAGCTGACCGCCTGGACCCAGCTCGAAGACGGCTCGATCGACGAGATCATGGGCCTGCGTCACAAGACTCTGAACATCGAAGGCGTGCAGTTCCATCCTGAGTCGATCCTCACCGAACAGGGCCACGAACTGTTCGCCAACTTCCTCAAACAAACCGGCGGCACGCGCTAAGGACTTTTCATGAACATCAAGACAGCCCTGAGCCGTATCGTCGAGCACCGATGAAATGCGCGATGTCATGCGCGAGATCATGACCGGGCAATGCTCGGATGCACAGATTGGCGCGTTCATGATGGCCATGCGCATGAAGAGCGAAAGCATCGACGAAATCGTCGGTGCAGTGTCGGTGATGCGCGAACTGGCGGACAAAGTCGAACTCAAGACCCTCGACGGTGTGGTCGATGTGGTGGGCACCGGCGGTGACGGAGCCAATATCTTCAACGTGTCGACCGCTTCCGCTTTCGTGGTTTCGGCGGCCGGTTGTACGGTCGCCAAACACGGCAACCGTGCGGTGTCGGGCAAGAGCGGCAGTGCCGACCTGCTGGAGGCAGCCGGCATCTACCTGAACCTGACGCCGGTGCAAGTGGCGCGCTGCATTGACAACGTTGGTATTGGTTTCATGTTTGCCCAGACTCACCACAGCGCGATGAAATACGCCGCCGGCCCGCGTCGGGATCTGGGGCTGCGTACTTTGTTCAACATGCTCGGCCCGCTTACGAATCCGGCCGGTGTGAAGCATCAGGTGGTAGGCGTATTTACCCAGGCCTTGTGCCGGCCGCTGGCAGAAGTGTTGCAGCGCCTGGGCAGCAAGCATGTGCTGGTGGTGCATTCGAAGGATGGCCTGGACGAATTCAGCCTGGCCGCGCCGACCTTTGTCGCTGAACTGAAGGACGGCCAGGTCACCGAGTATTGGGTCGAACCGGAGGACCTGGGCATGAAGAGCCAGAGCCTGCATGGCCTGGCCGTGGAAAGCCCGGCGGCTTCCCTGGAACTGATTCGCGATGCCCTGGGCAAGCGTAAAACCGAGAACGGTCAGAAAGCGGCCGAGATGATCGTGCTCAATGCCGGTGCCGCACTGTACGCGGCCGACCTTGCCAGCAGCCTGAAAGAAGGCGTTGCCTTGGCGCACGATGCGCTGCACACCGGCAACTTGAGGAACTGGGTGCATTTACCGCGGTATTCAAAGTGGAGAATGAGGGATGAGTGTACCGACGGTTCTGGAAAAGATTCTGGCGCGCAAGGTTGAGGAAGTCGCCGAGCGTAGCGCTCGCGTCAGCCTCGCCGAGCTGGAAAACCTGGCCAAGTCGGCCGATGCCCCCCGCGGTTTTGCCAAGGCGATGCTGGCCCAGGCCAAGTTGAAGCAACCGGCAGTCATTGCAGAGATCAAGAAAGCTTCGCCGAGCAAAGGCGTGATCCGCGAGAACTTCGTTCCCGCCGACATCGCCAGAAGCTACGAGAAGGGCGGTGCGACCTGCCTGTCGGTGCTCACCGATATCGATTATTTCCAGGGCGCTGATGCCTACCTGCAGCAGGCCCGTGCGGCATGCAACGCAAGGACTTCATGATCGATCCGTACCAGATCGTCGAAGCCCGGGCCCTGGGAGCCGATTGCGTGCTCTTGATCGTTTCCGCGCTGGATGATGTGAAAATGGCCGAGCTGGCTGCCGTGGCCAAAAGCGTCAACCTCGATGTGCTGGTGGAAGTCCACGACGGCGACGAACTGGAGCGGGCCTTGAAAACCCTCGATACTCCGCTGGTTGGCGTGAACAACCGTAACCTGCACACCTTCGATGTCAGTCTGGAAACCACCCTCGACCTGTTGCCGCGTATTCCGCGCGATCGTCTGGTCATCACCGAGAGCGGCATTCTCAACCGCGCCGATGTCGAACTGATGGAAATCAGCGACGTTTACGCGTTCCTGGTCGGCGAAGCGTTCATGCGCGCCGAAAGCCCGGGTACCGAGTTGCAGCGTCTGTTCTTCCCTGAGCGCGGTACTCCCGTCAGCGGCTCGACCCTCGACTGATCCCCACCATTGCAGGCAACCCGATTCCCTGTGGGAGCGGGCTTGCCCGCGATGAGGACCTCAAATTCCCTAAAGACGTCATGTCTGCCGGAGTCGCCTATGTCGCTGCCAATCTCTCTGACCATCGAAGCCGGCCTGCAAGCCGAACAGGACTTGCTGGCATCGGTATGCGCCGGCGCTGCGGAGTTCGGCCTGCTGTTCTGGCAGCCGAGTGATCGGGCGCTGGTCATGCCACGCCGTTTGAACCGCCTGCCCGGTTTCGAGGCGGCATGTGAAGTGTCGGCGGCGGCAGGTTGGCCGGTGTTGTTGCGTGAAACCGGTGGCGAGCCGGTGCCGCAATCGGTCTCAACGATCAATATTGCACTGGTTTACGCGCCGCCGCGCAGCGAAGGGGATCTGAATCGTATCGAAACCGGTTACCACCGTTTGTGCGATCCGATTTGTCAGTTGCTGGATGAGTTGGGTGGTACTTCGTCCCTGGGTGAAATCGAAGGCGCTTTCTGTGACGGTCGCTTCAACGTCAACCTCGATGGACGCAAAATGGTCGGAACCGCCCAGCGTTGGCGCCAGAGTCAGGGGGGGCAGCGTCCGGTAGGGCTGGTGCACGGAGCGATGCTGCTCGATAACGAGCGAGCGTCAATGGTCGCCGCGGTCAATCGTTTCAACGAGGCATGCGGCCTGGAACAACGGGTACGCGCCGAAAGCCACATCGCGCTACATGAGAAGTTCGCGGCACCCCATGCACTGGCACGTCTGGACGAACTCTACCGGTTGATGCTGGCGCAGATGTTCAGCGGCTAGGTTTTCGAGGTTATCGCGTACCGAAGACCACCATGGTCTTGCCTTTGACATCTACCAGGTTGCGTTCTTCCAGATCCTTGAGCACGCGACCGACCATCTCCCGCGAACAACCGACAATCCGCCCGATTTCCTGACGGGTCACCTTGATTTGCATGCCATCGGGGTGCGTCATGGCGTCTGGCTGTTTGCACAGCTCCAGCAGACAGCGGGCGACTCGACCGGTTACATCAAAGAATGCCAGGTCACCGACCTTGCGCGTAGTGTTGCGCAGGCGTTGTGCGATTTGTCCGCTGAGGACGTAAAGAATATCCGGATCCTGCAGGGACAACTCGCGGAATTTCGCGTAACTGATTTCTGCGACTTCGCATTCAACCTTGGCCCGCACCCAGGCGCTGCGCTCCTGCTCCAGGCCGGCCTGCTCAAACAGACCCAACTCGCCGAAAAAGTCCCCTGGGTTCAGGTAGGAAATGATCATTTCCCGGCCGTCGTCATCTTCGATCAGGATGGTGACTGAGCCTTTGATGATGAAAAACAGCGTTTCCGAGCGGTCGCCGGCACAAATGATGTTGCTCTTGGCCTGATAACGGCGGCGCTGGCAATGCATCAACAGCTTGTCGAGGTTCTTGATCAGCAACCATGGTTGTATCCCGAAAAGACTGCACGGAGTGTTTGGATTTTTGTAGGAGCTGGCGAAGTCTGCGATCTTTTTAGTCGCTTCATAGCTGGCCATGCGCCAGCGAATTGGCGTCAGCTTAACAGACACTTCCTGCAATATTCGAGCATTTACCTACAAGGCAGTGGGATCTGTCCTAGGACGCCGGGCGCTGCCAATCACGGGGCCTGTGCTAAGCTGGCGACCCTTTTTTATACAGTGGAGTCTTGGCGATGAAGGCACGCATCCAATGGGCTGGCGAAGCCATGTTCCTCGGCGAATCCGGTAGCGGTCATGTCGTGGTCATGGACGGTCCGCCCGATGCCGGCGGACGTAACCTGGGTGTCCGGCCGATGGAAATGTTGCTGCTGGGTGTCGGCGGTTGCAGCAATTTCGATGTGGTCAGCATTCTCAAGAAGTCCCGCCAGGCGGTCGAAAGCTGTGAGGCCTTCCTCGAAGCCGAGCGCGCGACCGAAGATCCAAAGGTGTTCACCAAGATCCACATGCATTTCGTGGTCAAGGGCCGCGGGCTGAAAGAAGCCCAGGTCAAACGTGCCATCGAGCTGTCTGCCGAGAAGTATTGCTCGGCCTCGATCATGCTCGGCGCGGCCGGTGTCGAGATTACTCACGACTACGAAATCATCGAGCTCGGTTGAATCGACATTCAACTATCATAAAAGCAGTGCAGACTCTGGCGATCCCAAGCTGACGTCTGCATAATGCGCCACTTTTTTCAGGGTAGTGGCCCGTCAGCCGACAGGCCTCGCACCCGAACAGACAACCAAAATCGCCATCGCGAAGAGGTGTTAACCGTCCTACGCAGGTGCGTTGTTCGCATCTGACGGGCATGCTTGATCACGCGGCCGGGCCGCAAACACATAGAGAGTTTTTAACGGTGAAAAGCAAACTCAAGCTCCACGGGTTCAATAACCTGACAAAGACCTTGAGCTTCAACATCTATGACATCTGCTACGC
>LNAP01002625.1_pt1 | contig 22332 bp, 23 predicted proteins | sample 602601 | NCBI WGS metagenome assembly LNAP01 (sample SAMN02440304, study PRJNA202911) | soil metagenome | biome: Subtropical and temperate rainforests or woodlands; isolation source: soil samples (1 kg each in a 20% v/v slurry with milli Q water) were... ...
AAGTTCATAGTTAGCTCCTGAAAAGGGACGACCGCGACCAGTCATTCCCTGTTGAAAAAAGGCTTGTTGCGCCCGGATGGCGGCAAGCCCACAACAATGTCCCCGAACAGGCAAGCCTCCCGAAGGAGGCCTGCAAGCATCTGAACCGGCGACAACCATGCCTCGCGAGAGGCGGGCCGACGCTCAGAAAAGATTCTCTTGGTCCGAGAACAAACTCATCACCGACTCACCCTTGGCAATGCGCTGGATCGTCTCGGCGATCAGCGGAGCCACGGAGAGCTGGCGGATTTTGGTACATCCCTTGGCGTTATCGTTCAAGGGGATGGTGTTGGTCACCACCACTTCGTCGAGGGCAGAGCCCTGGGCGATGCGTTCAATGGCGGGGCCCGAGAAAATGGGATGGGTGCAGTAGGCATACACCTTCTTGGCACCACGCTCCTTGAGTACCTCGGCGGCCTTCACCAAGGTGCCGGCGGTGTCGATCATGTCATCCATGATCACGCAATTGCGGCCATCGATTTCGCCGATCACATGCATCACTTCGGACACGTTGGCCTTGGGGCGACGCTTGTCGATGATGGCCAGGTCGCAGCCGAGTTGCTTGGCAAGGGCCCGGGCGCGCACCACTCCACCCACATCGGGCGAAACGACGATCAGGTCTTCGTAGTTCTTCTGGCGCAGATCGCCCAGCAGAACGGGCGACGCGTAGATGTTGTCGACGGGGATGTCGAAGAAGCCCTGGATCTGGTCGGCATGCAGGTCCATGGTCAGCACACGGGCCACGCCCACGGCTTGCAGCATGTTGGCGACCACCTTGGCAGAGATCGGAACCCGGCTGGAGCGGGGGCGGCGATCCTGGCGGGCATAGCCAAAATAGGGGATCACGGCGCTGATGCGCTCTGCGGAGGCGCGCTTGAGCGCGTCCACCATGATCAGCAGCTCCATGAGGTTTTCGTTGGTGGGCGCGCAGGTGGACTGCACCACGAAAACGTCGCGGGCCCGCACGTTCTGTTTGATTTCGACGGTGACTTCGCCGTCGGAGAAGCGTCCCACATCAGCAGCACCCAAAGTGGTGCCAAGGTGTTGGGCAATTTCAGCCGCCATGCCAGGATTGGCATTGCCGGTGAAAACCATGAAGTCGGGTTGGTTGGCTTGCATAGCGTCCCAGCAGTCTGAAAAAAGAGCCCGTACGCGAAAAGAAATTTGGCAGGGGAGAAAGGATTCGAACCTTTGCATGCCGGAATCAAAATCCGGTGCCTTAACCAGCTTGGCGACTCCCCTACTGCAAAGCAATCAACCTTCATTCTTGTCTGACGCCCATCCTGCCAGAGGATGAACCATCAGATTTTCACATGTCCTGACCTGCCAGCCACTGGGGGCGTTTTGAAGGTCAACAGCATGCGATATTTGTGCAAACACTGCACTGCCTGAACCGGTCATTCGACCTTGCAAACCGCGCGATTCAAGCCACCGAATGGCTTGGGTCACTTCGGGGCACAAGGCCTGGGCGACTGGTTGCAAGTCATTACAACCGAAATTGTAGTGTGCTGCAGCAAAGCCTAAGATTGTAGCACTATCTGAATCACGTTTCAGATCAGGAGCGGAAAAAATTGATTTCGTTTCCAGACCCGCCTCGGGTTTCACTACGACAAAACTCGCTTGCGGTAGTTGATTTGCCTTCTCAAGCGGCGTGATTATCTCACCAATTCCCTCTACCCAGGCGTTGCGGCCGCGCAAAAAAAATGGCACGTCGGCGCCCAGTTTCAGTCCGATCGCTTCCAGCGCGGTGAGGGGCAGGTTGAGTTTCCACAGGCGGTTGAGGGCCAGCAGCGTGGAGGCGGCGTCTGACGAGCCGCCTCCCATGCCGGCCTGCGCAGGAACTCTTTTCTGCACCCCGATATGAACGCCCAGGGGGCAGGTGGTGGCCGTTTGCAGGGCCTGTGCTGCGCGGACGGTCAGATCGATGTCGGGAAGCGGAGGGCCAAGGTCCTCGCGGGTGATGCCGCCATCATGGCGCAACTCGAAATGCAGGGTATCGCACCAGTCGATCATCATGAAGACGGACTGCATCAGGTGGTAGCCGTCAGTTCGTCGGCCCGTGATATGCAGAAAGAGGTTGAGCTTGGCCGGGGCCGGCACGTCGTACAGGGCGAGCATGAAGTGGTATCAGCGGGTCAGGATGATGCGCAGTGTGGCCTGTGGCGTCGGCGTGTGGCGTTGCGCCACCAACCGCCCGGCGGAGAGAGCCGACAGATCGACCTGCCAGCCAACGGCATCCACATGGATGCCTTCGAGCCAGCTGAACAGTGCAGCGACCGGAATATCCGTGCCCAGCACATCCCGCAGCAGGGCATCCAATGATTCGGACTCCCGGGTGTTCTGGCCCGTGGTGATCTCTGCGTGGCTGGCATTCCACTGGATCCGTGCGAGGGTGTTGCCCAGAGGGTTGAACAATACGAATTGGCCTTGCTGCGCCGATCCTGAGAGCTCAAAAGATGCGGAAAAAGACTGCGACGCCGTTTCTTCCACTTGCAATGCCAGGCGTCCTGTCCACGGGGCGCGATGGGGGTTTTCCGGTGTGGCCGGCGGATGGGCGCAGCCGGCCAGCAGCAGAACAAAGACCGCGAGCAAGGATGCAAACCAGTGGGGCAGCCTTGGGGTCGCGCCTTGCGGTTGCAGACCCTGTGGCGTGGCATGCAGCATCAGGGCATGGCTCCCAGTCGTTTCAGGGTGTCTTTGAGCGTTTCGTTGTCTGGGTTCAGGCGCAAGCCCTCGCGCCAGACACTGGAGGCTTGTGCACGGTTTCCGGTGCTCCAGAGGACTTCGCCAAGGTGCGCTGCAATTTCGGCATCGGGCCGGGCCTTGAAGGCGATCGATAGCAGGCGCAAGGACTCGGTGCTGTTGCCGAGGCGAAATTCGACCCAGCCCAGGCTGTCTGTGATGAAGGGGTCGCCAGGAGCGTATTCCAGCGCCTTGGAGATCAGGGCTTTGGCCTCTTCCAGGCGCAAGCCCCGTTCCGCGAGGGCGTATCCCAAGGCGTTGTAGGCGTGGTGGTAATCGGGCTTCCGCTCAATCAGCTGCCGCAGCAACTGCTCCATCATGGTCGGATCGCCTGATTTTTCGGCCAGCATGGCCTGGTCGTAGACCAGTTCATTGTCTTCCGGGTCCTGGGCTACCAGTTCCGCCTGGACGGCCAAAGCCTCCTTGTACAAGCGCATTTCCTGCAGCAGCTGCACCTCTGCCTGCAGTTTCATGCGGGCATGGCTGGGGGTATTGCCCGGCAGTCCGCGCAGCAGTGCGCGTGCCTGAGAAAGTTTGCCCTGTTGTGCGAGCAGGGATGCGCGGCGGCGTTGTGCGCTGAGCATCTCTTCCGAATTTTCGATGCGTCCAAGCCAGGATTCGGCCGCGGCGTAGTCTTTGTTCTTTTCGGCAATTTGTGCGGAGAGAAGGTAGGCCTGGGTCAGTCCACGCCGCTGCAGATCCGGGTCTGAGGTGGCGGCATTTGTCAGCTCCATGTAGCGTTGCAGTGATTTTTCCGCATTGCGCAGTCGGTTGTCCTGAAATTGCAGCGTGGCAAGGGCAAGCCATGCTTCCCGCAGATCCGGCTTGTCGCGCGTCACTGTCTCCAGTTGTTGGCGCGCGGCTGGGTAGCGTTGCTGGCCCAGCAGGACGCGGGCATATGCCGTGCGCAGGTCCGGGTCGGGGTGTTTGGCAAGGTGGGTTGTGACCAGCAACTCTGCTTCGGGTACTCCCTCTTCCATCAGCTCCAGGGCCAGCGGCATGGCAACCGCGTTGGCTGCGTCGAGCGTCACTGCCTGGCGAGCCGCATCCAGAGCACCCGCCTTGTTGCCGGCCGCCAGGCGCATACGGCCCAGTGCGGTCCACGCTGCAGGACCCGTGGCGGGGTGCAGAAGCTCATCGGTGAGCGCCCGCTCCACCACATTTGCCGCCAGTGACTTGTCGCTGGCGCGGCCATACATCGGGGGCAGGGCTGACAGGGCCGAGGCCTTGGAGGCGGCGGGCACTTGCGCCAACTCCTGTCGCAGCAGTTCCGGAGTCTCGCCGATGCGATTGAGCGCAATGAGAATCTGCAACGTGTAGCGGTTGGCTTCTCGCGATTGGGGTTGCGCCTCTTTCCATGCCCGTGCCGCTGCCAATGCGTAGTCGCCAGACCGGGCTTGCAAGGCAATATCGGCGGCACGCCGATACAAGGCGCTTTCTCCGCTGCGCCGCGCCGCTTCCAGCATCAGCGAGTAACCCGCTCCGGGATCTCCGGACTGGGTGGTCAGCTCGCCCAGAAAAATTTCATAGAAAAGCTCGGCATCGAGCTGTGCGCTGGGAATGTGCGGGGGGACAACTTCGGCGCTGCTGAGCGGCCCCCTGGACTGTGTCCATCCGGTGGTGGCTGTTGCCAGCAGAGCGGCGGTGAGAAGGGCTGTTCGAAAGCGATGAGATGGCACCATCGGGCCATAATAATCCATGCTCTTCAACCTGTTTTCAAGGCGATGGCATGCCTGAGTTGCCCGAAGTGGAAGTGACCCGCCGCAGTTTTGCGCAGGCCATTGCCGGGGCTCGGATCGAGTCGGTTCGGGTGGGCAAGCCGTTGCGGTGGCCGCTGGGGTGTGCGCCGCAATCGCTGGTGGGGCAAAAGGTGGTTGCGATACGCCGACGGGGCAAATATTTGCTGGTGGATCTGGATTCCGGTCTTTTGCTGCTACATCTGGGGATGTCCGGAAGCCTGCGCTTCAGTCCTGATCTGCCCCCGCCGGGCGCGCACGATCATTTCGACGTGATGACCTCGCAGGGGACGCTGCGCCTGCATGATCCCCGGCGTTTTGGTGCCGTGGTGTACGCAGCAGACGAGCAAGCTGCAGTTGCACAGAAATTGTTGGGCGGGCTGGGGATGGAGCCGCTGTCCGACGTCTTTACCTACCCCGCCTTCGAGGCAGGGCTCAAGGCGAGTCGTGCGCCCATCAAGCAGGTGCTGCTGGCGGGACGTCTGGTCGTGGGTGTGGGCAATATCTATGCATCCGAGGTGTTGTATCTGGCGGGCATTCGCCCTACCGTTCCAGCGCAGCGCATAGGTCCGCAGAGGGGGCGCAGGCTTTTTGACGCCATCCGGACGGTGCTGGCGCGTGCGGTGGAACTTGGCGGCAGTACGCTGAAGGACTTTTCCAGTGCCGACGGGATGGCCGGACATTTCCAGCACGAAGCGAATGTGTATGGGCGGGATGGTGCGCCCTGCCACCACTGTGGCAGCGCCATCCAGCTGCTTCGCCAGGGGCAGCGCAGCAGCTATTTTTGTCCTCGATGCCAACGCGCGTAACGGGGCGGTGTTGACAGTCAACACATGGATCGCATCCACGGCACCGTCAATGCTATATTTTGTGGATATCTACGCATAGGCCGTACATCGCACTCCGGGAGCAAAGTGGGACCATCATTCAACGAGCAGTTCGACGAGCACGGCTTCTGGCGGCGTGAGTTTGCGCACCAGATTCGCCGTCTGTCCGAGTGGATGTCTGATCACGAGCTCATGGACGCTGCGGTTCAGGAGCGTCTGAGTCGCCTGGAAGCACAGGTGCGCAGCGATAAGGTGACGGTGGCTTTTGTCGCGGAGTTCTCGCGCGGCAAATCAGAGCTGATCAACGCCATCTTCTTTGCCGGCTATGGCCGTCGCATCATGCCTGCCAGCGCCGGCCGCACGACGATGTGCCCCACGGAATTGGGCTACGACGCTTCGGTGGCGCCCTGCCTTCGGCTGCTGCCAATCGATACCCGGTTGCAACTGCAGGGCCTTGCCGAATGGCGGTTAAAACCCGATCGCTGGGTGGAAATCCCGCTGGATGTCAACAATGCCGACCAGATCGCCAAAGCACTGGAGAAGGTTGCAGAGGTTCGAAAAGTTACGCTGGATAACGCGCGGGCGCTTGGGTTCTGGCACGACGAGCTCGCAGACGACAACCCGGTGCCTGATGCGGATGGCTTGGTGGAAGTGCCGATGTGGCGCCATGCCATCATCAATATCCCCCATCCCTTGCTGAAGCAAGGGTTGGTGATTCTGGATACCCCGGGATTGAATGCGGTGGGCGCCGAGCCCGAGTTGACCGTCAATCTCATTCCGCAGGCCCATGCGGTGGTGTTCATCTTGAGTGCAGACACGGGAGTTACCCGTTCGGACCTGGCGATCTGGCGAGAGCACCTGGCGACGTCTGCGGAAAGCCTGGAAGCACGGCTGGTGGTTCTCAACAAGATTGATACCTTGTGGGATACCCTCAATTCGCCGCACGAAATCATTGCGCAGATGAACCGGCAATGCGCGACCTCTGCGGAAATGCTGGGTGTGCCGCTGGCGCAGGTGGTGCCTGTTTCTGCCCAAAAGGGGCTGCTGGCAAAAATCACGTGTGACGATCTTCTTCTCGAATCCAGCGGCCTGCCTTCACTGGAAGAGGCGCTGGCCAGGGGGATCATGGGCCGTCGTCAAGCCATCCTGCGTGCTGCCGTGGCAACGGGTGTGGCGGGTTTGCGTGCTGAAACTGCGCGTGTCATCAACATTCGTCGCAGGGATTTGGACGATCAGATGGCTGAACTGCGAAATCTCCGGGGCAAAAATGCTTCGGTGATCGTGTCGATGCGCCACCGTGTTGAGCAGGAACAGCGCGAGTTTGATATGAGCGCTGCCAAGATTCAGGCGGTTCGTGCGGTGCATCTCAAGCTGTTGCGGGACGTTTTTCATCAGTTGGGGGCGAAGTCCCTCAAGCTGGAGTTGACCGAGTTGGCGCAAATGCTCCAGCAAAAAGGGCTGAAGCTCGGCGTGCGCAAGATCTACGTCCAGACATTTGAAAAATTCAGGGGAACGTTGGATAAAGCGCAAGCATCCAGTATTGAAATACAGGCGATGCTAGGGGGCACGTTTCGCCAGCTGAATGCGGAATTCGGGTTTTCTTTGCAGGTGCCCCCCCCTCCGAAACTCGAACACTTTGTCCAAGAACTCTCGCAGATTGAGCAGAGCCATCTGCAATACCTTGGGGTTGGCAATGTCCTGAAGCTGGCGCAGCCTGAATTCGCCGAGCGCCTGGTTCGTGCCTTGGCCATGCGTTTGCGCACGGTGTACGAGTCGGCGGCCAATGATCTGGAATTGTGGAGCAAGTCTGCTACGGCTCAACTGGACGCCCAGTTGCGTGAGCGCCGTCGGAGTTTTACCAGACGCATAGAGGCGGTTGACCGGATTCAGCATGCAGCCACTGGCCTGGTGGAGCGAATTTCAGAGATCGAGGCGGGTGAAGAGGAACTCATTCAACTGGAACGACGCTTGACCGAACTGACAGCCCAGTTGATAGCGTTGCCCGTCTCGGCGGAGGCCACAGAACGCCCCGGGCTGATGCCTGCATGATTCTTTCGGAAACAGATGTTGCCACGCGAGTGGTTCACTGGCAGGCAATCCACGGACGCAACCACCTGCCTTGGCAGCAGACACGCGATCCTTATCGGGTCTGGCTGTCTGAAATCATGCTGCAACAAACCCAGGTCAGCACGGTGCTGGGCTATTACGCGCGGTTTTTGGAGCGGTTCCCCGATGTGAGCGCCTTGGCCAACGCGTCGCTGGATGAGGTCATGGCTCTGTGGAGTGGCCTCGGGTACTACAGCCGGGCACGCAATCTCCACCGCTGTGCACAGACTGTTGTCAGCGAGCACGGCGGAATTTTTCCCCGCAGTGCGCAGGTGCTGGCTACGTTGCCCGGAATTGGGCGCTCAACGGCGGGCGCGATTGCGGCTTTCTGTTTTGCGGAGCGCACGCCCATCCTGGACGCCAACGTGCGAAGGGTGCTGACACGCGTGCTGGGTTTTGACGAGGATCTGGCAGTGGCTCGGAACGAGCGGACATTGTGGGCGCATGCACAGGCCTTGTTGCCATCGGTGGACATTGACACGGCGATGCCGCGCTATACCCAGGGTCTGATGGATTTGGGGGCCAGCTTGTGCATGCCTCGCAATCCCGCTTGTCCGCAATGCCCTTTGCAGACTGTGTGCGTTGCACATCGCGTTGGGGAGCCCGAACGGTATCCCGTGAGAACGCGCAAGCTCAAGCGCCGCTCAGAATCGTGGTGGCTCATGGTTCTGGAGGATCCTGCGGGGAAATTTTGGTTGTCCCGCCGCCCTTCGGCAGGCATATGGGCTGGCCTGTATTGCGTGCCCATCTTTCCCCTTCGGTCGGATGTCTCGGCATTTTTCGATGCAGCAGGGCGCCCCTCTGTGAAAACCATGGAGGAGGGGGTCCCTTTTCTTCATGTGCTGACCCATCGCGATCTGTACTTGCATCCTGTGATCGTGCGGCAATATGGTGAGGCAACGCCAGACGATGGCGGAGGCTGGTTTACTGCGGAACAGATCGCTGTCATGGGCCTTCCTGCCCCCGTTCGCAAACTACTGGCCCGGCTGTAGGCTCAGCAGGACCTCGCTGTGGCACGTTTTTTTAGCGACCATCCAACTCGCGATGGCGTCGCAGAACGGTCCATCGGTCGCTGAATACCTGGGCCAATTGCTCCACGAGATAGACGGATCTGTGCTGACCGCCTGTGCATCCGACGGCTACCGTCACATAGCTTCGGTGGTTCCGGTCCAGCATGTCCAGCCAATAGGAGAGAAATTTCTCGATGTGCTGGCCCATCAGCCGCACATCCGCCTGTTGGCGTAGAAAGTCTGCGACAGGGGCATCCAGTCCCGTCAGGTCGCGCAGCGCGGGTTCGTAATGGGGGTTGGGTAGCATCCGGACGTCGAACACATAGTCGGCATCCACGGGAATTCCCCGCTTGAATGCGAACGACTGGAAAACCAGTGTGAGCTGCCCCGGCGCCGATGGCATCAGGTCTTTGACATAGCTCTGGAGCTGGGATGCCCTTATCGTGCTGGTGTCTATGACATGTGCCTGCTCCCGCAGATCCGTCAGCAAATCGCGCTCCAGTTCAATCACCTGCGTGAGTGCTCGACGGCCATCTGGAACATCATCATGCGACAAAGGGTGGCGGCGACGTGTCTCGGAAAAACGGCGAACCAGTGTGTCTGTGGTCGCATCCAGGAAGATGGACTGAACAATCACCCCCTGTTTGCGCAGACGGTCCAGTTCCCGGGGTACTTGCGGTAGTGACGTGGCGCTGCGCACATCCATGGCGATTGCCACGCGGTTCCCGTGGTGCTTGTGCTCCAGTGCCACAAAAGCGGGGAGCAATTCAGGGGGCAGGTTGTCAACGCAGTAATACCCGTAATCCTCCAGCGCATGCAACGCCACGGATTTTCCCGAGCCAGACATTCCGGTGATCAGCACAATTTCCAGGGACATGGTCATCGTTCCATTGTCGAGGTAGTAGCAAGGCTTAACATTTCGTTGGCATGCGCCAGGGTGGTTCCCGTGGGGTGTTCACCGCCAAGCATGCGGGCCACTTCCGCAATCCGCTGGTCGCCCAGAAGCGGCCTGACGGTGCTGGTGGTTCCGTCCGCATTGCGACGCTTGAACACCATGAGATGGTGGTCTGCATAGGCTGCCACCTGCGGCAAGTGGGTGACTGCCAGCACCTGCCGGTCGCGTCCCAGTTGCCGCATCAATCGACCCACAGTTTCTGCCACGGCCCCTCCGACGCCCGAATCCACTTCGTCAAAAACCAGGGTGGGCGCCGTACCCAGTTCGCTGGTGGTCACGGAAATGGCCAGGGAAAGCCGTGACAGCTCGCCGCCCGATGCGACCTTGCCGATGGGGCGGGGCGTCATGCCAGGGTGGCCTGCCACGAGAAAGGCAACGTCGTCCAATCCATGCAGTGCAGGCTCAGAGGCCGTTGTCACCGAAACCTCAAACACACCTCCCGTCATGCCCAGGCCCTGCATCGCCTGTGTGATGGCCGCGGACAGTTGGGGTGCAGCCTTTGCTCTACCGCGCGAAATGGCGCGTGCGATGGTTTGGTAGGCTTTGGCGGTGCTCGCTTGGGTTGATTCGAGGCTGGCGAGATCGGCTGCAGCGTCCAGACGCAGCAGTTCTGTTTTCCAAGCTTGCAGCAAGGCGGGCAATTCTGAAGGTTGGCGCTTGTAGCGCCTCGCCAGAGTCATCCACTGCGACACGCGCACGTCGAGATCTGCAAGACGTTCCGGGTCCAGGTCGGTACGCCTCAGATAGGCTTGCAGCGAGCGGATGACATCGCTGGTCTGCGCCAAGCTGGACGAAAGGATATTTGCCAGGTCGCCAAACACAGGTTCAAGCTGCTCGTGGTTCTGCAGTCGTGAGACAGCGCGCGTCAGTCTGGAATGTGCGCCCGACTCCTCCTCGTCGAGGGTTGCCAGTGCATCCTGGGCGGCTTCCAGCAGCGTGTGGGCATGCGAGAGACGCTGGTGCTGCATTTCCAGGTCCACCCACTCGTCGTCTCCGGGGGCCAGTTTGCTGATTTCAGCAATTTGCCATTGCAGCCGCTCGCGCTCTTGCTGCAGAGATGCTTGGGCCGCACGTGCTTCCTCCAGGATCTTCTGGGCGACACGCCATTGGGTCCAGCTTGCAGACAATTCCTGCAGCGAAATACCCGCATAAGCGTCCAGCAAGCCGCGCACGGAATCCGGGCGGGTCAGACTCTGCCATGCGTGCTGGCCATGAATGTCCAATAATTGATCCCCCAGGTGGCGGAGTTGCGTTGCGGTAGCCGGCGTGCCATTGATCCACGCTCGACTTTTCCCCAGGGTGTCTACGGTTCGGCGCAGTAGCAAGATGTCGCTGGCCTCGATCCCCGCTTCTTCGAACCATGGGTGCAAGTGGCTGGGGGAATCGAATTCTGCGCACACATCGGCATGGCGGGCGCCTTCACGCACGTACCCTGCATCCGCGCGAGCGCCCAGTGCCAGTTGCAGCGCATCCACCAGAATCGATTTGCCGGCCCCGGTTTCCCCGGTCAACACGGTGAAGCCTGTCTGTAGATCCAGAGCAAGTTCTCGAACAATCACGAAGTCCCGCAGGGTGATTCGCCTGAGCGCCATGATTAGGAGCCCCCTTCGTTCCAGCGTAACTTCTTGCGCAGTGTCGCGAAATAGTTCCAGCCGAGCGGGTGCAAAAACCGAACGCTGTGCTCGGAGCGCTGAACAAGAATCCGGTCACCGTGCAGCAGTGACGCCAGAGACTGCATGTCGAAATTGGCGCTGACGTCCCTGCCACTCACTATCTCGACGGCCACTTCGGTGGCGTCCGATAAAACGATAGGGCGGTTTGAAAGGGTATGGGGTGCGATGGGAACCAATACCCACCCTGGAATGGACGGGTGCAGCATGGGGCCGCCCGCGGAAAGTGCGTAGGCTGTTGATCCGGTGGGCGATGCAATGATGAGCCCGTCAGCCCTCTGGTTGGCCACGAATTGCCCGCCCACTTCCACGCGAAGTTCCACCATGCCGGATGTGGCTCCGCGATTCACCACGACATCGTTCATGGCAAGGGCTTCGAAAACCGTGGCCTGCCCACGAACCACGCGTGCGCGCATCAGGGGGCGCAAATCCTCTTCGTATTCTCCGCACAGCATGGGAGTGAGCGCTGCCTGATAGCTGCCGAAGGGAATGTCGGTGATGAAACCCAGGCGCCCCTGATTGATTCCGATCAGCGGGGTGCCATAGCGCGCGAGCTGTCGACCGATGCCGAGCATGGTGCCATCTCCGCCAACGACGAGCCCCAGTTCGCATTGGGCGCCAATGGTGTCCACGTCCATGGAGGGATAGGCGGTCAGTTTGGTATTGATGGCGGTTTCTTTTTCAAGCACCACCTGACATCCCAGGCGAACAAGAAACTGAGCTATCTCTTCGAGGGCGTGGCGCGAGCTATCGGTCATGGCGCCGGCAGCAGTTGCCTGATACTTGCCGATAAGCGCAACATGGCGGAAATTGGACGTCATCGCGAAATTACATCATTAAAATCATTCCATGCTCGATGACCGTGCCAAGTTGTTGCTGAAAGCGCTGGTCGAGCGCTATATCGCCGATGGGCAGCCTGTGGGTTCGCGCACCCTTTCACGTGCTTCCGGGTTGGAGCTCTCCCCGGCAACGATACGCAATGTCATGGCGGATCTGGAGGCGCTGGGGTTGATCGCAAGCCCCCACACCTCCGCTGGAAGAATCCCCACCGCGCGTGGCTACCGCCTGTTTGTGGACACCATGCTGACAGTGCAGCGGGATCCACTGACGCCGCCACAACTGGTGCCAGAGCAGCCGCAAAAAGTGATTGCCAATGCGGCGCACCTTTTGTCGAACCTCTCCCAGTTTGTGGGTGTCGTGATGGCGCCGCGGCGCACCTCCGTGTTCCGCCATATCGAATTTCTTCGACTTTCGGAGCGCCGGTTTCTGGTGATCATTGTTTCACCGGAGGGAGATGTGCAAAACCGTGTCATCTTCACCGATGTGGACTATTCACAGTCGCAGTTGATCGAGGCAGCCAACTTCCTGAATGCCCACTATGCCGGTTTGGCCATGGAGCAAGTCCGTGAAAAGCTCAAATCGGAGGTGGACATGCTGCGAGGGGAGATCGCTTCATTGATGCAGGCTGCGGTCAACATCAGTTCGGAAGCCCTTTCCGAAGCGCAGGATGAGGTCGTCATTTCTGGCGAAAGAAACCTGCTGGCAGTGAGCGATTTCTCTAGCGACATGGGCAACCTTCGCAGGGCCTTCGATTTGTTCGAACAGAAAACCCAGATACTTCGCCTTCTGGACATCTCCAGCCAGGCAGAGGGCGTCCGTATCTACATCGGCGGAGAGAGCCAGGTTGTGCCGTTCGAAGAGCTCTCGATTGTTAGCGCACCTTACGAAGTGGACGGCCGGGTGGTGGGTACGCTGGGGGTGATCGGCCCCACCCGCATGCCCTATGACCGGATGATCCAGATCGTGGACATTACTTCCAAGCTGGTGTCCAACGCGCTCAGTTACCGCAAATAAACACCCTACAATACTTGCCGTGCCCCGTCTGATTCAGCGCTGGCGCGAGGGGCGTTAGTTCAGTTGGTGAGAGCAGAGGACTCATGCTACATCGTTCAAGATGTTGAAGCAGGGGATTAAACTCAATAAAATCAACACCTTGCGCAGGTAGTGACCGCCCAAGCGAAGCCGCCATGTAACGGCCGAGTAGCAAAAATTTCGGGACGCTAGCTCATGCTTGGTTAGAGCAGTAGACTCATAATCTATTGGTGCCGTGTTCGACTCACGGGCGTCCCACCAAAAAAAACCCCAGCCCTCACCATCTGGGGTTTTTTCGTTACTGAGCCCCGCAAAGCCCCGGCTACTGGCCACACAGTGTCGCTGCGGGCCTCGCAGCACCTGCGCCAATACCAGTGCGGCACCCATCCCCCGATCAGCGCCCGTGCCGCCCGCTACCCTCACCACGTTTCATCCAGTCGTCCGCGCGAGACCGGCAGTCGGTCAATACCGACACGGGTACGAGCCTGACCGTGCGTCAGATCAGGCAAGGCAACAACGGCAAATCATCCACGTAGCCCAGCACGGGTATGAAGTCCGGAATAAGGTCAATCGGGCTGAGCGCATAGGCCACAACGAAAACCCCCTGCGCTTTTGCATACCACGGGGTTTCAGGTTGCTTGGCCCAGGTTTTGAAATTGTCGAGTTTGAACAGATTTCAAGCCCGCTAAAAGCGCCGTAACTCCGGCGTGCAGCGTCCCACAAGTCAAAGTCTGAGTGATGGCTAGGTGGGCGACACCCATTAAAGGTGTGTCGCCAAAGTCGCCGTGCCGCTGTCAGTATTAGCCCTTGAACGCTGCGGTCTCGCCCGGGCGGCGCAGCATCTTGTTGACCTCGTCTTGATGCAGCTCTTCATTGACGATCATCTCGCGGGCGTACTCTTCCAGAAGTACCGAGTGGCCTTCCGCGATCTTGAGCAAATCGTAGTACGCGGCCAGGGCGGTTTTCTCGTGCGACAAGCTCTCGCGCAGAATGTCGCCAATGTCGTGCTGTTCGGTTTCCAGCAGGGGGCCGATCTTGAGGGACGGGTGGCCGCCCAGCAGCGTGACCATTTCCCCGGCTTTGTGAGCATGGGCCAGGCTCTCATCGGCGTTGCCCTTCATCCAGGATACGATGGGAATGCGGTTGTAGCCATACACCATGAGCGAGTAGTGGGTGTACTTCACCACACCCGCCAACTCAAGTTCCATGATCCGGTTGAGAGCATCAATAGCGGCTTTGGTTTTGGATTCGTCCATGGTGGACTCCTTTCATGGCGGCGATATGTTGCTTTTTACTGAGCGAATGTATTTTCTGCCAGTTCGCCGTGGGTGTCATCCACGGTGATTTGCTGCAAGGTACGGGTCAGTGAGGAGGTGCTGGGGTTCTCGACGAAGACACATTGCTTGCCGGTACGTTTGCAGAAATCCTTGACCCGCCAGTAGGCGTTGTGACTGATGCAGCCGGTTTGGCAGATGACCAAATCGGCTGCGGCGAGGATGGAGTCGAGCGCACCTTGCTTGTCTTCCAGACCCCCATCGTGGTGTGCGAAGTTGCCCCCCGCTTTCTCGATCACATCGCGATAGTTCGCCACGTTTCCGTTGCGACCCCCGACACACAGGATCGTCTTTGCCTTGAGATGGAAGGTGATTGGGCTTTCCTTGGGCGTGTCGTGGTGCTGTTCGGCTGCGGGAGCAGGCTGAGCCGCCGATTCACGCAGGCTCGGCGAGCGTTGTGCTTCGCTGAGCTGCTGGCGCAGTTGTGCGTTTTGCGTTTCCAGCTCCGCCTGTCGAGCCGTGAGCTGATCGATCTTCTTTCGCAGCCGGGACGTGTTTTCAAAGTCCGGCAGCGACGCTTTCAGCTGCTCCATGTCCTGCAGATGGAACGCAATCCGCGAGTCCTTACCAATCACGATGGCTCGCTGCTGCACGAGTTGTGCGTGCAGTTGCTCGATTTCAGCGGCCTTCTCCGTGATCACTCGGGTGCATCGTTCTTGCACTCGGCCCAGCTCCCGACCCAGGACACCGTTTTCCTTGATCAACTCGTTGAACTTGGTCAAGTCAATGCGAACAGCGGCCCCGGCCTGGTGCTGCAACATGTGCATGTCTCTCAGGACAACCTCCTGCAAAACCTCGTCGCAGCGGGGGTGGGTCAACGTGGCCCAAAAAGCCCCTGAGACATCGCCTTGGCGAACAGCGTCAGCCCACAGGTCGGCCACCGCCTTGGTGTCCTTGGCGAACTTGAACGCCTGAACGGTTCTGGCGTACCGTGATTCCAGATCCTTCTGCAGCAGCTCGGACAGCCGATTGCGCTGGGTGCATTCGGCGACCGCGCCGACATGAACCTCGTAATCATCCGCAATGGCTTTGCCCCCCAATGCCTTGTTCACCAACTGGCGAAGTGCTGCCAGCGGAAGGCACACCCCCACCACGGGGCAGTGGCACTGGTGTGGAAGATCCCAAAGCCGCCTGCGGCGAGACCCGGTATTGGCCGGAAGAGGGCTGGCGCATTGATCACACATACGACCTCCTGGTTGTGCGGTCTCGTTTTCAATGAACCACATGAGCGGACTCGTGACAGGCATGGCCTTCGTGCGGTTGCATGCCGTTCAAGCGCTTTTGGGCTTGCGACAGCATCTCGGCCAAGGCCAAGAATGCGTTGACTTCCAGTCGAACCGACAGGCAATCTATGGACAGATGCACCACCCCGCAATCGGAACAGACCGACACATGCCCGACAGGGCTACGGGCCAGCATGGTGTGCTGGCAGCTGGGCGAAGTGGACAAGTGCTCCATGCGAACCTTCGGTGAAGTGGTTGGTGAAATTGATTATAAATAAGAATCGTTCGCATTAAAAGAGTGCATCCAAAACCAAAAACCGAACAGCTTGCGGGTTGTTCGGTCTTTTGGTGTGCGGTTGTGGGTAGAAGTTGGCAACGGAGCATCCCTCCGTTCTGGCGACTTTGGCGACACAGCAGTAAAAGTCGGAGTCGCCGTGTCGCCAGGAGCGTCTGTGAGCGTGGTGGGCCGGCCTGCCTCGGCTCTTCGTTGGCATGAACTGCGGCGGCAGGCAGGTTGCTGCCGGGCGATGACGTGCCTGATTGCTGTCGCAGGCCGTGAAGTTCGAATAGATGCCGCCCAGCAACCAGCGCTGAACACGTGAGAAGCTCAGTTGCAGGCCAAGAGGATAGGCCATTGCCTGCGTTTCGCTGTCGAGCGGATGCCCACGCAGCGGACGCCCCATCACGCTCGCCCTTGGCACTTTGGCGTATCCAGGGTTAGGCGCACAGATTTGAAGTGCACGGGCGTTGACTTCTGGTGAATGATTTTTCGTTGCGGACATGAAAATTTACAAAACAAACACGAACCATTCTCATTGGCATACAATATGGGCACCTGAGGCAGGGGGCGCTCCCCGTCCAAAGTTGCACCTGCCCTGCACTTACGGGCTGGGTTGAGGGCTTACCCAGCAGCTTCATGCGTTGCAAGGCACGGCTTCAGGTCCTTGATGAACTCCTGTTGTCGGAGTTTTTCGGACCAACACCAAGCCGGATAAACAGATGAACAGAAGCACCCTGTGGGCGTCGCCATGCGCGTCCGAAACGAAGCGATTTCCAGCTAAAGCGCTGACGCTAGCCATCGCAGCGGCATGTTCCGCGTTGGCCCACGCCCAGGATTCCGAAGCCCGGCCTTCCTTGTCCGAGGTGACTGTCACGGCCACCCGGTCTGAGGCACTGGTCAACACCGTTCCGCAGTCCATCACCGTTGTGCGCCGCGATGAAATCGAGGAACAGGTCAGCGCAGGCAGCGGCTTGGGTGACATCTTGGGCAAGCTGGTGCCCGGCTTTGGCTTGGGGCGCCAGTCGCCCAGCACGTTCACGCAAACCCTTCGCGGCCGAAACATCAACGTGCTCATCGATGGTGCGCCTCAGAGTACCAACCGAAACGGTGCTCGTATCCTCACGCTGATCGGCCCCTCAGCCGTCGAGCGCATTGCGGTGATCCGGGGCGCCACCGCCATTTATGGCGATGGCGCCCCGGCGATGTGGTCAACATCATCACCCGCAAGGGCGACGGCCCTGTGAAACACGTTGCCGAAGTGGGCGGCAACGTCTCGCTTTCACATCCCTCGGATATCCTGCATGCCACTTGTAAGCATGCTTCGTAAGCCTCCCACGAAGATCTCAGCCTCCGCAGCGCGCATGCGCGCGCGGAGGTTGTGGAGGACGGTCCACCGATGGCTTGGGCTCAGCCTGGGTCTGGTACTGTTGGTGGCCGCTGTCACCGGCAGCGCCATGCTGATCGCCGACCCCCTTGATGAGGCACTCAACGAGCGGTTGTTCCACGTCCCTCAGGCTGCAACTGTCAATTACCAGGCGGTGCTCTCGCGCCTGAGGGCTGAGGTGGACCCGGAGGCATCTTTGATGTTGCGTCCCCCAAGGGAGCAGGGAGAGTCCTTCCAGGCTCTCGTCAGGGGCGTCTGGAGTGGCACGATCTACTTCCACCCGCAAACCGGTGAAGTGCTTGGCACCAGAGGGGCGACGGATGGTGTGATGGGATTCCTCTTCACCCTGCACAGCAATCTGTTTGCCGGGGAGACCGGGAAAGCCGTGTTGACCTTGGCGGCGCTGGCCTACCTGTTCATGCTTGTCTCGGGCGTGTACCTGTGGTGGCCCGCGCGCTGGCGTCACGCATTGACGGTGCGCTGGACGGCTGGAGGGTTGCGTGCCTTATTTGACTGGCACCGGGTCACCGGGGTTCTGTTGGGAGGGGTGGTCCTGGTTTCTGTTGCGTCCGGGGCCTATATGGCCTGGCCTCCGCTTGCCAAATCGATCTCCGCTCTGATGGGGGCATCCCCAGCCGTGCCACCCAAAGTGATGGGAGGTCCTGCGCAAGACGAAATCGTCGAACTTGCGGTGCGACGGGCCGAGGAGGTGTATGCAAGCGCAATAGTCGGGTACGTCCAAATACCTGCAAAAGCGGATCAACCCATCCGAGTTCGTCTGCGCCTGTCGGATGACCCGCATCCCAATGGACTAACGTACGTCTGGCTGGACCCGAGCACAGCACAAATCCTCCAGGTCACGCGCTGGACAGAATTGGACCTGGGGACACGCGCTTATTCGTACATCTATCCTCTGCACACGGGGGAGCTGTGGGGGTTGCCATGGATGGTTGCAACCTTTGGCATGGGTGTGGCTTTGGCTGCGTATGCCGTGACAGGGCTGCTTCTTTGGTGGCGCCGTCGCTAGGCCTTGGCCTTTCTTTGGGCCGATTTGTCGAAGCAGTACTTTGGCGCTCCATCGCCAGAGGGCACACTCACCCCACATTCCAGCAGCAAACCAACGAGCCGTGGAGGAATGGCCCTCTGTTGAGGGCGAAGCAGCAGCGTGCTGGCTTGTGTGCATGACTTTGGCCGGGGAACAGCAGCTTCGCAGAGAGAGATCGAGGACCCCCTTCATCAAACGCCATGGAAACCACCTCGACCTTGATCCGGAAGAGCTGCGCAGCCTGAAGCGCTTGCTTGTGCGAGGTACCTTCGAGGACTTCAGGAACGCGGTCGGTGACACGCCCCAACGGGACGAGCTTGTTGGCGGCAGTGGCGATGCGGCGGCAGCCATCTGACCCGAAAAATGACCGGCGGCCCGCGTCCGGTCTTTTGGCCATCGCCTCTGGTAGACCGTACCGATCACCAGAGGAGGCATCAATGCTGTTCAGGTTTCCCGGACCGGACCGTCAAACGTCCGGTCCGGGGTTGCGGCTTTCGGTGCGGTTTCCCGCCGAATGGAAACGGTTTTGCCATCACGACACCCGCAAGTTTTCTTGAACGAGAAAATTCATGAATCTGGAGGAGGGACCCGTCCGGTTGCATTACAATCGCATCTGTGATTTGAATGATTGGACGCTGATGCAGTTGATGCTGCAAGCGTTTATAAAAATAGTGTGGTTTCAGATGTCTCTGATTTTCATGCTATAATTCAAAGCTTAGCGGCTGTAGCTCAGCTGGATAGAGTACTTGGCTACGAACCAAGGGGTCGTGGGTTCGATTCCTGCCAGCCGCACCAACTGAAAAGTTGCAGGCTTTTTCATTTGCCAATTGCTTTCCTCTTTCGGGCAAGATGCAGCCATGAGCAAAGCCTTTACCAAGGAAGCGGATGCCGACGATGATGGCGATCTGACTGCGCCGCCGCTGCCGGTCGGTGGAAAAAACTACATCACCCCGCAAGGTTACGCTCGATTGCGGTCAGAACTCTTGGCGTTGATCGACACCGAGCGCCCCAAGATCGTGGACATCGTTCACTGGGCAGCCAGCAATGGCGATCGTTCCGAGAACGGGGACTACCTCTATGGAAAGAAGCGGTTGCGCGAAATTGACCGGCGTATCAGGTTTCTGACCAAGCGACTGGAGATCGCAGAGATCGTGGATCCAGCCATCCACCAAGGTGGCGATCAGGTGTTTTTTGGCGCGACCGTTACGTACCTGGAAGATGGCAGCGTGGAGCGTACTGTCACCATCATGGGAATTGATGAGGCCGACGGCAAACGTGGTCAGGTGAGCTGGATATCCCCGGTAGCGCGTGCGCTCCTGAAGTCCAGGGTGGGTGACGAAATCTCACTGGCCGCACCGAGTGGCTTGCATCGCCTGGAAGTGCTGGACGTCCGGTATCCCGGCAAACCAGTGCAAAAGGGGATCTGACGCTGTATTGCCGAGGCTCCGTCTTTCATCAGGCGTGCGGGATGACGCGAGACGCGCGAATCACGGCCTGTGTGCGCCGCAGGCCCCGCAATGCCGTTTCGAGATGGGCTTGATCCCGCACCGCCACCACGAAGCGCAGATCTGTGGTGTCCAGCGCTGCCTCGTCATCCATGTCCACATGGGTGATATCGGCTTCCGAGTTGGCGAGTTCTGCGGCCACGCGTGCCAGCACGCCTTTGCCGTTGCTTACGGTCACCACCACCCCCGTCTCAAACATGCGAGCGGGTTCATCCGACCAGTCCACGGCGATAAAGCGTTCGCTGTCCTTGTGCTGCAGTCGTTTGGCTACGCCGCAGTGCGCATTGTGAACCACCAGACCCTCTCCGCGGCCGAGATATCCGACAATGCTGTCTCCCGGGACGGGGCGGCAACAGTGTGCGTACTGGACTGAAGCATTTTCGCTGCCATCCAGCGTCACTGCGCCTTGAGACAATGTTTCATGGGATGTATAGCGTTCGCGGGTCATGAGCAGCGCATCGGGCCGGTGTCCATGCTCTGACATCAGAACCATGAGGCGCTTGGCCACAATGCTGGCGATGCGCTTGCCGAGGCCCAAGTCTGTCATCAGCTCATTGCGCGTGCGGTTTCCGGTGAAGCGCAGCAACTTGTCCCACATGGGCTGGGTTTCGGCATCCATGGGTGGGAGACTCACCAGGCCTTCGGCACGCAGGGCCTGGGTCAGCAACTTTTCGCCCAGGCCTTCCGATTCTGTCTGCGCCAGTGTTTTGAGATAGTGGCGTATCTTGGACCGTGCACGGCCCGTTCGTACAAACCCGAGCCATGCTGGATTGGGAGTGGAGATGGGGGCCGTGATGATTTCCACCACATCGCCATTTTTCAGCTCGGTGCGCAGCGGCACCAATTCATTGTTGATTTTGCCCGCAGTGGTGCGGTCACCCACGTTGCTATGGATGGCATAAGCGAAGTCGACCACGGTCGCCCCCCGTGGCATGGCCATGATCTGGCTTTTGGGTGTGAAGACATACACGGCATCCGGGAACAGGTCGACCTTGACGTGATCCCAGAACTCGGCGGCATCACGGGTTTCATTCTGGATGTCGAGCAGGGACTGCAGCCATTTTGTTCCCAGGCGCTCGGCCGTGTTGCCGTCGCTGTCCTGGGCCTTGTAAAGCCAGTGGGCCGCAACGCCTGCCTCCGCAACCACGTGCATTTCGTCGGTGCGCATCTGGAACTCGATGTTCACGCCCGAAGGACCCACCAGGGTGGTGTGCAGTGACTGGTAGCCATTGAGCTTGGGAATGGCAATGTGGTCTTTGAACTTTCCGGGCACCGGCTTGTACATCTGGTGCAGGATGCCCAGGGCCGTGTAGCAGTCTGTGACGTTGGGCACAATCACCCGGAAGCCATAGATGTCCGTAACCTGTGCAAAGCTCAGATGCTTGAGATCCATCTTTTGGTAGATGGCATACAGCGTTTTCTCGCGCCCTGCCAGGCGAACCGACATGCCAATGCGGGAAAACGCAGCATCCACTTCCGCCTGCACCTTCTGCACCAGATCACGGCGCCGGTTGCGCGACTTGTTGATCGCCTTGGAGAGGGTGCGATAACGCCACGGATGCAAATGCCGGAAGGAAAGATCCTGCAACTCGCGGTACGTCTGGTTCAAACCCAGCCGGTGGGCGATCGGTGCATAGATCTCCAGCGTTTCAGAAGAAATCCGGCTCCATTTGGTGCGCGGCATGTCGGACAGCGTGCGCATGTTGTGCGTACGATCTGCCAGCTTGATAAGAATCACGCGAACGTCGCGCGCCATGGCCAGCAGCATCTTGCGGAAGGACTCGGCCTGGTTTTCCTCGCGCGTATTGAACTGAAGCTTGTCCAGCTTGGTGAGTCCATCCACGAGCTCCGCCACCGGCGCTCCAAAGCGGTCTATCAGGTCCGCCTTGGTCACACCGCAATCTTCCATGGCGTCGTGCAGCAGTGCCGCCATCAATGCCTGGGCGTCCAGCTTCCAGCTGGCGCATAACGCAGCCACGGCGATCGGATGGGTGATATAGGGTTCGCCGCTGTTGCGCAGTTGGCCCAAATGCGCCTCGTCGGCAAAGCGGTAGGCCTGTCGCACCAGTTCGATGCCGGCGGGGTCCAGGTAGTCAAGGCGGTCCGTGAGCGCGGCAAAGCTGGCCGCCGCTGCATTGGCAGCTGCCGCTGACGCACTGACCGCGCCCGAAACGGGGTTGTCGTCGGGCCGAATTTGCGTTGCAGAAAATGAATTGAGCACCGCGTTCATGCCTTAAATGTAGCGCGGCAGTGCAGGAGACGCCCGCCGCGCAAAAAAAAGCACCGCTGTGCGGTGCTTTTTGTCCAAGGTGCCCGTTGAGCAATCAACCGGGAACCTTCTTCAGCATTTCCAGGCCAACTTTGCCTTCGGCGATTTCGCGCAGGGCCGTCACGGCGGGTTTGTTGCGGCTTTCGATGCGCGGGGCATGGCCCTGGCTCAGCATGCGCGCGCGGTATGTGGCGGCGAGCACGAGCTGGAAGCGATTGGGAATCTTTTCCAGACAGTCTTCTACGGTGATGCGTGCCATCGGGTTTCTCCGGGAATCAGGTGATATTGAGCGACTGGAAGGTGTCAGCACGGGCGCGGCGCTGGGCGGCGTACTT
>LNAP01001798.1_pt1 | contig 22325 bp, 15 predicted proteins | sample 602601 | NCBI WGS metagenome assembly LNAP01 (sample SAMN02440304, study PRJNA202911) | soil metagenome | biome: Subtropical and temperate rainforests or woodlands; isolation source: soil samples (1 kg each in a 20% v/v slurry with milli Q water) were... ...
AGCAGCGCCTCTTCGCTGATCCTGCCGGCATCAAAGGCAAGCAACATCGCCGGCCAGCGGTCGTCGCCGGCGAAGACGATCGGCTCGGTCGGCACGCCGGCCAAGCGCGCGGCGGTCATGCGATAGAGCGTCCAATAGGGATTCTGCGGCTCTTTAGCGCTGGCCAGCCCGAATTCGTGGAAGGCCGCACCGTGATTGCCCTGGCGCATCGCCACGCAGGCCCGCGCGGCCGAGCTCGTCTGCGGCAGCAGCTCCAGCTGACGCCGCCAGTCGTCGTTGGCGTCGGCCAACTGTCCCAGCGCGATACGGGCGATGCCGCGGCTGTTGAGGGTTTCGCCATCCGTCGGATCGGCGGCCAGCACGCCGTCGAAGATCTCGAGCGCCTCGGCGTAGCGTCCCAGCACCAGCAAGGCCTCGCCTTTCAAGGCGAGCGCCTCGGGAAGCTTCGGATTGACTTTCAGGGCGCGCTCGTAGCTGTCCAGCGCCTCGGCGGCCTCGCCGCGCGCAAGCAGGGCATTACCGTGCGCGAGCTGTGGCAGGATCTTGCTGCGGACATTCGTGCGAACCAGCTCATAGGCCTCGATCTCGAAAGCGAAATAGCCGCGGCGGCGAAAAAGATAGCGGCGGTCCGCGGCGCCCGGCGGCAGGTCGGACCACAACCGGCGGGCCCGCTGGTATTCGGCGCGCGCCTCCTCGCATCGGCCCATGCCGTCGAGCAGTTCGGCCCGGACCATCACCGCGTCGGCAAAATCGGGCAGAAGCGCGATCGCCCGGTCGAAAGCCGCGAGCGCCCCTTCGGCGTTGCCGCCGCGCTTTTTGACCAGGCCGTCGCGGAAGTGCGAACGAGCGTCCCGCTCGTCATTGCCGGCCTTCTGCGCGACTTTGAGCGCGACAGGCCGTCGCCACAGGCGCCTCACCGGCGCGATGGCCGCGCGCAATATGCCGATATCAGCCAAAGGAAGCTCTCAGGGTTTCGTTCCAGTTGGTCAAGATCGGCACTTTGCACCGTTGTGGCGCGGAGGGGGCGGAATATCCGGATTTGGACAGGCGTCCCGCTAGCCTAACGCACAAGAGGCGTCAAGCGGATGGCTCGGCCCGAACAGCGGAGGATAGGTTGCCAGACTCTCGCGCGAAATTCTGCACCCAGAGCTGTGGGAAAGCGCCGCCGGGACACTGTCGAGGCTACCTCGCGGCTGTCCGCTGTGCTATGCGACCTGCCACCAGCGGGACCTCGTCTTGTCCTTGCACGCTTATCCCGATTTGTCGTTTCACTTCAATGACTAACTTGAACAATCGCAAGCAATCTTCAGACGCGGCCGTTATGCATATAGTGGACGGCGAGATCGTCGAGCCGGAGGGTTACGGTTGGCTCGATCGGGTCATGCGCTTTCTGGCGCGGCCATTTGTCGATGGCTGGCATCACCGCGATCTTATCGCGGCCGTTCTGCGGCGTGAACTTCGCGAACGATTCAGCGGGTCGATGGCGGGCTGGGTCTGGGCGGTCGTCGCCCCTGTCATTTCGCTGGTGACCTATACGCTGATTTTTGGGGGCGCCGTGAAGCTGCCCAACAATACGGACGCAAGCTCATCCATCGACTATGCACTGTTCATCTTCGGCGGGATGCTTGCGTTTAATTTCTTTACCGAAATGGCCTACCGGGGACCGTCACTCCTCCACGAATACTCCCACTACATCAAGCAAACGATGTTTCCGGCGGAGATGCTGCCGATCATCTCGACCTTCCGCGCGACGACCTATGCCGGCATCGGCTTGGTCCTGATGCTGGTGTGCCAACTGATTTTCGCTGGTTCGCTGCACTGGACCGTCCTGCTGCTGCCTCTCTGGTTCATTCCCTTCCTGGGGTTCTTGATCGGCCTCACCTGGCTTCTATCGGCGTTGGGGGCGTTCACGCGCGATACCGCGTACCTCATGGGTACCATAGCGCCAGTCCTGATGTTCGCGACCCCGGTCTTCTTTTCGGTCGAGAGCCTCAGCCCCAACGTGAGGCTCCTGATGTATGCCAACATCATGACGGGCTTCATCGAGATCATCCGCGACCTCGTCGTCTTCGGCCGAATTCCGGACGGGCTCGTCATTGCCTGGACCATGTTCATTTCGATGTTCTTCTTCTGGTTCGGCTTCTGGTTCTTCCGGCGCCAGCAGAGCACGATCGCCGATGTTCTCTGACGTCGTCATCAGGGCCAAGCACCTTGCGAAAGCTTACAAGCTCTACGACAGCCCGAGAGACTGGGTGAAGCAGCAGCTTTTTGGCTCGGAAAGGCACCGGTACTACAAGTCCTTCTGGGCCCTGAAGGACATCAGCTTCGAAGTGCGGCGCGGGACCAGCGTGGGCGTCATCGGGCGCAACGGATGTGGCAAGTCCACGCTATTGCAGATCATCTGTGGCATGACGCGCCCGACGAAGGGCGAGATCTGGGTCAAAGGCCGGGTCGCTCCCGTTCTCGCCTTGGGCGCGACGTTCGACCTGGAGGTCACGGGGCGCGAGAACGTGCTGATCGGTGGCGCGGTGCTTGGCCTGAAGCGTGAGGAGATCGTGACGAAGTTCGGCTCCATCGCGGAATTCGCTGGGATAGGTGCATTCATGGAACGGCCGCTGAAGCAGTACTCCATGGGCATGCGCATGCGGCTCGCCTTCGCGATTTGCACCCACATCGAGGCCGAGATCCTGATCGTTGACGAAGCGCTGTCCGTCGGGGACATGGCCTTTCAAAAGAAGTGCATCGACTGGATCAACAAGTTCCGGCAAACCGGTACCCTCCTCTTTGTCAGCCACGCTACAAACGAGCTCTCGCAGCTTTGCGACCGCGCAATATGGATCGACGACGGGCGGGTCCGTGAGTCGGGCAGCGTTGCAGACGTCGCTCGCGCCTATCGCCGGACGGCGTTTGTCGAGAAGGACAATATGAAGCGTTTTTCGGCCGCATGACCTTCGCTGCCATTTGCTTCCGAGACGCGCCCAGCAGCCCTGGGACCCAATACCTTGGGCATGGGAAGGCGCCAAGACACGACTGCTTGCCCGTGCCGCACCGAAACGGAGCGTCTTGCCGCCGGAGGCATAATCCTGACACAATGTAGTATGATCGCGCTCAGGCCGGTCGGATAATCTCTTTAGGCACCCAAGACCTTCGTTATGGCTCGTCGGGAACAACGGTCGACTTCGTGTTTGCAGAAGAGGTTATGACAACGCCAGTTCCTTACCTCAGCGTCGTCGGATGGTTGCGAAACGATGGATACACGGATGGCTACGTCGAGCAAATCCGGCATGCCGTTGGTGTGCTGACGCGGCAACTGCAGCGACGCGAAATCCCTTCCGAGATCGTCATCGTCGAATGGAACCCGCCAGCCGACCGCCCCCTGATGACCGACCTGCTAGCAGGAATAGTCGGCGGCGGGTCAGTCAGCTTGCGCGTGATTGTCGTCGATGGCCGCTATCATCGCCCGCTGGTTGGCTCCGAATCCAAGGGCATGCATAGCCTGAATGCGGCCAACGCCGGAATGCGGCGCGCGCGCGGCCGCTTCATCGTGCCCAAGGCGCTGGATACCTATTTCACGGACGATATCATCGAGAGAATTTCCCGCAGAGAGCTCAACGAAGACGAAGCCTATCGCTGCGACCGGTACGACGTGCGGCTGGAATCCGAAGAGTGGCATCGCTTGAATGATGCCGAACTTTTCAGTCGAATGTCCGACAATGTCGTTCAACATCACGCGCGGCTCACTCAAAGCCCCTATTGGGGGATACGCGACCTGCATACCAACGCATGCGGTGACTTCACACTGATGTCGACGCGGCACTGGCACGCCATTCGCGGCTTCCAGGATGATCCAACAGTTCTCTGTCTCGATGCCGATTCGATTGCCTTGCATGCAGCGGCGGCGCACGGGGTCCGCGAGGTTTGCTGGCCCGACACATGTCGAGTCTACAAGATCATGCACGATCATACGTTTGCACAACGAGTGTCTCAGGATTGGCAACGCTGGCAGGCTCGGCTTGAGCGGTTGCTTATGGGCGGGATTTCGACTGGCTTGGCCATAGAACTCAGGATCCTGTTCGACTATCCCCGCCGTCGCATCCGGGGCGTCGATGGCGTGCTCGGCCCGTCCATAGAACGCAATTTCGTGGTCAAGGCGCGTCGCTATGCGAAGAATGATACGTCGTTGGTGACGAACAAGGACGATTGGGGCTTGGCGGGCGAACCGCTCATCGAGCGCACACTGGCCAAGGCCGAGTGGGATGCCTCGCGCCCGGGATAGGTCACCATGACAGTGAGGCAGGCGGTCTGCCTGGTCGGGGGCCGCGGCACAAGGTTGGGAGCCCTTACCGACCAGACTCCGAAGCCGGCACTGCCCGTGGGGGGGCGGCCGTTTCTCGACTATCTCGTACATGAAGCACGGCGATTCGGATTGCGCCACCTGCTGTTGCTGACGGGCTACCGCTCGAAGGACATTGCCGAGCGCTATGCCGGCCGTTCCTTTGGACAGTTGTCCGTTGACGTCGTGGTGGAGTCGCATCCTGCCGGCACCGCGGGCGCGCTCACCAACGCCGCCCAGCATCTTGACGATGCCTTCTTTCTCTTGAATGGCGATTCGTTCTTTGACTTTAACTGGTTGGCGCTCATCGGCTCGTTGCGACGGGAGGATTGGTTGGTTCATGCCGCCCTGGCGCTCGGCATAGCCGGAAGCCGCTACGGACGTGTCGAGTTGAGCGACGACAGGGTGCAGGGCTTCCACGCCGAGGGCGCGAGTTCGCAGCCCATCAATGCCGGCATCTATCTCGTCCGCCGGACAGTGCTGGGCTTGATCAGGACGTCACCCTGCTCTCTCGAGCGCGACATTCTGCCTGGCCTTGCAGCCCAGGGCCGCCTGTTGGGCACCGCCGCAGCACGAACATTCATAGACATCGGCATCCCAGACGACTTCGCGCGGGCCCAGACCGTATTGCCGGCCTGCATGAGGAGGCCGGCCGTTTTCCTCGATCGCGACGGTGTCCTCAACCGAGACGACGGATACGTCCATATGCCCGACAAGTTTGTCTGGGTGGACGGCGCCGTGGACGCTGTGCGGTGGCTGAATGATGCGGGCTACTATGTCTTTGTCGTTACGAATCAGGCCGGTGTCGCCCGCGGCTACTACACCGAAGGGCAGGTGCATGACTTGCATGGCTGGATGCAGTGCGAACTGCAAAGACATGGTGCGCATATAGACGCCTTCGAATACTGCCCTTACCATCCCGAAGGCACTGTCGGGCGCTATCGGAAGGTGTCCGATTTTCGCAAGCCTGCGCCGGGCATGGTTCTGAAGTTGCAACAGGACTGGGCGCCTGACATGAGCCGGTCTTTCATGATCGGCGATCGCGACATAGACATGCAGGCTGCAGAGGCAGCTGGCATTGCGGGGTACAAGTTCGAAGGTGGCAGCCTGCTCGATTTTGTCAGGCTACGCGTGCCGGCGACACGATGAACTCGCGACCCCTGTTGATCGCCAGGACAGCCTCGACCGCCGTGGATGGTAGCGCCCCCAGGGAACTGGCGTCCGCGTTGTCGTCGACCTCTTTTGAGGTCAGGATACCTGGAATGACGCTCGAAACGGCCGCAAAGGACAGGCAAAAGCGCAATGCACTGTGAACCGCTGACCTGCCGGGCACGGCTGACACGGCAGCCAGAAGATCGGCGGCGCCGTCGATCCAATTGTCCAGTTGCGCCCGGGGCCAGCCCAGCCTGTGATCCCCGGGCGGGAAGATGGTGTCGCGACGGATCAGGCCTGTCAGGAAACCAAAGCAAAGCGGGGTGCGCGCTATGAAGCCCACTTGGTGATGCACGACGTCATCGAATAGCCCACACGTCAGCGCCCGAACATCCATCATATTGAAATTCGCCTGGACGATAGGCGCCTTCCAGAGTCGTATGGTCTCCTCTGCCTCGGCAGGCGATTTGGTGGATACGCCCCAGGTGCGGATCTTTCCGCCGAGAGTCAGCCGCGAGAGGGCTTCCTGCAGTTCGTCGGATCGCAATGCGTCACGCGGAGCGTTGTGCAGCTGGAACACGTCGATGTAGTCGCTGCGCAGACGAGTGAGGCTGCGCTCGGCGGAGGCGACGATGGCGGCGGCCGAGAAGTCCGGTGGGCGATCCCAGCTATCGTAGCCTGCCTTGGTTGCGATGATGGCGCTGTGGCGCGACTTGGCGAACGCACGGCCAATCAGCTCCTCGCTGTGGCCATTCCCATAGGCACTGGATGTGTCGAAAAAGGTAATCCCGCGGTCGAGGGCCCGCTGAAGAGCAGTCAAGGACTGCGCATCGTCGGTCTCGCCGTACGAGGTGTGGCCGGCCGTGCGGCCCCCTATCCCCCAGGCTCCAAATCCGATCTCGGAGACGACGAGACCGGTCCTGCCGAGCGTACGGTAGTTCATATTGGGGCCGTTTTGGCGCTCAGTAGTGGCCAGCGAGTTCTCTGGTGATCTCCGACGCCCGCGGCGAGTAAAGATAGGCACCTTTCTTGTTTCCCCACCAGACGATCTCGCGACACCACTTCTGGAAGTCGTCGTAGGGCTTGCTGGTCCGATCAATCTCAATGACCATATCGGCTTCACGCAGGAGCGCCTGCTCTCCGTTACGTACCTTGTGCCAATAGTCGAGCAGGTCGAAGCGCAGCCGCACTTTCACATTCTCTTTGGCAAAGGGCTGATGGACGAGTGCGTGGTTAAGCCTGACGGCCTCGTCGATCACGTCTATCGGCAGGCCCGAGCTCCGGGCGCCGACGATCTCGGCCAGCAACCTTCCCGCCTCGGCGTAGAAGGCGTCGAACTTTCCATCCGCCGTCAGCTTGACGAAGATGAACTCGTCCGCGGGCCAGTAGATGCCGAGATACTCCTTGGAGAACACATATTCCGCGCCTCCCTTCTGGATCGATTCGGCCTCGCTGTGGAAGAAGGCGTTGATCTCGGCAATCAAGGGGAAGCGGCTGGCATCGGCCTCCATGAACGCTTCGATCATGTCCCGGTACGAGATACCCGAGATGCCATGCGCCAGGATCAAGGGAAGCTGGAACAGCTTGTCGAAATGCAGCAGCGCGGTCATCCAGCAGAAGACACGCGTACGCCGCCAGTCGGCCAAGGGGGTTGCCGCCGTCGCGATGACCAGGTCCTGGACCTCGGGCACGTCGTCGTCGAGTTCGATCCGTTCGCCGTGGATATTGATGATCTTGGATTCGATCGTGACCATGCCGTACTTGGCCTGGTAGGCCGGATCGCCCATCTCGGCGTTGGGCAGGATCGACAGGTTGTTGAACTGGATGCGGTTATGCTGTCCGTTTTCCATCAGCTGATCGACGCCCCGGACGAACGATTCATACGTCTCGCCCGGCAGGCCCAAGATCAAGTCGGAATAGGTCTCGACCTTGTCTCTCGTGAAGCGCCGCTGCAGCTCCATGTAGGTATCGAGCGATATGTTGTCGCGCTTGATCGCCTCGAGCGTCGTCATGTCGACGCTTTGCATGGAAAGCGCCACACCCTTGTTCAGGCCCGCATCGGACAGGATCTTCTGCGTGAGATAGGCGCGCTCCGTCGCATTCTTCGTGTTCTGCACCGACAGCGCCACCGGATAGCCAGTCGTCTTTTTTATGTCAGCCACATAGTTGGCGATGTCGACATCACGCTTCTGAATGCCGAAGTTTGCGTCGCAGCAGAAGATGTACTCGATCTTGTTCTTGGCAAACCAGTCGACTTCGCGGAACAGCCGCTCCTCGCCGAACTTCGTCACCTTGGCGGCAGTGGCCGAGCCCCAATCGCAGAAGGTGCAGCGGAAAGGGCAGCCGCGGTTGGTCTCCCACAGGCCGATCCAGCTTTCGTTGGGATTGGCCGCCATGATGGCGTCGAACGCGCCGTCGAGAAACGGCGAAGGGATCTCGTCGAGATCGCGCACGCGATCGACGTTTGGTTTGCGCACAAAGCTGCCATCGGATTTCACAAAGCTTACGCCGGGCAATTCCTCCCAATCGCGGCTCGGGAACATCTCCAGAAACTTGAGAAACGTTCGTTCGCCCTCATTGTGTACCGCGATGTCGATCTGGCGGTTCTGCCTCAGGAAGCCTTCAGGTTGGTCGGGGACGTGAGGTCCGCCGAAGACAATGACAATGCCTGGCTTCGCAGCCTTGAGGCGCCGGGCGATCTCAAGGGAGATCCGGCCATTCCACACGTAGGTGCTGAAGCCGACGACATCCGCATCGAGCAACGCATCGACCGCATCGGCAATGCGGACGCGTTTGTAGAGGGGCGGCAAAAATCGGAATCGCTCGGGCCGTGATGACTTCTGCTGCACATATGTCTGCAGCAGGGCGACGGAGTAGGGCAGATAGTTCTGGCCCGAGAATGAATTGTTGATTTGGACCAGCCCGACAGAAATTTGGGGCGTACCCGTGAGCGTCATCGCTTGACGCTCCCCGGCTGTACCGGCGGATGCCGCCCTCGCCTGGCTTCCACTTGGATTAGTCATGCGTATTCGGCCTAAGCTGTCGTTGACACAAAACTACAAACCCTGGTTTCCCTTTGGTCAAATACCAAGTGGCGGGACAATCGGGCTATACAGCCACGCCGACGCGAAGAGGTAAAGGAAGATCATGTCCCACGCAACTAATACATCGCTAATCGATTGAAAAACCAGACATAATCGATCGTCCTGCCCTTACGCACCTGCGCGCTATACCGCAATTTGCATACCAATACAGGAAACCGCGAGTTCGATATGGATTTTGCCAACAAGAAAGTTCTAGTCGCCGGAGGCGCGGGCTTCATTGGAACCAACCTAGCACTTCGGCTCGGCGACCAGGGAGCCCGTCTTCGACTTACCATTCACGACAAGCCCCTGCAAACGGCCTTCCCCTCGGCCGAGGTCCTGAAGCTTGATCTGCGCCGGCCGGAGGATTGCGCGCATGCCGTCGCGGGCATGGACTTCGTATTCATTTGCGCTGCTTACACATCGGGCGCCGCGGTCATCCGGGCAACTCCCCTGGCCCATGTTACGCCCAACATCCTGATTAACGCCTCGCTGCTCGACGCCGCTTATCGGGCACGTGTGCAAAAAGTTTGCTTCATTTCGACAGGTGCCGTCTATCCGGACACCGGGGCGCACCCAGTGGCCGAAGCGAACGGACTGAAGGGCGACCCCCACGAGGTCTATTTCGCCGTTGGCTGGATGAAGCGTTACATCGAGGTGTTGTGTCGCACCTATGGGGAGAAAATCACACCGCCGATGCCCACTGTCGTTGTTCGCCCTTCCAATATATACGGGCCTTACGACAAGTTCGACTTTGCAGTAAGTCACGTTACTGCGGCGCTCATTCGGCGCGTGGTGGAACGCCACAGGCCCATTGAGGTCTGGGGAACCGGCGAGGATCTCCGGGACCTCTTGTATATTGACGATTTCATCGATGGCCTTCTGGCGGCATTCGCCGTCGACCGCCCCTACCTCGAAGTCAATATAAGCGCTGGGACCGGCCATACGGTGCGCCAGGTCCTGCACACGCTGCTCCAGGTCGACAGCTTTCACGATGCCGAGGTCCGCTTCGACCCATCCCGGCCGAGCACCATTCCAGCACGCTTGATGGACAACCGGCTCGCCCGCGAGCTCCTGGGATTTGAGCCTCGGACGGCACTAGCTGAGGGCTTGCGCCGCACGCTCGAATGGTATCGAGCGACCCACGGCGGCAAATTGAACGCCTAGAACGGCCCGCGGAATTTCTTGAACGCCTCCGTCATTGATCGTTCGCCCGGCAGGGCGATGCCGTGTCCGACGCCGCGTACCTGAGTGAGGATCGCGTCAACTGTCTCGTGCTGGCTGGGGTAGTAGAGGTCTTCGAGGCTCTTGGCGGTCGGACACGGCGCCGGCGCCATGCCCAACATTGTCGGCGCCGCGTTCAAAAGCCTTGGGCCGCGCAGCATCAGCTGACGACACACTTCGCCAGCCACCCCATATTCCAACCACGACGTGTCGGCGATAACCAATCGGCCCGTCTTGCGGACGCTCTCCGTCACCAGATCCCAGTCGGGATGGCTGATCGAGTTGAGGTCGATGACTTCTGCTTCCACGCCCGCCGTTTCCTTGACGTACTGTGCGGCGCGCAGAGCCTCGACAACCATTACCGACGTGGCGACGACAGTCACATCCTTACCGGCCCGCGCGACGTAGGTCGTCAACGGGATGGCCGGCGTAGCGGGCGTCACGGTAAAGTCGAGATTGTAGAGCAATCGATGCTCGATGCTGATCACCGGGCCGGGATGGCGCCCGATGATTTGCGGATACATGTCGAGAATTGCCTGGCTGGTCGCCGGCATGACCACGGTCAGTCCCGGGTAGTGCGCAAAGGTGGCCTGCGGGCTCTGTGAGTGCTGGGCGCCCTGTCCCCAGCTCCGGCCGACGACCAAGCGGATCAACATCGGGCAACTCATGGCTCCGCCGAACATATAGCGATACTTCGAAGCCAGATTGATGATCTGGTTCATGGCCAGGAATGAGAAGTCCGCACGAATATGCGTCGTGATCGGATAGTCGCCAACCAACGCAGCGCCGATTGCAACCCCCGTCATGCCTTCTTCCATCAACGGGACGTCGAAGACCCGCTCTGCGCCGTATTTCTGGGCAAGCCCGGTCGTTGAGCCGAAGATTCCTTTGAAGTCGTCGACGCCCTGACCCATGATGAACGCATTGGGATGGTCGGCGAGAGCCGCGTCCATGGTTTCAAGAAGGGCGCCTGCGTAGGAGAGTACGCGAGTAGGCGCTTCGCGTTCCTTGGTCGCTGTGAAAGTCATGCTCTGACGCTTCCCCATATCAGATGATGTCCGTGAGCAGCTCGTCGCGGTCGGGCGCCGGACTGCGCTCCGCAAAAGCGACCGCGGCCTCGATCTCGCGCTGGAGCTCAGGCATCAGTGCGTCGGCTAGAGCGCTATCGACGATCAGCGGATCGCGCTTCTTCCACGCATCGACGTCGGTGCGGCCGCGATACTGGAAGTGGAAGTCCTCGCCGACGCCGACATGCTCCTTGTAGCGCGAGGTCGCAATCTCGAGCAGGAACGGTTGGCCAGTCCGTACATGCGCCGCAGCCTGCATCGTCGCTTCGCGAATGGCCAACATGTCCCAGCCCTCATCGACGCGGCGCGCAGCGATGCCATAGGTCTCGGCATGCTTCAGCAGCCCATATGACTGCCTGATGTGGCGGTGGCTGTGCACTGCAAGGCCGTTGTCTTCACAGAGGAACAAGACGGGCGCCTTCATCAGCGACGCGAAGTTCAGGCTCTCGTGGTAGACACCCTCTTCGGTAGCGCCGTCGCCGAACACCGCAACGGCTACGCGGTCGCTCCCCTGCCGCTTGAACGACAAGGCCGCGCCGACGGCATGCGGGATGGTGCTGGCGACGACGGCCGAGGACCCCATGAGGCCGACCTCGGGCGCCGACAAATGCATTGACCCCGCCTTGCCCTTGGCGCCGCCGCCGATTCGGCCGTACAGCTCCGCGAACATCTGATCGAGGCGGCCGCCTTTGGCGATGTAGAAGCCGTGCGACCGATAGGTAGCGAACACCAGATCGTCGGGGCGCAGGGCGTCGCAGACTCCCGCGGCGACCGCCTCCTGGCCGATCGACAGGTGAACCGGGCTCTGAATGCGGTCCGACGGATAAAGTTCGATAATGCGCTCCTCGACCAATCTGATCAGAAGCGAGGTCCGGAAGAGACGGCGATACAATTCGTCGTTGTTTGCCAAGTCTTTAGACTCCAAGGCTTCGGGGCGATCCATGGCGAATGCCCGTTGAGCTTTTGGTACAGAATGAATGGCTGACTTGCAATCGGTCCTCGCAGGCGATTTGCATATAATGCAGCCCTGGGGCCATTCACGCCGTGGCCGAAAACCGGTCCATGGTGTCTTTCTCCACCCGGTTCGCCCTTTCGTATGCGCGTACCACATCTGCAGAACTGCCCATTTGGCGTACGCGCCCGTTGTCGATCCAGATGGCATTAGGGCAAAGCCGTCTGATCTCCCCGGCGGAGTGGCTTACGAACAGCAGCGTGCCGGTCTCGCGGAACTTGTCGATCCAGTCCAGGCACTTCTTCTGGAAATTGCCGTCGCCGACGGCCAACGCCTCATCGACGATCAGGATGTCGGCGTCAACGTGTGCGCAGATCGCGAAGGCCAAGCGAAGCCGCATGCCAGTTGAGTAAAATTTCATCGGCTGTTCCATGAATGCTCCGATGCCGGCGAAATCGGCAATGGCATCGAGCTTGGCAAGCGCTTCCTGCCGCTTCATCCGAAGGACGGCAGCGCCGATAAGCACGTTCTCCCAGCCTGTCGCCTCGAGGTCGAACGTGGCGCCCAAGGCCAGGATAGGCGCGATCCGGCCCTTGACCCAGATCTCACCCTTCGTCGGACGGGTGATGCCGCAGACGATCTGCAGCAGCGTGGATTTACCGCACCCGTTGCGGCCGATAATCCCGAAGCTTTCCCCCCGCCGCACCTCGAAGCTGATGTCCTTCAAGGCCCAGAAATTCTGGTAGTAGTTCTTGAAAGAGCCAAACATGGCTTGCTTTGCCCAATCGCGCTCGCTCTTGTAGAGGCGATACGCCTTGGCGAGATGGGTCGCCCTAATGACGATATCCGATTCAGACGACATCAGTGGTGCTTGGGTTATACCGACGAAACAACGCTAGCAGGGCCGGGGGTGGCGTCCACAACTTCATCGGAAGATGGCAGACGTTCGCGCCCTCCACCTCCATCCAGCTCCGCGAAGTGGAGCCCGCCCTTAACACGTCCGGGGGGCCGGCGCATCCAACACCAGTCGCTTGAGGCGATCTCACCTCCAAAGGCGGAAACAGCCAATCCGCGGCCTTAGGTTCCATCATGTCATGACTGCCGGTACCACTGAATAGTGTCCGCCAAACCCTGACGCATTGTTTTTTGCGCCGCCCACCCAGTCGCTTCGGCAAGTGCTGCGCTGGAAACTTCCATTTCCGCGGTAGCCACATGTCGGGTGTGATCGTGTGTCACGACAGCATCCGAAAAACCGTCGATCTCGAGCAGATGGCGCAGGACTTCATTGATGCTGCTACTTTGCGGCGAGCCAACATTGAACGATTCAACTCCTGCGGTCCTGCGATGCACGACGGTCAGGATGGCAGCCGCCAGGTCGGAGGCATGCAGCAGGTTTCGCTTCTGCTTTCCATCGCCCCAAACCACCAGCGGAGAGGTGCGTTCCACGACCATTCGTACCAAAGTGGGAACGAAGTGCCCGGTCTCCGTCGAAAAGTCATCGTACGGACCGTATACCAGCGTCGGCCGCAATATCACTGCCGAATCGATCAAACCGAGATGCTCGGCGTACCAACAAAGTTGCCTCTCCAAGTACCTGTGCATCCAACCGACGCCAAACCACTGCGTCGGCGGCTCACCATGGCTCATGTCCTCTTCGATGGCCGGGCGAGCAAGTTCCGGATAGCCGGTACAGGAGCTAATCAAGACGACGCGGGAAAGCCTCGCGCGTGCCGCTGCCTCCAGCACATTTGTCCCGATGCGAAGCGTATCCAGCACGGAGCCCATGGGATCGCGGCGCAGGACCGCACTTGTCGAGAGCTGGCCGGCGCATAGGACGGCGGCATCCGTGCCCTGCAGCGCGCGTCGGGCGGCTGACGGATCGCGCAGATCACAGTGTACCCAATCAGTATTGCCGACCTCAAAGGGCGGCCGCGAATGCCAAGTCGCGACAACGCGATGCCCCCCGGCCCGCTCAAATGCTTCGACGACGTGCCGTCCCACGAGGCCGGTCGCGCCCACTACCGCAATCGTCATCCAGACCACCGGGAAACCAAGAGAAGGCCGCTAAAGGTTCGGCAGACTAGCACGGTTGCACCCTGGTTGAGGTACATTGTAGCATAGAAGTGCCTGCTCTCTGCCAGCGACCCCACCATGAACCCAGCGATCCATAGCGGAAGAAAGTTCTTCGTGTCCCAAAGTTCACGCCCTGCTGCCTTCACTCATTCGTACGCTACACCTTGCCAAGCAACAAGACGGTCTTTGAGCGCATGATCGCCGAGAAGGGCATAGGCCCCAAAGAATTCGAAACCGCGCTTGGACTCGGACCGGACGAGCTCGATGAGCGTACACAAAGCTTGCTCCGCGAGGCCAATCTTCGTTACCGACCAATTGACGCCACGGGCCAAACCAAACTGCAAGCCGAGATAGCAGAACAAATCGAAAATGGTTTTACTGTTGTCGGCGAGCATCGTGCCGCTGTTTGGCGCGATGCCTGGCAGGAACAGCTTGAGCGCTTTGAACAGTCGAACTACGACCTGAAAGCGCTCAACCCCAAGTTTGTTGCCCACTCCCCCGTGCTACGCTGGCAGGGCGAGTATGTGGAGGGGCTTACCAGCCAGTTTGAGCTCGTTTTCCTGGAGATTTTGCGCGACTGGGTGTTCCGCAAGTTTCTTTCCGATGTCGGACACCTCTATGAGTTCGGCAGTGGAAGCGCCTTCAATCTGGCAGCCTATGCAAAGCTGTTCCCCGACGTTCCCATGACAGCGCTCGATTGGGCGCCTGCGGCCGTGCGCATCGCCCAACTGCTGCAGCAGCGTCTCGGCATGAAAGTGAGTGGGCATAGGTTCGATTTCTTTGCGCCCGGTTCCGACATGGCACTGGCGCCGGGCAGCGGCGTATTGACGATGTGCGCGCTGGAGCAGACCGGCAATCGCTTTGGCCCCTTCATCGACTACGTCCTCGGTCAGAGGCCCCGGCGGGTCGTCCATGTCGAACCGACGCTCGAGCTTTACGAGCCAGCTTCCCGCCACGATCAACTCGCCATCGAGTACCATCGGCGACGCAAATACTTGGATGGCCTGTTGACCGCCCTTGGAGAATTGCAACGTGGGGGACGCCTTCGGCTGATCTTCAGCCGCCGTTTGCGTTTTGGCAGCCGGTTCCACGAGTGTTTCAGCGTGCACGCATGGGAGCCGTTGTGAGCCAGGTCGGAGCAATGCCCGAAAGTATGTCAAAGCCTCAGTTCTCGATCGTCTGGTACGGCAAGAACCGCGTCGACTCGGCGCGCGACGCACTGCGCCTGCTGCAACAGTGTTCTGCTGACGTCGAGCTCATCGTTGAAGATGGCGGCTCGACTGACGGGACGTTTGAACTGTTCCATGAGGCTTCCGCCAACGACCGTCGCATCAAGGTCTCGCAACGCTGGACGGCTGAATCCGCGGACATGATGCTCAGCGCCTTTCGACGCTGCCGCGGCACCTATGTCGCGATATGGCCAAATGAAGGTCACATTCTGCCCGGCGCCTTCGAGATCGTGGCGCGGGAGTTCGCAAGGCAGCCAAGCATAGGCGGCATTTGCACCAAGGGCTTTCTGATTGATCCGTATGGTGGCGAGCTCGACCGTGCAGACATCATCGCTCTCTTGTTCATGAACTACTGGCCGTTGCTATCTGCGGCCTTCTTTCGCCGGGAGGCCCTGCTCTCGGTCGGTGTCGATCGCGACGATTGGTTCGTCTATTCCTTTCCCATTGAGCTTTGCTACAGGGTCGCGGCCCATCATGGCTTGAATTTCTGCTCGGAAAGGGTCGTGAAGGTCAAGGACCCGCTGCACCAATTCGACGGCATGCATACTGACATCATTGCTGCCATCGACGATAGGCTGCGCTTGGTCGACAAGATCTTTTCCAGCGACGGCTTTTTTGAGGGTAACTATTATCCGCTGAAGCTTGAATGCAAGGCGGTCCAGCTCAGCAACCTGTGGCAGGAATTTCGCGCCAGCGGAGAGACCGAAATCGAATGGCGAATAATGACGCCGATGGAAGAGGTTGCCTACTCGATACATGCGCATTTGAAGCACGATCACCGGAATCTGCGAAGCCTTCACCGGTTGGTTTGCACGCGAAGTCACAACCTTGGAATTTTCTCCTATCCGATCCAGAAGGTCCTCAGGAAGACGTTGAAGATGAAGGGCCGCCTGCCGACGCATATCGGCTACGGCATCTGGAACTCGCCTATTTGGGGAAAGCGGCTTGTACGCAAGGTCGTCCTTCTCACGATGCCGTCTCCTGAGTTCCACCGGGCCGCACCGCGTCGCGATTGGATGTATGCAGACCTTTATGAGTTCGCAGGCTATCGATACGATACCCGCGGCCAGGTCGACCTCGCGATCGCGATGTGGGATCGCGCTCATCCGCCCCGAAACCAAAAGATCGACAGCCTAGCCTGCGAGGCCATGCTCAAGAGCCCAGGCGCCACAGACGAAGGCCTTGCCGCTCGTCAACGCGCCTGGGTCAAACGGTACATCGGCAACCAGCCGCAAATTGCGTGGCCGCGACGACCGCGCGACCGCATCCGGATCGGCTATCACTGCAACTTCATGCACGGCGATACGATACGCAATATGATGCGTGAAGTGATGGCCGCGCACGACCGGACCAAGTTCAGAATCTACGGCTATTCGCCGATACGCCCTCCGCAGGATATCGAGAGCGCATTCGATATCTGGCGGCACACGCCGACACCGGACACGGCTGGCGACGGACCGGTATGCACGGATGAAAAATTCATCAAGATGGTAAAAGACGATTCCATAGATATATTCGTAGAATGCACCGGCTTTTCACCCGGGCACCGCTTCAAAGCGATGAGCCAACGGCTTGCGCCGGTACAGGTCAGCTACCTCAACTTCACCGGCACGAGCCAGGTGCCGAATATCGATTACATCCTGAGCGACGAGATCAGCACTCCCTCGAACGGGTCAAGCCAGCAGCACTACTCTGAGCAAATCTACCGACTGCCCGGCTGCTTCTTCTGCTTCGACTACTCGAAGTTCGACGAACCGCCAATAGCAGACTCCCCACATCTCAAGAACGGTTATATCACCTTTGGCTGCTTCGGATCGGGCGCCAAATTCAATACGGAATGGATCGAGGTCTGGTCGAAGCTTCTGCACCGCGTTCCTGGATCCATTCTCCGCATTCAGAACGCCCAACTCTCCCATCTGACCGATCGCCGCTTCATGGCGGCCCGCTTTCGGGCTTTTGGCATTCCTCCGGAGAGGCTTGCGCTCGCGGGCGGCGTTGATCGACCAACACTGCTTCGCATCTTCAGCCAGATCGACATCAACCTCGATACTTGGCCATATTGCGGAGGCAATACTGTCGCCGAGTCCCTTTGGCACGGAGTGCCCGTCATTACCTATCGCGGCAACAGGTTCAGTAGCGCCTATGGCGCCTCGTTGATCACCGCCGCCGGCTGCGCCGATCTGGTTGCGGAATCGCCCGATCAGTATATCGACCTAGCGGTAGACCTCGCCAATTCTTCGGAACGACTTGTCTATCTCCGTCAAAATTTGCGTCGCTTATACCAAGAATACGGGCTTGGGGACTCCCAGCGATTCGCCCGCAATCTGGAAGTAGCCTACGTCGACATGCTGGGACGGTTGGAGGAGGAGCCAGGAGTTAGACGAGCCATCCCTCAAGGCTGAATGAGCTTGTGCCAGCCCTTGGGAACAGACAAGCCGTACCTCGGCATGCGGCATTGCGAACGCCGAATGGGTAGTAAATGCCGTGGAGCGCTACCGCTTTTTCCAAGTTGAACGATGCTCTTCAACAGTTCCGAATTTTTGGCTGTGTTTCTACCGGCGACCCTTGCCGGCTACTGGTTGGCGTCCAGAGCCGGCCTTCACTTATGGTTCCTGGTTGCGGCGTCATTTGCCTTCTACGGCTACTGGGACTGGCGCTTTGAGGCGTTGCTAGTCCCCTCGATAGTTCTGAACTGGACGGCGGCACAAGCGTTTCTTAAGACTGGACGTCGGTGGATTCTCCATCTCATGATCGTTGCAGATCTTACGTGCCTTGGCATTTTCAAATACGCCGTATTCTTTTCTGAAGTCTTGGGTGACGCCACGGGCATGGCGTTCGGGTTGGCACAGCTTGCGCTCCCGCTTGGGATCAGCTTTTTCACCTTTCATCACATCATCTATCTGGTCGACCTGCTTCGCGGCCGAGCGCCCTCCTACAGCCTTCGCGACTATGCGCTCTACATCGTGCTTTTTCCGCAGCTCATCGCCGGGCCGTTGGTAAGGCATAGCGAGATCATTCACCAGTTTGCCTTGTCTCCCTGGAGAGACGGCGTGGCCAATCGATGGTCCGAGGGATTCTCACTGCTTGTGATCGGGCTCGCCAAGAAGATGTTTCTCGCAAACCAGCTCGCCCCCGGTGCCGATCAGGTGTTCGACCTCGCAGGCCGCGGTCCAGTCAGCCTGTTTGATGCTTGGTACGGCGTGTTGAGCTTTACGTTCCAGATCTACTTCGACTTTTCTGCCTACTCTGACATGGCCATCGGCATTGCCCTCCTCTTCGGCTTCCGGCTGCCGATCAATTTCGATGCCCCCTACCGAGCGCTGAATGTCGCTGACTTCTGGCGGCGGTGGCATATGACCCTGTCGCGGTTTCTTCGCGACTATCTCTACATCCCCCTTGGCGGAAACCGCCGAGGCCTACCCACGCAGGTCATCGCATTGATGATTACCATGGTGTTGGGTGGATTGTGGCACGGTGCTGGATGGCCCTTTATCATCTGGGGCCTCCTACACGGAGCCGCTCTGTCGATTCGCGTCATGCTCGGACGCTACTTTGGTTGGTTGCCGGCCCAGGCAGCTTGGCTTTTGACCTTCCTGTTCGTGGCGATTACCTGGGTCTTCTTTCGTGCGCCCGACATTGCAACAGCAAATTCCCTCATTATCGCAATGCTCGGCGCCGGATCGGCTGTGCCCAGCACAATTGTAACGTCCCTCAACCTGCAAATCCTGGCTATCGCCGCTGCCTTCGCCCTCATCGGGCCGACGAGTCAGATTATCGCCTCGCGCAAACTGCGCCCATGGATGGCCTATGGATTAGGCTTGGCCGCCGCGGCGATCGCCACAAAGATTGTCAGCTCCCCCCCAGAACCGTTTATTTACTTCCAGTTCTAGTTCTGTCGACGCCGCCATGGCTCAGAGATTGGGCCACGATCGTCCCAACGCCGTCATCGTTCCGAACCGATCTTCCGCTGACCTCAGCCTTATCCGCCGAAATCGAAGATCAGCCGATTGATATATCTGTTCCGCGGCGTATCGGGAATTCGCAAAGGCGATACTTGATCAATCATGGGAATGGGCGGAGGGAGCTCAGCAGGGGGGGCAAGCCCGTAGCGTGCCCAGACGACCAAGCGTGGCTGACTGACTGGTGTCAGGCCTCGATGCAATGCAAGGGTATTCACGAGGAACATAGTGCCCGCCGGGCCGACAACACTATGCGCCTTGCCTGCCATATGCCGATTGCAGAGTTCTGAAAATTCCGCCCCAATCGAATCGGTAAAACTGCGCTCGGCGAACCGTCTCGCTTCAACTACGGAAGCGTCGGGCTTATTGAATGGGTTCCATGAGCGATCTACGTCGGTGAGCGCCACTGTTCCTTCAAGAGAATGCGATCCCGGAACAAGTTGATGAGGGCCGGCACCATGGTCCACGTCCGTGAGATAGATAAAGAGCGCGACAAAACGCCAGTCGTCTGTATCACGATGGAAGTGCTGCTGATAATAAAGTTGTGGTTCGTCGGCTGGAAACGACCAGTAGGCATTAACGCCGTACAACGTCGGAACGCAGCCCAAATATGCTTCAATAAGGTCGATTAGGCGTGGATCATTGAGCTGATCCATAAGGCCTGGTGCATAGACGACATCTTGCCAGCGATAGCTGACAATAGGAAATTCAGCACTTGCTTGTGCAATGGGAAGCGGTTTGTTGTCTGGAAAAGTGTGGGGATGTGGTCCCTTGTAGACCGGCAGCTGATCGAGGTGCGACCGGATATCGGAAACACCAGTCAAGCGCACTGGTAACATAGCATGCGAACAGGACTTCAGAGTCGGCAGAAGGGCACTGAAATTATCCGCCGGCCGGTCTGCGCGCATATTCTCTTCCAGCGGCCGTCGGGCATTTGCGATGCCATCGGCAAAGCTGTCCCATTTGTCTTGCGGGATCTGCCGACGAACAGCAACCAAGGTACGTCTCAGGGCCTCGTCCGTCTCCATCGCATTTTCACCAGCGTTCTAGGGTAAATGAACTGCTCTCAACACTAACACTCGACAAGTTATGGCAGCAATTGCGGTTTGGTCCTAAGTGCAGCCACATTGGGCCTTGTCGGCAGAGACAATCTCCACTTTGCAGTTGGCTGGCAAGTTGGACAGCTGCCTGCGTACATAGACTGGCATTCAGAAGTGCGCAGCGCGAGCTACACTACGTGAGCCTTACCCAGTGCGCAGCGTTGCGAAGGCTGGGCGGCCAGGTCTCTTGCCACCGTGAGCAAAGTCGTCGCGCAAGCTTCGACCCGAGGTCATGGCCCTCTCCACGCAATGCACGATACACTCCCCTCGCGACTTGCCGGCGTAGGTGCTTAGAGAAATGCTGTCTGAAGGCAATAAGTTTATCCAGGTCGCGAAAGTCTTGTCGCGCAGAAAACCGGCTGCCGACCCGGTAGAAAACGCGTCTGTAGCGAAACCAATCATCCATCAATGCCGATAGCTGGCCATACTCCCCCAAGATCTCGAGCGAATTCATGACCTGCAATGCATGGGTCGCCAGCAAGGCCGGATTCAAGTCAACGGCGGCATAAAAAGCTTGGACGGCAGCCTGATGGTGCTCACGAGCCGCGTCATCCGACTCCACACGTTGCAAGGCCGTATCCAGCCTCAGTCTCGTTAAAGGAACGTTTGCGGGATGAATTGTCAGTGCAGCATCAAATGCCTGAAGAGCCTCGTCGAGTCGTCCCTGCTTGAGCAGAGCCCACCCCATAAACCCGTGCACAGCTGATTCGACGATTCGCCGTGCGCTACCTATGGCTGCAAGCGGAAGAAATGGCGATCTTTTTTGGACCGCCTGCGACATCAGGAACACGCCATAATCGTAGGTTGGGAACACTCGATCCAGAAGGCAGCCGCAATAGCCCAGTCCGACATCATCCCCGAGCGAGACGAAATCCAGTTCCTCCCAATCCTCGAGGAGATGTCTGAATTCCACAAGGCTCTGCTCAGCCGAACAAAGATTGAACATGAAACGCCAATGGGCGTAGTTGAAACGCAGCAAGAGAGACGACGGAAACGCCCTGAGGGCATCCCTCAAGCGATCCACGCCATCGAATGCGTAGTCGCGTTCCTTGTGATAGTCGTCGGCATTGATAACACCCAGCTGAACATGAAGAGCGGCAAGATCGTTGAGCTGGCGCTCGCTGCGAGGCACACGATTACTCGACAAGTATTGAATGAGGTTCTCAATCTTGGCGGCGATGTTGTCGCGTCCGTAAACCAAACTGTCGACTATCGGGGTGAACCATACAAACCGGTCATCCGATATTGGCCGATAGGCAATAGCCTTCGACGAAAGCCGATGCCTCAGGGCGAGAAATGCACAAAACTTGAGGTTGGACTCATACGCCTGCTGCTTGATGCCAGAAAAGCGCTTTCTGATGTCCTCGAATACCCCAGACATGGCGTACGGCGACCGAGGCGACTGGTTTGCGAACCCATTCAGATGACGACGGATATCCTCTGCAAGCTTGTCGCTGCGCACTGGGAAGAAGCCCCGGCCAAGTTCCTCGTAGGGAGCGCCCTCGGGGCTCAGTACAAAAGTGTAAGCCGAAAGCGCATCCCGCCATCGTGGCGAGGGGTTACCATAGTATCGGTTTACCACAGGCAGGAACTTGGCGCTTGACAGCAGCTCCATATATCCCTGCTCGGGTAGATGCCCGTCGACAACGGCAATCCTGTAATCGTCTGCAAGTGCGCCAAGCGCATATATGAAGTGGGCCTTCTCGGTAGTGAGGCCATCCGCCGAGCCTCCGCTGAAGATCACGTCGATTGGCTTGTGGAAGTTCGGCTCACCTTGAGGGTCCGGCAGGCGCATCATTGGGTCGCTCAAGATGTTCGAGTAGCAGGGCATACCGAGCGCGCGAGAGAGCTCATAATGCTCCTGGCTCGTCGACATGATCAGCATGTCGTAGGCTTGGAACCTCTCCGGGTTGCGATAAACGAAAAAGTCGCTGTCGTGGGCCCACATGATCTTGGGAACGTCTGCCTTGGCGAAATCCCTTGGAAGCATCCATTGTGGGCTTTCCGCATACACGAACAGTGGCCTTTCATCCGGCGGCAGCGAGGCAAGAAATTGCGAATTCCGACGCAAGGCGGCCAGTGATTCCGACGCAAGCGGGCCACTGATTCCGGCGGAAGGCGGCCACCGATTCCGATCGAAGCCGGCCACCGCC
>LNAP01002040.1_pt1 | contig 22324 bp, 21 predicted proteins | sample 602601 | NCBI WGS metagenome assembly LNAP01 (sample SAMN02440304, study PRJNA202911) | soil metagenome | biome: Subtropical and temperate rainforests or woodlands; isolation source: soil samples (1 kg each in a 20% v/v slurry with milli Q water) were... ...
TTTCTACCCGCGCAGCCAACTCTGGAAGTGCAAGCGCTGGTTGCCGTGGGCGGCGCTGGTGACCGTTGCCCTGATTCTGGCCTGGTGGATCCCGGCCAGTGAAAGCAGCGAATACTGGATCCGCAACTGGAAGACCTGGAACCTGGCCTCGTTCGCGTGGCCGTCCTGGCACGACATGGGCCGCACGCTGCGCGACCTGCCCTGGTACCTGTGGCCGACCTGGCCGCTCGCGCTGCTGGCCGTGTGGCGCTGGCGCGCCTGGATCTATGCGCCCCACATCTGGCTGCCGCTGATGCTGCTGGCGTGCTCCGCCCTGGTCTTGTTCGGCCTGGATGAAGCCACCGATTCCGAATATGTGATGCTGGTGGTGCCTTGCGCCGTGCTGGGCGCGTTCTCGCTGCCGACCCTGCGCCGCGGCGTCGTCAACACGCTGGACTGGTTCGCCGTCATGTGCTTTTCGCTGACGGCCGCCACCGCCTGGCTGGGCTGGGTGGCCCTGCACTTCAAGTGGCCAGCCCAGATATCGCGCAACATCGCTCGCCAGACGACAGGCTATGAGCCCGTCATCTCCTGGACCGCGTTCACGCTGGCGGCCATCTTCACGGTGGCCTGGATCGCCCTGGTCGTCTGGCGGCTGCGCGTGCGTCCGCAAGCCTTGTGGCGCGGCACGGTGCTGTCGGCTGGCGGCTTGACCGTGACGTGGATCCTGCTGGTGCTGCTGTGGCAGCCCGCCGTGGACTACGCCCGCAGCTACCGCACCGTTTCGGGACAACTGGCCCAGGCGCTGGAGCAGAACATGCGGCCGGGCGAATGCGTCCGCGGCCTGAGTCTGGGCAGCGGCCAACGCGCATCGTTCCTGATCTTCAACAACCTGACCTTCACGTTCGACGCGAAGTGCACGCTGATCCTGCAACAGACCAGCAACCAGAGCCTGCGTGACAATACTGCCGCCTATAGCGACGGCGCCGACGTGCTGTGGCAGGGTGGCCGCCGGGCCGATCGGCAGGAAGTGTTCCGCCTGCTTCGGGTCGGCGCCAACCGATGAGTTCCGTGAATGCGGCGCCGATATCCTTCGGCGCCACCCTGCGTGGCATCGCCAAGCAGGCCTGGCCCGTGCTGATCAGCCAATGGGCCGGCATCTCGTTCGGCGTGCTGGACACCGCCATGACGGGCCACTCCAGCGCCAGCGACCTGGCGGCGATGGCGCTGTCCGCCTCGATCTACATCACCGTTTTCGTCGGCTTGATGGGCGTGGTCCATGCCCTGATCCCCATCCTGGCCCAGCACTACGGCGCCGGCAACAACCTGGAAGTCGGCCGCAGCTGGGGCCAGGGCGTCTGGCTGGCGCTGGGCCTGTCGATGGTGGGCGCCATCCTGATGCTATTCCCGGACGTCTGGCTGTCGATGTCCGGCGAGGTGGCCCCCGCAGTACGGGAACGGATCGGATCGTACCTGCAGGCGCTGGTGCTTGCGCTGCCCGCCGCGCTGGTGTTTCGCACGATCTATGCGTTGGGCACCTCGGTGTCACGCCCTAAACTCGTCATGGCCATCAACTTGTCGGCCATCGGCTTCAAGGCCTTGTTCAATTGGATCTTCATCTACGGCAAGCTGGGCCTGCCGGCCATGGGCGCCACCGGCGCCGGCCTGGCGACGGCCCTGGTGTCGTGGATGAGCCTGGGGCTTGGCCTGTGGGTGATTACCCATGACCGCTTCTATCGCCGCTTCCAGTTGCGGATCGGCAAGCCCGACTGGAAGACGCTGAAGGAACTGTTGCGGCTGGGCATCCCCATGGGCGGCTCGTACCTGGTGGAAGTGTCGGCCTTCACGTTCATGGCGTTGCTGGTCGCCCGCGAAGGCACTTACGTGACAGGCGGGCACCAGATCATGTCGAACCTGGCCGCGCTGTGCTACATGATGCCGATGGCGCTGGGGGTGGCCACCGCCGCCCTGACCGCCCAGGCGATCGGCGCAGGCAACCTGGCCCATGCGCACCGCACCGGCATGGCCGGACTGGCGCTGGGCCTGATCGGCGCGCTGCTGACGTCGGCGGTGCTATTGGCCGGGCGTCCGCTCATCCTGGCGGCCTATACCGACGACGCCGGCGTGGCGGCCGTCGCGACGACCTTGCTGGCGATGCTGCCGCTGTTCCATCTGTTCGATTCGATGCAGTGCATTAACTCCTACCTGCTGCGTGCTTACAAGGTCGCGGTCGTGCCCCTGCTGCTGCAGGTGGTGGCGCTGGCGGGCGTTGGCCTGGTGGGCGGCTGGTGGTTCGGCTTCGGCCCGGGCCAAGGTGGCCTGGACCCTATCCGCAACGTCCTCGTGCCGGGTTCGCCGGTCGGGGCGGGCAGTATGTGGCTGATGGCCATGGTCGGCCTGGCCCTGTCCGCCGCCTTGCTGCACTTCTGGTATCGACGGATCGTGCGGACGTTGGCCTAGCGGTAAACGCCGCGGCGGAATAAAAAAATGGCGGCCCGAAGGCCGCCATTTTTTCGGGTAGGGATCTACCCTTTGGGCCGCTTATCGATCACGCGGCGCGCCTTGCCAGTCAAGGTGCGTTCCACATGCCCGGAATCCGACACCTGGATGCGCGCGCTGACGCCGATGTGCGTTTTCACCGCATGCTGCAGTTGCCGGCCCAGGTCGTTGCGCTCGGCGTCCGACAGGCCCGAGAACTCAGCCCGCACTTCGGTCAGGATTTCCAGCTCGTCCATGTTGCCGGTGCGCGACAGCACCAACTGATAGTGCGGAGCCAGCTGGGCGATCTTCAGCACCAGCTCCTCGACCTGCGTCGGGAACATGTTCACGCCGCGCACGATCAGCATGTCATCGCTGCGGCCGGTGATCTTGCCGATGCGGCGCATGCTGCGCGCGGTGGGCGGCAACAGCCGGGTCAGGTCGCGCGTGCGGTAGCGGATGATGGGCATCGCTTCCTTGGTCAACGACGTGAACACCAGTTCGCCCGGCTCACCGTCGGCCACGGGTTCGCCCGTGTCCGGATTGATGATCTCGGCGTAGAAATGGTCTTCCCAGACCACGGGGCCGTCTTTGGTCTCGACGCATTCGCTGGCCACGCCCGGCCCCATCACTTCGGACAGGCCATAGATGTCCACCGCGTCGATGCCGGCTTCGGTCTCGATATCGGCACGCATCTGGCCGGTCCAGGGCTCGGCGCCAAAGATCCCGATGCGCAGCGAACTTTGACGCGGATCAATGCCCTGGCGACGCTGCTCTTCCAGAATATTGCAGAAATACGAGGGCGTGACCATGATGATGTCCGGACGGAAATCGCTGATCAGCTGCACCTGCTTTTCGGTCTGCCCGCCAGACATCGGAATGACCGTGCACCCCAGGCGTTCGGCGCCGTAATGCGCGCCCAGACCGCCCGTGAACAAGCCGTAGCCATAGGCCACGTGCACGGTGTCGCCCGGTTTGCCGCCAGCCGCGCGGATGGAACGCGCCACCAGGTTTGCCCAGTTGTCCAGGTCGCCCTTGGTGTAGCCCACCACCGTCGGTTTGCCCGTGGTGCCGCTGGATGCGTGAATACGCGAGATCCGCTCGCGCGGAACGGCGAACATGCCAAAGGGATAGTTCTCGCGCAGTTCCTTCTTGGTCGTGAACGGAAACTTCGCAATGTCGGACAGCTGCTTCAGATCGTCGGGATGCACTCCCGCTTCGTCGAACGCTTTCTTGTAATGCGGGACGTTTTCGTAGGCATGCTTCAGCGTCCACTTAAGACGTTCCAGCTGCAACCCGCGAAGCTCATCCTCGCTGGCATGCTCGATGGGGTCCAGCCCCGGCTTGCTCATGGTGTTGGACATGATTATCTCTCTCCTGAAATTCTCTCTGCGCCGGTTCGGGCGGCAACAGGGGCCTGAACTCCCTGGCGCGCGCCGCCCGACTGGCGGCCTTATCTTTGGCGGATTGCGTTACGCGTCGGCGGGAACGCCTACGATCTGGCCCTTGATGCGATACGAACGTCCGCGGAACAACGCGACATTGCGGCCTTCCTGATTGGTCACGGTCACGTCGTAGACGCCCGTGCGACCCGCCAGCGACCTTTCCTGGGCCACCGCGGTCAGCACGTCGCCTTCGAAACCGGGCGCCAGATAATCGATGGTGCAGCCGGACGCCACGGTGCTGACGTTGCGGGAATTGCAGGAAAACGCGAAGGCGCTGTCGGCCAGGGCGAAGATGAAGCCGCCGTGGCAGGTCTTGTGCCCGTTCAACATGTCGGCGCGCACGCGCATCGTCAGCCGCGCGTAGCCCGGCGCCATTTCCTCGACTTTCATGTCCAGGCCTTGCGAGGCCGCGTCGCCTGCGTACATCACGGTACCGACCGCCTGCGCCAATTCCTGGGGGTCTGCCGGCACTTCAACTACGGGAACGTGCACGTTCATCATTGCCCCTTGAATTGCGGTTCGCGCTTGCCCAGGAACGCCGCTACGCCTTCGGCGTAATCGGCGCTGCGGCCCAGTTCACGCATCATGTCGCGTTCGAGGTCCAGCTGCGTGGACAGGTCGTTGCCCAGGCTGGCCTGCATGGCCCGCTTGGTGAATGCCAGGCCCTTCGTGGGCGCCGTGGAGAAATGCTGGGCCAGGCGGTCCAGCGTGGCGTCGAACTCGTCGTCCTCCACGCATTGCCAGATCAGGCCCCATGCTTCCGCCTGCCTGGCGCTGAGCTTGTCGCCCAGCATCGCCAAGCCCATGGCGCGCGCGCGGCCGACCAGGCGCGGCAGCACGAAGGTGCCGCCGGTGTCGGGGATCAGCCCCAGGCGGCAGAACGACTGGATGAAGTTGGCCGACGCGCGAGCGATGACGATATCGCCCGCGAACGCCAGGTTGGCGCCCGCGCCGGCCGCCACGCCGTTCACGCCCACCACGACGGGCAGGGGCAAGGCGTTCAGGCGCCGCACCAGCGGGCCGTAGAACTTGTCGACCGTCTCGCCCAGATCGGGCGGCGTGCCGTCTTCCGCGGGCTTGCGCTCGCTTAAGTCCTGCCCCGCGCAAAAACCGCGCCCCGCGCCGGTCAGGACCAGCACGCGCGCGCCTTCGGTTTCAACGCGCGTCAACGCGTCGGCCACTTCGGCGTGCATGTTGGCGGTAAAGCTGTTCAGCTTGTCCGGGCGGTTCAGCGTCAGGCGCGCGATACCGTTGGACAGATCGAATTTGATGTCTTGGTAGCTCATGTCAGTTATCCATTGCGGGCACGCTACTGGCATTAAAGGTAATCGGTAACCCCCTATCCGGGCCGCGCGGAGCCGGCTTTGCCGGGCCGCAGCGGCGCCCCCTCGAGGGGGAAGCGCGTAGCGCTTCGGGGGTGGGCTAGATATGACGGCGGGTTTGCACCACGCGGAAGCGATTCGACACGAACGCCGTGTCGGACAGCGCCGCATTGGCGGCCGGGTTGGCGCCGGTACCGTGGAAGTCGCTGAAGGCCGCGGTCTGGTTCACGAACACCGCGCCCGTCAGGTTCAGCGACAACGACACGCCAGACACTTCCGCCGCGTCCTGCACCTGGTCAGCCACCTGCGCGTCCGTCGTGTAGGCGGACAGCGACAGGGCGCCGTGCTGGACGACACTGTCGCGGGCCAGCTGGATGCTGTGCGCCGTGGAGTCGGTGGCCACCACGAAAGCGATGGGACCAAACCATTCCTGGCTGATGGCGGCATTGCCGGCTTCCGTACGCAGCAACAGCGGCGTGCGCACGCGGGCATTCTCGAACTGCGGGTGCGTCAGCGTCTTGCTGTCGGCGACGACCGGCAGGCCCAGGGCGCGGGCGCGTTCGATGCGCTCGACGATGCCTTCGTTCTGGATCGCGCCGGTCAGTTCGACCGCGCGCGCGGCGTCCGCGCCGACCTTCTCCAACGCCACGCCCAGCGCGGCGGCGACGTCGTCGAAGCTGACGCGGCCTTCCGGCGTATTGATGCCGTCGCGCGGCACGTAGATGTTCTGCGGCGCCGTGCACATCTGGCCCGAATACAGGGCCAGCGAAAACGCCAGGTTGCGCGCCACGCCCTTCAGGTCATCCGTGGAATCGATGATGACCTGGTTGACGCCGGCCTTCTCGGTGTACACCAGCGCCTGGCGGGCGTTGTTCTCCAGCCAGTCGCCATTGGCGGTGCTGCCCGTGAAGTCGACGATCTTGACCGCCGGGTCCAACGCCAGCTTCTGCGCGGTGTCATCGCCGGCTTCGTGCGCAGCCAGCAGCACGACGTCGGGATCGAAGCCCGCTTCCTGCAGCACTTCGCGCGCCACCTTGACCGTGATGGCCAGCGGCAGGATCGCGCCGGGATGCGGCTTCACGATGACGGTGTTGCCCGTGGCCAGGCTGGCGAACATCCCCGGATAGCCGTTCCAGGTCGGGAAGGTCGAGCAGCCGATCACCAGCGCGACGCCGCGCGGCACCACGGTGAACTGCTTTTCCATCCGGATCGGGTCGTTCTTGCCCTGCGGCTTTTCCCAAATCGACACGCCAGGAATGCGCGACATTTCCTGCCAGGCGTAGGTCACGGCCTCGAAGCCGCGATCCTGCGCGTGCGGGCCGCCGGCCTGGAAGGCCATCATGAAGCCCTGGCCGGTGGTGTGCTGGACCGCGTAGGCGATCTCGAAGCTGAGCTTGTTCAGCCGGGCCAGGATTTCAAGCGACACGCCCACCCATGCCTGCGGGCCGGCGCGACGCCAGTCTTCCAGCGCGCGCTTGGAAGCGGCGATCAGCTTGTCCACGGGCACGTGCGGATAGGTGATGCCCAGCTCGAAGCCGTAGGGCGATTTCTCGCCGCCCACGGTGCCGTCGGCATCATGCAGGTTCAACGGAAACGGTTTGCCCTGCAGCGCTTCGAAAGCCGCGCGGCCGTCGTCATTGGCCGTTTCGCCATAGTTGCGGGGGCTGGGCGATTCGGCAAACGGGCTCCAGTAGCCGCGCAGCGCGGCGGCGGCCAGGGATTGTTCCAGCAGGGGCTGATGGCGTTCGAAGAATTTCTGGGACACTGTGTCTCTCCAATGAATTAGGGATGTCTGTCTGGCGCGCGCCGGATCAGGTTTCCTGGTCGAAGTCGATGACCAGGCGATCGCTGACGGGGAAGCTCTGGCAGCTCAGGACAAAACCGCGCGCCACTTCGTAGTCTTCCAGCGCGAAGTTGGCATCCATGTCCACCTCGCCTTCGACCACTTTGCAACGGCAGGTGGAACACACCCCGCCCTTGCACGAATACGGCAACTCGATCCCTTGCGCCAGCGCCGAGTCCAGCACGCTGTCTTTATTCTTTTCAATGACGAACTTTCGGCTATGGCCGTCCTGCACCACGGTGACTTCGCACTGGCCCTTGCCGGGCGCCTGGCGGGCGTCGTGGCCGGTGCGCAGCGCACGCGGCCCCTTGGGCGCGCCGAACAGCTCGAACTTGATGTTCGACTTCGGAATGCCGCGGGCCTGCAACCGCTCGACCACGCTTTCCGTCATGGTCTGCGGACCACAGACAAAAGCGTAATCGATATCCTCGGGGCTCATCCAGGCCGACATCAGCTGGTCAACCTTGTCGCCGTCCAGACGGCCGTTGAACAGTTCGATGTCCTGGGACTCGCGGCTCATGACGTAGACCAGCGAAAAGCGGTCCATGTACAGATTCTTCAAGTCTTCGATTTCTTCGCGGAAAAGCACCGCCGAGGACGCGCGGTTGCCGAAGAACAGCGTGAACTTGCTGCCCGGCTCGGTGGACAGCGCCGTCTTGACCAGCGAGAACACCGGCGTGATGCCGCTGCCCACGGCGAAGGCCACGTAGTGGCGCTTGTTTTCGGGAGAAAAATCGACCGTGAAATTGCCCGCCGGCGCCATGACTTCCAGCGTCTGGCCGGGTTGCAGCTCTTGGTTGGCCCAGCTGGAGAACGTGCCTTCGTCCACCTTCTTGATCGCCACGCGCAGCAGCTTGTCGTGCGGCGCGGAACAGATCGAATACGAACGGCGCAGTTCTTCGCCGTTCAATTGCGTGCGCAGCGTCAGGTACTGGCCTGGCAGGAACGCGAATTCCTCGGTCAGCGCGTCGGGCAGATCGAAGGTCACGACGACGGCGTCGCGCGTATTGCGCGCTACCGAAGCCACCTTCAACGAATGAAATTGATTCTGGCTCATCTCGAAACCGCTCTCAGTGAGTCTTGAAATAATCGAAGGGTTCGCGGCAGGCGACGCAACGGTACAGCGCCTTGCATGACGTGGACCCGAAGTTGCTGACCATCCGCGTGTCGCGCGAACCGCAGCGCGGGCAGGCGATGGCGGGCGCGGCGGCACGGCGGCTGATGCCCGAGATGTCGATGGCGCGCTCAGCGGGCGCGGCGATGCCGTAGCCCTTGAGCGCTTCGCGCCCCTTCTCGCTCATCCAATCGGTGGTCCAGGCGGGCGCCAGGCGCGTTTCGACACGGACCTCGTCAATGCCGTGGCGGGCCAGCGTCTGCTGGATATCCTGCGTGATCTCGCGCATGGCCGGGCAGCCGGAGTACGTGGGCGTGATGACGACGACGCAGGCGTCGCCATCCCAGGACACGTCCCGCACCACGCCCAGGTCCACCACGGACAGCACGGGGATCTCCGGATCGGGGACCTCCTGCAGCCAGGCGTAGACCTGGTCGGCGGAAATGGGCGCCAGCGCGTTCACCACGTGGCTCCCGGATAGGCGCGCGGCAGGTACTGCATTTCGGCGAGCACGTAGCCCAGTTCTTCGGTGTGCCTGCCCTGGCGTCCGCCACGGTAGGCCAGATGGTTGGCGGCGGTTTCGTCCGGCACGGTCAGCGTGGCTTCTTCCAGCACTTCGCGCACATGGGCCAGCCACGGCTGGCGCAACGCGGCTAGCTCACAGCCGATGCCGCGGGTGGCCAGGTCCTGGTCCACGGCGTCGTCGGCGAACAGCTCACCCGTGAAGCGCCAGGCGTCGTCGATGGCAGCCTGCATCTTGGCGTGGCTTTCCGCCGTGCCGTCGCCCAGGCGGACCACCATGTCCGACGAGCGGCGCACGTGATAAGTCACTTCCTTGATCGACTTGGCCGCGATGGCGGCCACGCGCTCGTCCGAGGATTGCTCCAGGCGTTGCAGCAGGAAGTAGTGCCATACGTCGAACAGGAATTGGCGCGCCATGGTGTCGGCGTAATTGCCGTTGGCGCGCTCAACCAGCAGAGCGTTGTGGAACTGGTGCGCGTCGCGGTGATAGGCCAGCGCGTCTTCGTCACGGCCGGCGCCTTCCACTTCACCGGCCAGCGTCAGCCACATGCGGGCCTGGCCCAGCAGGTCCAGGGCGGTGTTGGTCAGCGCCAGGTCTTCTTCCAGGATGGGGCCGTGGCCTGTCCACGCGCCCAGGCGCTGCGACAGGATCAGCGACGTATCGCCCAACCGCAACAGGTATTCAAACAGAGTCTTGTCCATGTCTCCCCCGCCGCCTTACATGTGCTTGATTTCTTCGGGCATCGGGAAAAACGTGGGATGCCGGTAGACCTTGCTGTTGGCCGGTTCGAACAGGGGTTCCTTGTCGCCGGGGCTGCTGGCCGAGATGTCCGAGGCGCGCACGACCCAGATGCTCAGGCCTTCGTTGCGGCGGGTATAGACGTCGCGGGCGTGATTGATCGCCATTTCAGCGTCGGACGCATGCAGGCTACCGACGTGCTTGTGCGCCAGGCCGTGCTGGCTGCGGATGAACACTTCCCACAAAGGCCAGTCTTTGCTCATGATGGATATCCTTGGAATGCCGGGCGCGCGCCGCGCGCACCGGTCTACGATGATGATGGAATGGAGAATGCGGCCGGGTGCGGCTCAGGCGGCTTTACGCTGGGCCTGCTTGTCGGCGTAGGCGACCAGGGCGTCGCGCACCCAGGCGCCGTCCTCATGCGCCTTGACGCGCGCAGCCAGGCGTTCCCGGTTGCAGGGGCCGTTGCCCTTGAGCACCGCGTAGAACTCGCTCCAGTCGATCTCGCCGAAGTCGTAGTGGCCGCGCTCGGCGTTCCACTTCAGATCGGGGTCCGGCACGGTCAGGCCCAGGTATTCGGCCTGGGGCACGGTCTGGTCGACCATCTTCTGGCGCAGTTCGTCGTTGGAGAACAGCTTGATCTTCCACGCCATGGACTGGGCGCTGTTGGGCGAGTCGGCATCAGACGGGCCGAACATCATCAGTGCGGGCCACCACCAGCGGTTCAGCGAATCCTGGACCATGGCCTTCTGCTCCGGCGTGCCATGCAGGCACATCTGCATCAACAGGTCGTAGCCCTGGCGTTGGTGGAAGGACTCTTCCTTACAGACGCGCACCATGGCCCGCGCGTACGGGCCGTAGGAGCAGCGGCACAGCGGAATCTGGTTGATGATGGCCGAGCCGTCGACCAGCCAGCCGATCATGCCGATGTCTGCCCAGCTGAGCGTGGGGTAGTTGAAGATGCTGGAGTACTTGGCGCGGCCGGCATGCAAGTCGTCGATCAGCTCGTCGCGCGACACGCCCAACGTTTCCGCAGCGCTGTACAGGTACAGCCCGTGGCCGGCTTCGTCCTGCACCTTGGCCAGCAGGATCGCCTTGCGCTTGAGGGACGGCGCCCGGGTGATCCAGTTGCCTTCCGGCAGCATCCCCACGATTTCCGAATGCGCGTGCTGCGAGATCTGGCGAACCAGCGTCTTGCGGTAGGCGTCCGGCATCCAGTCCTTGGCCTCGATGCGCACGCCGTCGTCAATGCGGCGCTGGAACGTCTGGTCGCGGCCTTCAAGCTGGTCGGCGGTCTTGACCTGCTTGACGCCGGTTTCCACGAGTTGAGCGTACATGTTTTGTCTCCTAGAGACGGTTTGCGAAAACGCAAAGCAAACGTTCCGCAGTGCCGTCATGTCATAGGCGGATTATTTAATACAAAAAAATCATTGTCAAACTCAAATCTGTATCACATTGGATTTATGTATCATATTGCGGATCCTGATATCGGCCGCTTGCGGCCCCCCTTATGGCAAACCCTCAGTCGCCCCTGGACCGCTTTCTGTCCCGCTTATTGAAAAGCGATCCGCCCCGCGCCAAATCCCTGTGCGTCAGCTTGCTGGGCGACGCGCTCGCGCCCCATGGCGGCGCCATTTGGCTCGGCGACCTGATCACGCTGCTGGCACCGCTGGGCATCAACGAGCGGCTGCTGCGCACCAGCGTATTCCGGCTGGTCGCCCAGAACTGGCTGCAATCCGAACGCCATGGCCGTCGCAGCCTTTATCTGATTTCCGAGCAAGGCCTGCGCCATACGGCGCACGCGTCGCAGCGCATCTACGAGGGCGCGGCGCGGGACTGGAATGGGGAATGGACATTGGTGGCGTTGCCGCGCACGGGCAACGGCCTGGCCGAACGCGCGGAGCTGCGGCGCGAACTGGTCTGGGAAGGCTTCGGCATGATCGCGCCGGGTTTGTTCGCCCATCCGCACACCGAGGCGCGGGCGGCGCACGACATCCTGGACAAGCTGGGCATCCCGGACCGGGCGCTGGTCTTGTCGGCACGTGACCTGGCCGGCGCAGGCGGCCTGCCGATCGCCAGCCTGGCGTCGCAATGCTGGAACCTGGACGACGTCGCCGAGCAATACCGTCAGTTCTCGCGGAACTTCGGCCCGTTGGAGAAACTGCTGGAAGAGCCGCCCTCTCCGCCCGAGGCGTTCGTCGTCCGCGTCATGCTGCTGCACCATTGGCGACGGATCGTCCTGCATGACCCGCAGTTGCCCGGCCCGATGCTGCCCGACAACTGGCCCGGCCACGCGGCGCGCGAGCTGTGCGGAAGGATCTACTGGAAGGTGTTCGACGCGTCGGAGACGCACCTGAACGCGCTGGCCGGGCAAGACAACGAGCGTTATTTCCCGTTGTCGGGCGACATCGAATCGCGGTTTGGCGGACGGCCGGCCTGAAAGGCGCCTTGGCGCCCTCCTGGCGGCGCCTTACCAGCGGTAGGTCAACGTGCCGATCACGGAACGCGAAGATCCGTAGTTGCACGCGTTCACGGTGAAGCACGCCGGGACGTAGTACTTATCGAACAGGTTGCTGACGTTGATGGCGGCCGACAAGCCGCGCAACGTATCAAAGCGGCGGCCGAAGTCGTAGCGCAGCGCCGCATCAACCAGCGTGAACGAGGGCACCTTGAACGTATTGGCGTCGTCCCCCATGGTCGAACCAATGTAGCGAACCCCTGCCCCCACGCCCAGGCCCCGCAGCGCCGCGTCCCGGAAGGTGTAATCCAGCCACAGCGACGCGGTGTTCTTCGGGACGCGATAGGGGCGGTTGCCCTGCTGCCCCGCGATATTGGTCTTGGTGATTTCGGCGTCGGTGTAGGAATAGGCCGCACGCAAATCCAGCCCGGCCGCCAATGACGCCAGCGCCTCGAGCTCCAGCCCCCTAACCCGCACCTCCCCCGTTTGCACCGAATAATTCGTATCAACCGGGTCGATGGTCTGTACGTTCTGGCGGCGCAGGTCGTAGGCGCTCAACGTAATGAAGCTGTCGTACCCGGTCGGCTGGAACTTCACGCCCGCCTCTACCTGCCGTCCGGTTTCGGGGACATAAGGGCTGCCATCGCGCGTGGTGCCGATCAACGGCGTGAATGACTCCGCGTAGCTGACGTAGGGCGCCACGCCCGCATCGGACAAATACGTCAGGCCGCCGCGCCAGGTAAGGGCGTTGTCCTGTTGCGACGAATTGACGCCCGTCGTCAGATTGTCCGTTTTACGCCGTGCCCAATCCTGCCGCACGCCCGCCGTCAGCAGCCATTTTTCATAGCGGACTTGATCCTGCGCATACAAGCCGAATTGTTGGGAGCTGATGTCCTGCAGCGACTTCGAGGTAAAGGCCGAGGTGTTGATGGCAGCGCCGTACTGGGGATCATAGATGTCAATCGACGGCGCAGAGCCGCTCTGCTCGAACCAGTGCGATTTTCCCCACAGATAATCGAACCCCATCAGCGCCTTGTGCGAGAAAGGCCCCGTGTCGAAATCCAGGTTGACGCGGTTATCCACCACCACCCCGTCATTGCTGATGTTGCGCAGGGAATAGCGCCGGTTCAGCGTGCGGTAATTGCCCAGCGCTCCCAGTGCCTGCAGGTACTGGCGGTTGTTGTTGAAATGCGAGTAGCGCAGGTTCTGCTCCAGCTTCACACGGGAATTGACGCGATGGGAGAGCTCGTACCCGATCGCCGTGCGCTCGCTGCGCTCGAATTCCCAACCCGGTTCACCCAGGAAGCGGCTGAACGGGATATGCCCGTTGGGGTTGTCCAGCAACACGGCCGTGGCGGGCACTTGCGCATAGAAATCGCCCTTGTTGCGCTGGTAGCTGGCCAGCAGCGTGAACTGCGTGTCCGCGTTGGGCCGCCACGTGAAACTCGGCGCAATGTAGGTGCGGTCGTCCTTGACGTAGTCCACCTGCGTATTGGCATCGCGGCCCAACCCGACCAAGCGGTACATGAAGCTCTGGTCGTCGGTCACGCCCCCCAGGTCGAATGCGGCCTGCAGGCGGTCATAGGACCCCGCGACCAGTTGCACTTCCTGCACCGGATCCGCGGTGGGCCGTTTGGACACCTGATTGATCAGGCCGCCGGGTGACTGCTGCCCGTACAGCACGGAGGCCGGGCCTTTCAGCACGTCGACCCGTTCCAGCCCATAGGTTTCAGGCGAGAAAAAGCCGAAATAACCGGGCGTGGTCAAGCGCAAGCCATCTTGAAAAGTATCTTGCGAGCCCTGCTGGAAGCCCCGCAAATACAGGTTGTCGTCCAGCTTCTGGCTGCCGTTGCTTTCCGTTCGCACGCCCGCCGTGTAGCGCAGCGCTTCGTTCAAGTTCTGGACGGCCTGCGCGCGCATCTGCGCCGCCGTGACGACGGAAATCGACTGGGGCGTCTCCAGCAGCGACGCATCCGACTTCAGGCCGGTCGCCGCGACCGTGGCCACGAAGGAATCTGGATTGCGCTCCAGAGCGCCGCTTACCGTGATGGGGCTGAGCGTGGAGACCCCACCCGCTCCGCGCGGCGATGGCGCCAGCCGGTAACCTCCCCCGCCCATCGGGACTGCCTGCAAGCCCATGCCTGCAAGCACCTGTTCCAAGGCGGCATCAAAGCGATATTCGCCCCGCAGCCCCGGGCTTTGCTTGCCCGCCATGTCCTCGGTGTCGTAGCTGAGATTGCGGCCGCCCGCCTGGGCCAATTGATTGAGCACCTGCGCAAGCGGCCCGCCGGGTATCTGGTAGTGGCGCGCGGCCGACGGCGTGGCGGCAACCGCCTGGGTCGATTGCGCTTGAACGCTCTGGCCAGCCAGGGACGCGAGCCCGCAGACCCCGCCAAGCAAAGCGGCGGTGAGCCAGCGAGGGATGGGTTCGAAGCGCGGGGGCGACATGCTGCGCGAGGATTCAGACATGGACGGTCTCTACGGTAGGACGGTGAAGTTGGGGAGTTCATCGTCTGCCGGATCGCGCGTTCATTTTCCTCAGCGAAGATACGAATTTTACAAAATACGGATCAACCGGATCGTGTCTGGCCCGGGCTTATCCCTGCGGCCGGACCAGCGTGACCCAGTAGGCGGTACGCCGCCTGACCGCGAGACCCCGCGTGGCCGCCACGAAATCGATCGCGCGGTCGATGTCATCCAGTTGGATCACCGCCGTCACCGGCTCATGCGCCAGATCGGGCGAACATCCCAGGTAGCCCGCCCGATAGCGGTTCAACTCCGCCAGCAAGTCGCCCAGCGCCATGTCCGTGGCGATCAAGGAGCCCGTCAACCATCCGTCGACCGCCAGAGCCGTCGGCACGCTCAGCGCCACGCCATCATGATGCATGACCCAGGTCTGGCCGGCCTCCGCCACCTGCGTCGCAGCCGCGTCCCGAGGGCGCATGCGTACGGCTCCCTGTTGGACGGCAAGGCGGATTTCGCCGGCCTGCTCACGAACGATGAATTGCGTGCCAATCGGTTCCAGCAGGCCCGCTTGCGTGCTGACCACCAGCGGGCGCCGCCGCTCGTATTCCCGGTCCGCGCCCGTCGTGACCTGTATTTCTCCCCGCAGCAACACGATGCGCCGCTCCTGCGCCGACCACCGCACATCCACCGCGGAATCCGTATTCAGGGTCAGCGCCGTGCCATCGGCCAGCGTCCACGCGCGCCTTGCGCCGGTCGACGTCCGGTAATCCGCCAACAGGGTTTGCCAGGGCAGTTGCGGGCGCGTCGTCGACCACGCCAGCCCCACGGCGCCCGCCCCGGCCAGCCATTTCAATGCGCGGCGTCGTCCGCTGCGCTTGTCCAAGGTCTGAAGTACGGCTGCCGTGGGTTCGCGCAGTGCGCCCGGTGCGAATGCGTCGCCCAGGCCGTCGATCCGCCGCCAGGCCAGATCATGCTCGGGCCGTGCCAAACGCCAGGCATCGAAGCGCGCCCACTCCTGTTCGTCGGCCTGGTCATAGCGCAGCCGCAGTGCCCAGGCGATGGCCTGGTTTACGACCCGCGCGTCCGGCGGCGTACAAGCCGGATCCGCGCCGATCAGATCACTGGCCGGCATAGCGTTCCTGATAGCAATGACGCAACGCCGTGGCGATATGACGGTCCACCGTCGCCCGTGAGATCCCCAATTGCATCGCAATCTGCGGCGCCGACAGGTTGTCGACCTGGGCCAGAATGAAGACCGCCCTCACCTTGGGCGCCAGGGTGTGAAGCATGGCATCGATGCGACACACGGTCTCCAGGATCAGCAGCCGCGCCTCGGGAGACGGCGTATAAGCTTCCGGCCGCCGAGCCAGCATCTCGAGATAGGCCTTCTCGACTTCACGGCGGCGCCAGTAATCAATCAGCAGACCGCGCGCGATGGTGGTCAGGTAGGCGCGCGGCTCGCGAGGCACCGGGGCGCCGTTCGCCAAGCAACGGTTGGAGAGCACGCGCAGGAAGGTGTCGTGCGCCAGATCGGCGGCGGTATCGCGGTTACCGAGCTTGCGCCGCAACGATTCGACCAGCCAGCCATGGTGCTCCACGTAGAGCGCGCGCACATCTTGGTTGGTTTGTTCCATGGGCCCGGCGAATACGCTTTATTTATTAATGAGAATTAATCGTATTCTAAAAGACTCACGCCCAACGTGTCCAGATGACGCTCGCCGGCGGCGATCTGGCCGGGGCCGGGACGCGATAGCCCGACCGTGGCGGCGATGAAGGAAAGCGTCCAGTGCGCCTGGATGGGCCGTCCCAGCGCCGCGCCGGTATCGGCGTCGATGCCGCTGGGCACATCCAGCGCCAGGACCGGCACGTTCCAGCTGTTGACCGTATCGACCAGCGCTTGCCAGTCCGCGTCCAGCGTACGGTTCAAGCCGATGCCGAACAAGCCGTCAATGACGATATCGGGGACGTCTCCAGACCCAAGCGACGTCTGCGTCTCGCCGCCGGCGGCATGCCAGCCGGCCCAGGCGCGGGCCGCGTCCGGTGGCAAACGGGCGGGGCCGGATGGCAGCAGCACCCGTACCGTATATCCCAGGGCGAGCAGGCGCGTCGCGGCTTCCAGCGCGTCGCCCCCGTTATTGCCGGGGCCGGCCAGGGCCAGGAGAGTGTGCTCAGGAGGGAAACGGGCCGCGATGAACTCGGCGGCAGCCCGGCCGGCCAACGGCATCAGCGCCCGGCCCGAAGCCAGGGCTAGCTGTTCGGCGCGGCGAATCTGGGCAACGGAGTAAGACGGCATGGCGAAGGCGCGGCGGAGCGATCCAGACCAAAGGTCTTGCCCAGTTTACGCCGCGGCCCGGCCTGCCGCTCACACCTTCAGGAAGTGCTCGCGGTAGTACTTGAGTTCGTCGATGGATTCGTAGATGTCCGCCAGTGCTTCGTGGCGGCTCTTCTTTTCGAAGCCCTTGTACACCGCAGGCGCCCAGCGGCGCGCCAATTCCTTCAGCGTGCTGACGTCAAGGTTGCGGTAATGGAAGAACTGCTCCAGGCGCGGCATGTAAGCAAACATGAAGCGGCGGTCCTGGCTGATGGTATTGCCGCACAGCGGCGATTTGCCGGCCGGCACATGCTGCGCAAGAAACGCCAAGAGCGTATCCTCTGCCTGCGCCTCGGACACCGTGGATGCCTTGACCTTGTCGATCAGGCCGCTCTTGCCGTGGGTGGACTTGTTCCAGTTGTCCATGGCGTCAAGCAGGCTGTCGGGCTGGTGGATCACCAGCACCGGGCCTTCGGCCACGACCGTCAGATCAGGCTCCGTCACCACGACGGCCACCTCGATGATGCGTTCTTTCTCAGGTTCCAGACCCGTCATTTCCATGTCGAGCCAAACCAGGCGATTTTCGTTCACAGCCATATAATTTGCCTATAAAACGCGCGATTTTCGCACATCCCTACTTGAGTCGACCGCTTCGCCCATGTTCACATTGCTGTTCGTTGCTTTCCTGCTGACCGATATTGCCGTGCGCCTGTGGCTGGCGACACGCCAGATTCGCCACGTGGCACGCAATCGCGACCAGGTGCCCGTGGAGTTTTCCCATCGCATCGGGCTGTCCAGCCACCAGCGTGCGGCGGATTACACGGTCGCGCGGGTCAAGCTGGGCATGCTGGAGCGCACCTACGACGCAATCCTGCTGGTGTGCCTGACGCTGATGGGCGGACTGCAGTTCATTGACCTGATGGTAGGCCAGCTTACCAGCAACGACTTCCTGCGCCAGATGTTGCTGCTGGTTGCCGTGGCGCTGCTGCTCGGCGTGCTGGGGTTGCCGTTCACATTGTGGCGGCAGTTCAAACTGGAGGCGCGCTTCGGATTCAACCGCATGACGCCCGAGCTCTTCATCGCCGATGCGGCCAAGGGCCTGCTGGTGGCCGCCGTGCTGGGCTTGCCGCTGGCCGCGGCGGTGCTCTGGCTGATGGGCAGCGCGGGCGCCTACTGGTGGATCTGGGCGTGGGCGCTTTGGACCGTGTTCAACCTGGCGCTGCTGATCATCTACCCGATGTTCATCGCCCCGCTGTTCAACAAGTTCACCCCGCTGTCCGACCCGGAACTGGCGGGACGCATCCAGAGCCTGGCGCAACGCTGCGGCTTCTCCCTCAATGGCCTGTTCGTGATGGACGGTTCGCGCCGCTCCGCCCACGGCAACGCCTATTTCACGGGATTCGGCCGGTCGCGCCGCATCGTGTTCTTCGACACCTTGCTGGCCCGCTTGAACGGCGACGAAATCGAAGCCGTGCTGGCCCACGAGCTAGGCCATTTCGCCAAGCGTCACATCATCAAGCGCATCCTCTTCAGTTTCGGCATGGCATTTGCCTTTTTCGCCATCCTGGGCTGGGTCGCCCAACAACCCTGGTTCTATGTGGACCTGGGCGTGATGCCGCAATTGGGCGGGCGCAACGATGCCATGGCATTGCTGCTGTTCTTCCTGGTCATTCCCGTTTTCACTTTCATGTTCACCCCGCTGGCCAGCTGGTACTCGCGCCGCGACGAATTCGAAGCCGACCGCTATGCGGCCGAGCAGAGTTCGCCGGAACGCCTGGTGTCCGCGCTGGTCAAACTCTACGACGACAACGCCTCTACGCTCACCCCCGATCCCGTGCACTCCGCCTTCTACGACAGCCATCCCCCCGCCGCCGAGCGCATCCGCCACCTGATGGCGACCGCCGCATGAACGCCCGCAACAACAGCAGCAGGAAACCTCCCAATACGGCGCCTGCGGGCACCCCGGCCGCGCAAGTCGGGCTAGAAGGCCGCATCATCGCGGCGCATGGGCGGCATTACACCGTGGAGCTGGCCGACGGCTCGGTACGCAAGTGCTTCCCCCGCGGCAAGAAGGCCGGCGCCGCCGTGGGCGACCGCGTCCAGATCACGCCCCAGGGCAACGATGAAGGCGCCATCGACACCATCCTGCCCCGCAGCAACCTGTTGTACCGCTCGGACGACATGCGCTCCAAGCAGTTCGCCTCCAACGTAGACCAGCTTCTGATCGTGATCGCCGTGCGGCCGACGTTCTCGGACGACCTGACAGGCCGTGCGCTTGCCGGGGCCTGGAGCGCAGGCATCTCGCCGCTCATCATCCTGAACAAAACGGATCTGACCGACGAATTGCCCGCCGCGCGCGCCCGCCTGGCGCCGATCGCGGCGCTGGGTGTGCCGGTCATCGAACTCAGTGCGCTGGAACCTGAAAAAGTCCATACCCTGCTGGCGCCACACCTGGCCGGCCGCACCAACCTGTTGCTGGGCCAGAGCGGCATGGGGAAATCCACGCTGCTCAACGCGTTGATTCCCACCGCCGGCGCCGCCACGCGCGAACACTCGACCGCACTGGACATGGGCAAGCACACCACGACCAGCACGCGGCTCTATCACCTGCCCGAGCCGGGCGGCGACCTGATCGACTCGCCGGGATTCCAGGCCTTCGGGTTGCAGCACCTGACCCGCGACGACATCATCCGCGGCTTTCCGGAATTCACGAAGCCCATCGAAGCATGCCGTTTCTACAACTGCACGCATCGGCAGGAACCGGGCTGCGGCGTCCTTGCGGCGCTGCAGGCAGGCGAGATCAATCCGCTGCGCTATGCGCTGTACGAACGCATCCTGGAAGAAAACCTGGCCGGACAGCAGCGCTATTGATGGCTAGCGGCGCACGTCGCGCCCGACCAGCAACCGTGCCACCCGGCATGAAGACGGCCCCCATAAGGGGCCGTTCTTATTGGGGTGCGCGGCGGGCGGGCGGCGGGTGGGCGCCGTCAGCGCGGCTGGAAGCCGTTGCGCAGCAGGTGATAGAGATTGCGCAGCATGCCGGCAGTGGCGCCCCAGATGAAATGGTCGCCGTAGGGCATGCCGTAATAGTTGCGTACCCGTCCGTCGTCCAACCGCGCTTCATACAGGCGGTGGTTGGCGGGATCCATCAAGAAAGACAGCGGCACTTCGAACACTTCGGCCACTTCAAATGCGTCGGGCGCCAGGTCGAAACCCGGGCGCACCAGCGACACCACGGGAATGATGGAAAAGCCCGTCGCCGTCAGGTACGGCGGCATGCTACCCAGCACTTCCACATGGTTCGAGGGCAGGCCCGTTTCCTCCTGTGCCTCGCGCAGGGCCGCGGCCACCGGCGTCGAATCGCTGGTCTCGATGCGTCCGCCCGGAAAGCTGATCTGGCCGGCATGGTCGTGCAAGTGCGCGGCACGCTGGGTCAGCATGATGTGCACGCCGTTGTCGCGGGCGACCAGCGGAATCAGCACCGCGGCGGGCACGGGCGTGCCTTCGCGACCTGGATAGCGCAGGTCGTTGTCGCGGGAAAGCTCCAGCGTCCAGGTGGACGGCTGGCTGAGCGTGCCCCGCAAGGAGTCCGGGGTCAGCAGGCTGGCAGGCACGGCCGGCAAGGACTCGTTGGCCACCACCCACGGTTGCGTCGCGGGATCGAAGCCGGGACGCGCGAGCGGCCGTCTAGGCCGCGCGGAATACGAGGAATCAGACATACGGCTTTGCAATAAGAAAAAGGCACCCTCGCAGGTGCCTTTTTAACCCGGAAACCTGTGCCGGACGGAAACGCTGAATGGCGCGGACGTCCGACACTGGTAGGGCCGTGTGCCGATAAGCGATCAAGCCGCCGGGGCTTGCTTGCTGACCAGCTTTTCCTTGATACGCGCCGACTTGCCCGAGCGGTTGCGCAGGTAGTACAGCTTGGCGCGGCGCACGTCGCCGCGGCGCTTNNTTGCGGCGAGTACAGCTGGAACGTACGTTCCACGGCTTCACCCGACGAAATCTTGCGCACGGTGAACGCGGAGTTCAGGCCGCGGTTGCGCTTGGCGATAACAACGCCTTCGAAAGCCTGCACGCGCTTGCGGGTGCCTTCAACGACGTTCACGCTCACGATGACGGTGTCACCAGGAGCAAATTCAGGCTTGGCTTGGCCGCCGGTCAGACGGGCAATTTCTTCCTGTTCCAGGATAGCGATAAGGTTCATTAGAACTCCTAAGTCATCATGTCTTTGCGGACTAAAACTTTTGCCGTTCGATGTTGTTCACGTAACGCGTAGCCATCAGATGGCAGGCTTTCCGTGTGCATGGCTGGCAATCGATGCGTGTACCCAGGGTTTACTTGAAGTAGGTTTACTTAAAGTAGAGGTCTACTCAAAGTTCTACACGGGGCCACTCATGATTTCCCGCAATGCTCGTACCGCAAGCAGAGGATGAGATTTGGCAAACCAATGATTCTACACCAAAAATTCGGTTTGGCGTCGGGTAGAATGGCGACCTTCTGGTGGCTTTGATGTACGCTTGCCACTTCTGTAACAAACACGTCATCTGACGCTGTTCCCCCCATGTCGTATACGTCCCTGTTATTGGTTGTCCTGGCGGCAATGGCCCACGCGACGTGGAACCTGCTGGCCAAGCGCGCGGCCATGGTGGGCGCCCCATTCGTCTTTGCGTACGGCTTGTGCGCCTCGGTGCTGTATGCCCCTTGGGTGATCTGGGTGCTGATGCATGACGGCATGACGTGGACGTGGCCAGTCGTGGCCGCCATCCTCACTTCGAGCCTGTTGCATCTGGGCTACAGCCTGTGCCTGCAACGCGGCTATCAAGTGGCCGACTTGTCCGTGGTGTATCCCATCGCCCGGGGCACCGGCCCCCTGCTTTCGACCACTGGCGCCTTCCTGCTGCTGGGGGAACCCGCCACCAGCACCGGCATCATCGGCATGCTGTGCGTGGTGATCGGCGTATTGCTGATCGCGACCCAGGGCCGGCTGACCATCTTCAAGCAGGCGCAAGCCTGGGTGGGGGTGCGCTGGGGCGTGGTGATCGGCCTGTTCATCGCCGCCTACACCGTGGTGGACGCCTACGGCGTCAAGGTCTTGCTGATCAGCCCGGTGCTATTCGACTGGTTCACGTGCGTGACGCGCACCGCCATGATGACGCCTCACATGCTGGGCCGCCGCGCTCAGGCCTGGGAATCGATGCGGGGGCATTGGCATCTGGCGCTGGCCGTGGGCCTGCTGTCTCCGCTGGGATACATCCTGGTGCTTTACGCCTTGCGCAACGGCGCGCCGCTGAGCCTCGTGGCCCCTGCGCGCGAAATGTCCATGATGCTGGGCACCTTGGCGGGCATGTTCCTGTTGCGCGAGAAGGTCGGGCCCGGGCGCCTGGCCGGCTGCCTGTCCATTCTGGCGGGCGTCATCCTGCTGGGTTCCAGCTGAACCTCCTGCCGCTTAGAAACCGGCGGCCGCACCCAGCCACATCAGTCCGGGGATGATTGCGCCCCAAGCCAACACCATCACCACATCGATCACCATGGCCTTCATGGTGACCTGAGACGTAACGGGTTCAACCGTGGCGTTGCCCAGGCTGCGTTCGCGCACGACGGCGGCCGTGGGCGTGCCGACGACAACCGGCGCCGCGGGGCGGCC
>LNAP01001799.1_pt1 | contig 22314 bp, 27 predicted proteins | sample 602601 | NCBI WGS metagenome assembly LNAP01 (sample SAMN02440304, study PRJNA202911) | soil metagenome | biome: Subtropical and temperate rainforests or woodlands; isolation source: soil samples (1 kg each in a 20% v/v slurry with milli Q water) were... ...
GTTTGCAGTGGTGGTGCTGGCAGCGGAGCTCGCCGTAGCGCGGTGGGTGGGGGACATGAGGTACTCGGCAGTGGCAGTAGGCGCCACAGCAGCAGTGGTGGTGGTGGATGCAGTCGATGTGGTGGTCGTGTGGGCTGCGGGAGTCTTTACCGCCGCCACATCAGGCGACATATTCACATCTTCCGGGTTGGTGGTCTCCGTCGTAGAGGTTGCAATGGTAGAAGTGGTCGCAGCCGTGGCGGTGAGGTACGTCGTAGACTGTACCGTGGCAGTAGGAAAGTCTCCAATATTAGGCACCGGACTGTTTCCTCCATTACCACTGCTTCCACCTGCAGCAGCCGCCGACAAGCGCAGAATGGCGACGAACTCCTTTGTCTCGAAGACAGTCAAGCTACCAACGAGACTTGCCCCAACGGCTAAGTACAGGCTGTCATCGCTCACTTGGAGCAGGATCGAGTCCATGGGGCCGCCAAACGAAATCCGTTTTATGGGCAGGTAGGCACCGCCCTCGGAGGCATCGTGGATGCAGACAGTGCCGTCGAGACTAGCTGTCGCCAGCAATGTGCACGTACCATCCCCATTGCTAGCACCCGCGGCGCCGATTCCGGAGACAGAGGCGGATTGATGATGGTCGGAGCGATGGATGTAGCGCGCGGCGACCACAGCAGCAGCGTGCACGCGCACTTCCAGGGCAGCGGTGGCGGTGGTGACGTCAAACACTCTAAGGTGGCCGCTCTGGTAGCCACAGGCAATGTAACGATCGCTTGCAGGGTGGTAAGCAGAACAGGTCGGGCGGTCTTTCTCAGATGTAAACTCGATCACCTATGAAATGAAAATTATCGTTAGTTTAAAAAAAATGAACAAAATGTCGTGAAATGTGTGGGGACTACGTCTCGTATTTCACACACATCTAAACAATAACAAAAAAGCTACACGAAGAATCAATACCTGATTGCCGCTGATGGCGTCCCAAATGCGCACGGTGTTGTCCTTGCCCACAGTCGCAAACTCCAATCCTGTTTTGACAAGAAGACAAGGAAGAAACCAATTACGATATCATGAAAGTGGATGCAGAATTCATGAAGCAAAAATTGTCATGCTTAAAAAAGCACGGAAAATTGCCAGCATCGGAACAAATCAAATAGCAAGCCATTTTTACTTACCCTTCTTGGCACCAATGAGGCAAGGCACCACTTGGTTCACACTACCACAGTGCGAGCGCAGCACGGTACTATAACTGTGCTCGGAGACATTCAGCACACCCAAGGTACCAGCGTCGGTGCCGATGCAGAGCTTGCGGCCGTCCAGGGCGACGTGGATCTGCGTGACACAGCCTTCGTGCTGGGCCTCCAGGAGAAAGTCGGTGAAGTCCAAGGGCCACAGACGCAGCTTGTTGTCTTCCGCCCCAGTTACCGCATAACTGAGGGAATCGCAGATAATTGCAAAATGGAAAGCAGTTGAGAGATTGATACATGATTGCTTGTCAACGAGTTTGCGAAATTCTAGTAAATGGACAACAAAAAACACAATGGAAAAAGAAACACTTTGCCATAACAAATAACGAAAACCAATTACACGCGCAAAACGTACCCGGAGTGTATGCACAAAGTGCGAATGCTGCAGGGATGCAGCTGGTAGGCACAAATGATCTGATCGGTGGTGCAGTCTACCCGCAGCACCAAGCCTTTGTTGCAGGCGAAGTACGCTGCAGGGCGACGGGGATCACGCGGGGTCGCGCCTGGTGAGCGGGAAAGTGGAAAAGAGGGATAGCGTTTCACATGAGATTCAGATGCAGAAAATGAAGAAACGAAAAAGGAATACATGCGCTTAAATCAAACCAGGGAGTCATGCATAAAATAGTAATTTCACCTGCGTCACTATGAAAGGCGATGTCCTGAAAGGTAAAACCTCTGTAGAAGAAAGAACGACACAGGAGAGACATAGAGAGATTTCAAAACACATGTTGTATTGAAGATAAAGAAGGCGAAAAAGACGGCTATCTAAATCACACACCACATAACTGAAGAATGACAAACAAACAGGTAACAAACTATACATACCTGGCATACTCGTTCAGCAACACCGGACGACCGGGCAGGTGCCCCTTGCGGATTCGCCAAAAACGAATGTTTTCCCGTCCACACGACACCAGGCCAAACTCCTCAAACGGAGAAAAACGAATCTTCAGCACGGGGAACTCCGAAATCTGCTTCGCGACGAGTGCACTCGACTTGTTGGTGGCCCCACTCGCCCCACTACTGGCCGGGGTGGTCGAGGTAGAAGAGGAGGTGGCGCCGAGGTGGAGGATGTTGACGGTTTTCTCGGCAATCAATTGAGCAATGTCCCAGACGATGATCTGCTGGCGAAACTGCTGGTCCGTGCCCACAGTCACCAAAAGGCTGCCGTCGGTGCTGAAGGAAGCCAGCTGCAGTAGACCTGCGTTTGTTGTTGTGATGTATGGCAAAATGTATAGTACATGTAAATTAGGTTATTATAAATAACTAGTATAAATGCAATCCACTGTTCGCGTGTGACAGAAAAAACATGTTTTTCATTATGGCAGTCACGTACAAAATATAACCAGGTCAACCAAAATAGCATTTACCTGTGTGTGGATGCAGGGTGGCGAGACGGCGACCCTCGCGCGCGTCCCACAAAATAAGAGCACCGTTCACCGTACTGGTTTCACCCGTCGCCATCAACATTTCCTTCTCAGAAACCTGGTTAACAAAAGACATCGTTTTTTAAATATGAGAGATAGTTTGGTCTATCACAAAATTAACAAGCTTAACAATAGACAAACACTGATAAAAAAAATTGCACGCATAAAGAGCGACAAAAAAGTCTTCTCAGATATGTGAATAAGAGCTTACTTCGATGAGACCGATGGGGTTGACATGTCCTCTTAGAAAGGATTGTTTGAAGCCCAATTCTCGGTCACTTCCCGCCACAGAGGTACCTGAGAGCAAAAAAAGTGTCATTCAACAACATGTAATTGACGTAAATAAGAATGGTTGAAGCACGGCAACTATTTTAACAACCAGAAAAGTGTTCAATAAAACACAAGCGCAGTAAATAAGGGGAACTAAAATTATCAACACATGTGCATACCGAGAGAGGTGACACTCTTGAAGGCGCGGAAGAGACCGTTGGTGGGCACAGGGCGACCTTCTTTGTCCAAATCGACCATCACCAACAATGAGCCGGTCGCCAACAACAGCATGCGGCCTAAAGTACGAACAGGGATGGAAGGAAAGAAAAACAATGGAAGATAAATAGTTGTAAATGAAAGTACAAAAATGGAACAAGTAAAAATGAAAGTGATTCGCAGACGACCACATCAACAACACATTCACCCAAAACTGAAATAAAATACCAACTCAAACAATACAAAAAAGTCAAAAGGCAAGACGCACCTTCGTAGAGCAGCACGGCGGGTCCGCCAGCGTAGCCCAGCAGCCTCTCCAGCTGCAGTACCCGGTCCCCAGGCAACGTCTCTGGGATAGTGTACTTCACCACTCCGGTGTTACCTGAAGTAGTAGTTGTGGTGCTGGTCGGGTGGCGGCCTTGGGGCGTGGTCTGACCACCTGTTGCGATGATGAATTAGCAAGAATGAATATTAAAAAATCTAGGTTATAACAAATATACATGAAAAATATACTAAAATGGGAGTTTTTTCACGTGTGCAGCAAAATCGAGCCCGACTTTATGCTTTTCATGCCATACCCATAGTTTGCACATCAATACACCAAACACGTACCTGGAGAGGCGAAAGAATCAGCCCCAGCGGTGTCAGTGGGGATCTGCATCAACGGAATGTGTCTTGGCGTGGTGAGTGCCTTAGAAAGCACGGTGCTATGTAAGACACTGCTGCCCGCACCACCACTGTTACTACCATTGGTGGAGGTAGAAGAGGTAGTGCTGGTACGAGAGGTGCGGATTCTCGTGGCACTAGAGGGTCGGTTGGCAGTAGCCGTGGGTGCTGAAAAGGAAAGAAAATCAACATAAAGAAAAAGAAAACGTGATGACGGAGGAACAAAACGGTCGAAATCGCCTCGAATGTAGGACACATTTAACCGTTGCGGGTAGCGAATACATTTTAGAAAAGAACAAGAATGTGTAAAAATGAAAACTATTCACTATTCTTACCATATTTGCTGGTGGCGTTGGCGCTGACCGGAGCAGTGGTACTTCGCATCTCCTGACTACTCTGCACAAAACTGGTCTTTTCCTGCACGGCCGTGTTTACCTCCTCAAACATCGCCGTCAGCTGGGCCGAAACAGTGTCGTTATTGGTACCCACCGTTGTGCTCGTAACAGTAGTGTTTGTCACAGTGGATAAGTTCATGTGCTTCAGAGCCACGGGCGGGCGCGCGGGTGACCTAATATCAGCAGGTGGTTCAGTGGTAGAAGCTGTTTTCACTTGCTTTTTGTTGCTGCTAAGCGTGTTGTTACTGCTGTTGTTCTTGGTATTGCTTGTGGTGCTGGACTGACTGACTGTGCTGCGACGGGCGGAGCCTGCGCGCGGTGGTACCGAAGCTAAAGGTGTTTGCATTTCCGGCTGCGACATCACCGGCGCTGAGTTGACGGTACCTGCAGTAGCAGGGGTTGGTGGCGGGGGAGGAAACGCCTGGTGCAGCAAAGCATGATTCAATTGGAAAGTATCCGTACTGGAGTCACTTTTGCGCATCGATTTGCGTTTACCAACGTTGGTGTTGTTCCTTTGGTTGTTGTTGAGAGCGTCCTGAGAGGCTGTTTTGTTCCCATGAGCGGACACACCAGTCGCTGTAGTTGTAGGGGTTGCGTTGGATAGACCCAGTGCAGCCATTTTCTGTGCTACCACGGCCCGTACTTTGGTGTCCACATCGGGGGAGGACTGCGCACTACTGTCACCACTACTACCAAGGGGTGTATTATTATTATTACTCAGGCTGATGGGGTGAATGGAAGCACAATATTCGACCAGATTGACAAATTGTAGGCCCTGGGAGGCAGGCAAGGGCTTGACAGACAGCTCTTTGGGCAGGTACTGTGTGAGAAAATTTAAGTATCATTGAAAATTAAGATTGGGAAAATAAGCTCGAAAGCCGTTGCACGATGCACTTGCTTTTCAACAGCAGTGTGAAAGAATGCTACTAAAATGATGCAAATATTTACCTTAGTTTCCAGGGGAATCTCTTTGTCGCTCGTGACGACGTCGCGCAGCAACATATTTGAGCATAATTGTATTTTCTGTTGTATCACAAGGAAAACACAACAAGTTATAAAAAAGTTTAAAAAACATACCAGTATGGTAAACAACATCAAGAATGCTGCTCACTTGAATTGCTTTTAGCTGCAGCTCCGGTCCCTTGGGGCCAGAGAGACAGTAAGTTGATAATATTTGGTTTAGATCCACAGCCAGCACCATCCATCCTGGCACCGCGGGAAGTGGCAGCCTGTGAGAAAGTAAAAACAGAGCACATAATAGTAAAAGAAAACCAGCTTTAATGCTCCAACCTTGCGAGCCACATTATCAGCAGCTAAAAAACATATATTCGTTGAAAATTGGATTGCTACCGAAACTACAACAAGAAAGAAACGCCATTGTACCTGAGACTGCGACCTAAGAAGCGAGGCTGATCGCCGTTGTACAAGGTGGACAGGGTCAAGCGCAGAGGAATGTTGGAGGTGGTCTTGATTTCCAGATGAATGGTTGCAATGCTTGGCTTTGCGAGACACATTTGGATGTACAGAATAGGGCCGTAAAGGTTCAAGCTGTCGAACTCAACGTAATTGGTTGCAGAAACGGATCCTTTCACGCGGAAAACCAATCGACCGATGGCTTTGTCCATCAGCTCTGTAACATCGCCAACCTTAGTCACATCACGATTGTGTCCATGCTTAAACTCAGATACGAGCGAGAAGGGGTATTTGTGCTCTGTGTGTAAAAGAAATAGAAATGAGGGCATATTGAACGTATGTGACTTGGTTGTAGTTCGAATTCTCACCGTCGCACACGTGGGCTTTGTCAGAACTCATCCTGCCTTTCCTTAAGATGAAAGTTAACTAAACAAGTAAACAAAACGAGATCTGGTGTGCGGCTCTTTCCTATCAGCTCTTTGAACTCTGCTTCTAGATTTTGAATCCAAAGCGCTCGAATTTCAAACCGTTGCAGATGATTCCCAAAGTCCCCGGTCACTTCGGTAAGTTACGACGTGATCTGTGTGGTTGCATCATTTTTATCTGTGGGTTCACGCCATTGTCTCACTCTTCTGTTTATTTCACGTAGTTTCTTCTTAGTACAATGTCAGAGTTTGCGAAGGATATTTCTGCCACTGAAAACCCGTTCACTGTGTTTTACGGGCAGCTTTTGCACCAAGGTATGCCACCTGGAAAGCCTTCAAGGTCATTGAGTATTGTCAGTGATTGTATATAATCCACTTCGTCGTTATGTATAGGCAACATGTTAGCTGACTATGTTAGAACTGGCACTTACCAAAGAGCCATGTACGCCAACTCCACTGATTTCGCTGGCAAGGTCGTCCTGGATGTTGGTACCGGTACCGGTATCTTGGCGTTCTTTGCCCTGCAGGCTGGTGCAGCAAGAGTTTACGCCGTAGATGCTAGTAACTCAGTTTATATTGCGCGCAAGCTGGCCGAAACCAATGGTTACGCTGACCGCTTGACCGTCATCAATGGCAAGATTGAAGAGATCCAACTACCAGAACAGGTGGATATCATCATTTCTGAGCCGATTGGATTCCTTCTGGTCCACGAGCGCATGTTAGAAAGTTATGTGGTGGCTCGGGATCGCTTCCTAAAACCCGATGGGCTCATGATGCCATCAACAGGATCGATTGTATTATGTCCTTTCACAGACGATGCGATCTACAAAGAGCAGACGGATAAAATTTCCTTCTGGGAGACCAAAGACTTCTACGGCGTCGATCTGAGTGCAGTGGTGGAGCAAGCCACGTTGGAGTACTTCGCGCAGCCCATCGTAGGTAAGTACAGCACTTTCTTTTTTGCATATTGTCGCATCTGATCCTCGGATACAGCAACTTGTGCGGTGTATTCAATTCCTTCTTTTCTTCCTCTTTTACCCATTTGAACGTGTTTTTGCTCAGGCTACATCCCTCCAGCTTCATTGATCAGTCATAACCGCACAATTCACACGATTGACTTCTCGGCCGTCACGACAGAGGAGCTGCAGAACTTTGACATTAACTTTGTGTTCAAGATCGACCGAACTGGTAAGTACAGCGATTCTTTGGTTTGAAGTGTTCATTGATAGATGATTTATTTGCTGATGAAGAGATATCCGTGTTGATACTAATGGTAATACACGTTGTTTCTTAATTGCCTGCCAATGTTGACATGAATATTACTCACTCCTATGCAAATGTGCAATTGTTCACACACCATTTGATACACAGCGATCATGCACGGACTAGCCGGCTGGTTCGACATCAACTTCATCGGCTCGACCGAAAACGTGCTTCTTTCGACCGCCCCTGACTGCCCCGGCACGCACTGGTACCAGTGCCGCTTGCTGTTTAAAGATCCCCTCGCAGTCAACAAAGGGCAATTCATCTCTGGTACTATGAAGTTCCTGGCCAACGAGCATTTCAGTTATTATATCGACATGACCGCGCAGATTGATGGCACGGAGATTGTGACGCATAATCGGGTGCATTTGAAAGATCAGGTAACTGTGTGAATGATGCGATTTTATTTCAAACAAATTTGCCAAACAACACGTCGTCGCTTCCAAACAATTATTTGATTCTAACACGCTCATTTTATCTTGTTGATGTGTATACTTTTAGCAATACAACTACCTCACCTCTGCGCCTACGGCATAATAAAAGACACCTGTGCTGTGTTTGTGGAAGTTGGTTTTGTTCAGTTCTGTAGTATCTGAGAACGTATCAAGTCCTTTTGCGACTGGACGATTGTAGTTGATTGACTCGTCATCTATTTATGCAAATAACTATGTGCTATATGGTGTGGAATAAACAATCGCCTGTTGCACGTTCATCCGCCCTTAAAAAAAACTTGAAGTATAGTCTTATTCTTGTTAACTTACAACATGCAACCTCTGGCCACTACACTTCCTCTTCCATCACATTTATTGCATAACATGCGTTCATCCAGCCAAAAATCGTATGGCTTCCGGAGGAGATCACAATTCACCATATATTTGCATCATGATCTCGTTCAGCTCAGCGCGTTGGATAGTCTTTGGCTTTTTTTCTGTTGGTAATTTTGGTACTCATCATTCTTGTTCCTGTGTCGTATGTGGATGTCAATACGAACTTTGAGTATGTCACACACACTTGGAAAACAGATCCAATCGTGTCTGTCTACATTCCCACTAGTTCCCAAGGCAACACATGTAATCCAAATTACGAAGCAGTTTCTGTCTCTGGATCATTGAAAGCTGTTTCTGAAGGTCCATGTGGATGTGTCGAGAACGATTTGGGATTCCATTCGGGCAATGCCTCCTGCAGTGTTGCCTCGAGAAAATCTAATATGTGTATGACGCTGAAATCCCAACCTCAGGTGGCAAGCTCTACGTGGCGGAATAGTATTATATGCATCCAGCGCGGCGGACAAGCCGCTGCTACCAACCACGAAAACTACGACCCACGTCCACATCCCAACAAGAAAGGAGTCTGCCCTGCCAATTACAAAAAATGTGGAGAAGGTTTCAACCAACAAGAAGGTGCAGTTTGCTTTCCTATCGAGGTGGACTGCCCCATCACGAACCTTCTTGTTCTGCCTGGTAATGTAGCTCCGCCTCTTAACGAGCTATGGGAAACTGCCGGGACGTTTCCCAACAACAACCACACGTTGATTGTGCGTCGCGAATTTAGCCACGAGCTGCCCGTGATTGATGTGGCCTTTCAGCTGACTCAGATGAACTCCAAGCACGAGAATGTGCGTGGGGTCTGCTTCAAAGGCCCACTACAAGTCGTCAACAGTACCGCATTCGCTGATCCTTCCCAGCTGTGGTCCTATCAAGTCGCATTGCCGCCTGTCTGCAGCACCAATGATCCAAGGTTTGTTTTGGTGGATCAGATGCCTCTGCAAGATCACTTTTTGCAGAATCTGCAGCTCACCGAGCCTACCTGTGCGGGATTTGCCCTGTACCCACTCTCCGATCCTCGATACCAACTAGAGCTGGACCCCGACTACCTCAACAGCGGCGTCAAGTGTGACTTTACCTCCAAGTACACCTGCGTGCGCGATCCCTACCAGCGCACCGACTGCGCCGCTGGAGACAATATCTGCGACGGCGTGGTGAATCAGAACATCTGCGGTGAGTACGCGCATGCCGTGCGCTCTGCCTTTCCTGAGAACAGCGACGTGACTATGGGCATGTACATTCAACGCGAAGTACAGTGGACAGACGGTTGCGAGGCGAGCAAGGCAGGAGTGTATCATGCGCACTACATGTTTTTCTGTGCTAGAATCTTTGCGATCTTCACACCAATACTGTGGGGAGTATATAACATGTTTGTACTGGTGGGTGACTGCTGTGCCACACGCTTTAAATATGACGTCATCGCCGCGGCTCTGCTGGTTTTTGGTTTTGGAATGCAGTTTATGTACATTCTTAAGGTAAGTGTAAAAAATACCACTACCGAGTGTGCTTTTTAATGTCGCGCAGTGATATTATTATTATTGTGACTCATGTAGGTCGTCCATGTGTATGAGGCGCTGGAAAATGGGGACTGCACTGATTCGTTCACCAGGGATACGGTTATGGACCGCCTGGAGCCTGTGTACACGTCAATGGCCTACATAGTGACCTTCATGATTGTGTCCTTCATTCTGTTCGTGGTAAGATGTCATCTTAACGATTTGGTCGTACCATCTTTTATGTGTAATGTGTTATTATTTGTATCATGCCATGACATTTAGGATGCAGCGGTAATGACGGGCTGGCGCAACGAGTACGATCCACTACCCCGCACCCACCGCAGACGTCAGCGCGCGACAGACGCTCCCCGCAGCCCTCGCACCAACCCTCACCGACAGGCTCCTTCCGCTGCTAGAAGCCACCCGCAAGCACCGCAGGCAATACAGGCTTCATCGAAAAGTGAGAATTTAACGCCTGCTGCATCGGCAGCTGTGAGCGGCACACCGGTCGTTGCTGCGGTGGCGGTGCTTGTAACAGGTACGAATACAGCCAATTCTCAACCCTCTCCCGCGCGCGAAGGGTTAAGTACCTGTAACGGTATCCCATCTGGGGTCATGGTAAATGGGAGTAGACCACCTAGCGCACAAGAAGGTGTCTCAAATCAGATTGATGGTAGGGGTACGAATGACTTGATTGTTATTTCAATGGAAGAAGTGTAGACGTTATGATAAAACGTTTACATGAAAACTGTTATCATTATAGTTTTTGAATAAAGTAAAGATTCATACAATGCTTTCAATATACAATTTTTATGCAAATTCAGAATTTCACAAAAATAAGCATTTTACGAGTGTATGTTATTAATGTCCGGCATGAAGCTTGGATCTACGCGTAGCACCTGATATGGTAAACCTGCTTTGCTTGACTAATTTTACAGGCACCACAGCAGGGGTAGTAACTGTAGTAGGCTGAGCAGCAGCAGGTGTGTCAGGTGGTGTGCCAGCAGACTGAGCAATCGGCACAAGTTCGTAATTGTGGATGCCACCTGGCTGCACAGTGTAGTGGCGCAGGGTAATGAAGGACAACGCAGCAGATTCCTACAGTACAGAGCGAAGGGTGAGAAATCGGGTGATCGGAGTGGTGTACTGTATGTTTAGTTTAGCTGCTATGTCATGCAGCATTCGACATGTATAATTGTACTTACCAAAATTTGTGGAATCAAAACGGCAATCATCAGATAGATGTGGGCCTCCATTTGTTTGCATGGTTGCAACAGTTTCTGCAATGTTTGTCTTGTAAATTCATCGGTACAATCCGTGCTGCCCATCGCGCCGTACACAGCAATCACCTACCAAGTAAGTAGTATTATTGTAAAAAGTTATCTGTAGCTCATATAGATATGGATTATGCAGTCAACATCAGATATAAACTTACATCTTGCAGAATGAAAAGTTGAACAATTAAAATGGCGACCATTATTGTAAATCCTAGGTAGTCCCACAAAAAACGGAGCTCCATAAACTCCAAAATACTAAGTATATTAAATGTTAACCAAACGGACAAACCCAAGACATAGACTACCAAAAAGTAATTATACGATGTACGAACACCGAATACACTCTCTTTGTGCGCAGCACAACGGTCAGTCCAACGAATTTCTCGTTCAAAGAACATTCCCATCTCAACGCTGCTATGTGCTGGAAAGGCAGAGCGCACGGCATGCGCGTACTCGCCGCAGATGTTCTGATTCACCACGCGGTCGCAGATGATGTCTCCAACGGTGCAGTCGGTGCGCTGGTAAGGGTCGCGCGCGCAGATGTACTTTGAATCAAAGCTGCACTTGACACCACTGTTGAGGTAGTCCGGGTCCAGCGCTGGTATGTACCGGGGATCGGAGAGTGGGTACAGGGAAAATCCCGCACAGGTAGGTTGTGTGAGCTGCAGATTCTGTAGGAAGTGATCTTGCAGAGGCATCTGATCCACCAACACATAGCGCTGACTCCGCGGTTCACATGCGGACGCAACAGAAGGATCAGTTGACCATAGAGAGAACGGAAATGTGGCAATATTGTACGGTTTCAATATGTTCACAGAGCAGATACTCCGCATGCTTGCATCCTCTGTCTTTATCTCCTTCAGCTGGAATGTGATCTGAGCCACAGGCAACTCATTTCTGTGTTGTCGGCGGATATAGAGTGTATGATTGTGACTGTGGAAAGTTCCAGCTGATTCCCAGCCTTCATCTGATGGAGGCTTCTGTCCACTGGGAACAACTAGTACGTTTGTAATAGGGCAGTCCTCATTAACTGGACAGCAAGTAGCTCCTTCTTGCTGGTTAAAACCCTCCCCGCATTTCTTGTAACCAATAGGACAGTTCCCTGAACCATTGGGAATGGGGCGACTTCTATATCCGCTGAAGGACCACCAAGTGAGAGATTCCGATACGGGAGCTTCACCGCCCCGTTTAATGCAAATTGTGCTTGAACCCCACGATGAACTTTGTAAGTATGGCATATTGTCCAGGGAAGCGCATGTGTCGGTGACAGATGGGCTGGTACCAGGGCACATAGCCTCTAACTTCGCTGAGCAACCACAGGGGCCTCCAGGAAGAAAACTTTCTGTAATATTGATCAATACCGCTTCGTAACCACCAGCGCAGTACTGTCCTTGGTAAGGTGAAGGGACGTAAATGGATACGATGGGCGCGGATTGCCATTGTTTGTTTATTTCCATTAACGCCTGGTTGGACTTGATTTGATCGTTGCCCAAGAGCAGAAAAATAATAGCACAATAGTGCAAAAACACGAACGCGATTAGCAAGGAACTAACAAGAAGTCGTACTTGATAGTATGCAGCAAGCATGCTTATTTATTGAGAGTTGATGTACTTGGTGGTTGATTGGTTACAAGAGCATTGATCGGTCAGGATGAATGATCTCATAGTATATATAACAAATGTTATTACGGGCACCAGTGAATTCGCACGCCGTTGATGATATTTCATACAAGCTTACAGAGATACCTTCCAACGGCAAAAATAACGTGCGCGGGGGTTGCTACGAGGGTGAACATCAAATTCTGGGCAGCCCACTGGTCTGCAAATTTGTGGTCTTATTGCATGGAAGTACCGCGTACGTGTGAGAGAACAGATCCAAGGAATGTGCTGGTGGATCAGATGCCTCTGCAAGTTCATTTTCCGCAGAACTTACAGCTTACCGAGTCTACCTGTGCGGGATTTGCCCTGCGCCCACTCTCCTATCCCAGGTACATACCAGCGCTGGACCCTGACTACCTCAACAGCGGCGTCAAGTGCAGCTTCGATTCAAAGTACACCTGCGCGCGCGACCCCTACCAGCGCACCGACTGCGCCACCGGCTGATATTATTTCGTGCCCCATGGTACTCCCTTGCCGTTCACCGAGCGTGTCCACCGAGCGTGTGTCTGTAACAGAGGCGATGTCGCTGGAAATGGGTGACATGGCGAGGGCTTTCTAACATTGGCATATTTTTTATCCAAAATTAGTAACTATGATCCAAAAGAAAACTCAGACACAGAATGCTTTGTGTTAGAAAATATTCATTTACAAGCTTAACAAATGTTGTGAAGAGAACCTCAGCAAGGCTAACTGAGCTATACACATGAGAACAGAAAAATGGCACATCATACACAAAGCATAATCAGGGCATAAAAGGCCACGGATTGTCGCACCCACAGTTCGGAGGACAAGTAGTTCCACTTGGTAATGCAAACATTGAGTTTATCTTTTTGCCCACACCGTTGCCTGTGTGTTTCTTCTCGATGAAGTAAGCCAACTCCAACTTACATTCCGGATTCATTCCGCATACCAAACCGGACTGCCACACTTCTATTCCGTTTTGTTGGAACTCAGCAAAGAGCTGATCAGGTTTACCTTCGCCTGCTTCCATCAACGATAGGTAGTTGTCATAACACCGCTGCAAATTTCCGGAAATGAAAGTGTAGGCGGTTGACTTAGGGGCACTGTCTTCACTCTCGGGGCTGCTGGAGCTATCGGCAACCTCAGCATCCACTACTCCTGCTTCCTTCGCACCGGCTTCATCTGGATTATAGTCATCAGGAAGCTTCAAACGCAGCTGGTGGTTGTGGTAAAACGTGAGGAGGTCTGACACTTGAAATACTTTCCGAGTTTTCCCTCGTGGGAAAGTGTTTTCGCAAAGCCAGCACTTGTTTTGAATCAAAACATCGTTTATACTTCTCCAGGGACTCTTCGGTGCAGACATAACTCAGCTTCAATACAAGGAGCGGGTTCAGACGAAGCACTTTGAACGTGTGCCAATTCCAGGAATGGACGAGAAGTTGGCCACCTGTTTTTGTCCGGATAATAAATTGTCGGACACTTCATGAATAGCCGTTGACTTTCGAGATTATCGCCAAAAAAGGTTGGTGCATTCACAAGTATTACACACAAGTCTACAGCTTTATTCTCATCAAACGTTTACAATCCTAGTTTGCCGAACATGAGTGTTACAAATGGCAATGTGAAAGTTTATCTCAAAGTCATGGTTGGCGGAGAAGAGTATCTGAAGAACCATTTTCAGATGTGCTTCATTAAAGTTCCATTCGATAAGTTGGTACAGCACATCCAGGACTCAGCACGAACTCGCTCTGATATGCCTCACTTTTTGGCTGAAAGTATTACAATGACTATCGACCATCAGACCTACCCGTTCTCTCCGGATACACCCTTCTACGACTTGATTTACCGAAGAAAGGACACTACCAAGGCGATCCACTTAACGGTAAGTTAGGAAAAAGGTTTTTCGCTCATCAATCGCTATACTAACACGTACATTCAATTGTAGATGGAAGCCGCGGTCTTGGAGACAAAGCCGCCCAAGTTGTCTCACAAAATTTTCACCGCGACGCACACCGTCCTTACCACCCGTAAGTCGAAGAAAGCTCCACTTGCATAACGATTCTAATTTCTCAAAAATGCCTCTTTGATATGCTTTCTTAGCCCAACGATCCGTCTCGAGAGGTAGATCCCAGAGCTCAATGAGTAGTGGCTCCGTGAAGACTGCCTCCACCAGCAGTAAGTCCAACGGCATCAGCAGAGCGTCGAGTGCAACTATGAACACTGCCACCTCTGCCAGACCGCAGCAAAGTACGTCACAGTCTTTCAAATTTTGTGTATATATGACCCATTGACTCACTTTGTGTTCAATGTTATTTCTGTTTAGATGCTGCCGACTTGCCTTCGGTACCTGTGTCCGCCGCAAAGCCTGCTCCTGCGACGACTTTCATCTCCATCAGCACCGCAAAATCATCTGAAAACCTTGAAGAAACTCAGCAAAATGCAGAGAGTCTCTCTGAGGTCAGTTCGGTGACGCCTCCCCCCGCCCCTACAGCTGAAGCTGAGGCGGCCATGGAGGCGGGGATGGAGATGGAGATTGCTCAGTCGTCTACGGCCGTAGTGCTGGAGTCAGAGCCCCTTGTTGAGGTGGCTGCGCCTGTCGTGGCTGAAATCACGGTTCAGGAGGAGGTGAAGATTGTTGAAGTTAATTCTACTCCTGTTGTGCAGGAAGTGGCGTCTCAGTCCCCCAAGGCTGCCAAAACGGCGCCAAAAAAGAAGAAATCTTCCCAGCTGAGAAAGAAGTACAAAGGCAAGGCGACCTTCACGATCAAGAACGACAACGGCGAGGTAGAGGGCTACGAGACCCCAGAGGGCTCGGCGTCTGAGTCAAGCGACAGCGAGAGTGACGAAGAAGAAGAAGAGTTTGTTGTTGCGAAGAAGGACGTTGTTGAAATTGCCTCCGTGGTGGCTTCTTCTGCTTGTGCTGTCGTTGAGTCCACGCCTGAGCCTGTTGAAGTGATCGTTGAAGATGAATCTGCTCCTGTCGTGGAGGCACCCGAGGTCCCTTCTGTTGTCGAAGTTGTCGAGACGGTAGAATTGCAGCAGGAAGAGAACGTTTCCCCTGCGGCAAACACTGAAGTCGAGAGCAATCGCTGCAAGACCCCCGAGAAGACTCGCTCTCTCTCCAACCCCCGCGGCGGCTGCAGAGCCTCTGCCACCAAAGCCACTGCCTGCAGCGCCAGCAAGACCAAACCCAACAAGCGCCTGTCCGCCTACACTCCCGCCACGCCGCTCTACAGCGCCGGGCCTACCTTTGCCGAGGCCGCGCATCAGTATGAGAACAATCTCCACCGCACCACCGGCTCTATCCTCACGGGCCACAGCAACACTCCTTTCAATCCCAACGGATCACTCGGAAGTGCCACCAAGATGCCGCGCAGCACTCCTGCCAAGAAAGCCGCCCCTGCGAAGTCTGCAAACACTTCCACGGCGACTCAGGAGCTCTCCCCGATCCGCATGTCTGTGCCCCGCTCGGGCCGTCCGAGCATCGGCACCATCGAGACCCAGTGGGAATATATGCGCTCCAACTTCTTCAATAACGATGACGAGGAGATTGTGTGGTCCATGGTGTCCAAGAAGCGTGGCGCCTACAAGCACGCCCATCAGAAGTACGAAAACGCCGAAGATGGTTACTTTAAGTGCATTCAGATGATCGGTGAGAATGAGGCCAAGCTGGAGTCCCTGAAGTCGGGCCTTGCTGCGCAGATTGTGGCTATTCTCGGCCAGCTGAACGACCTGTGCGACGAGTTCATTGTGGTCAAGTACACTCCCAAGGTTGCGGAGGGCTACAAGGCAGCGCTTGAGAAGCTGAAGAAGATCGATGAAACCAAGACAGAGCACGACCTGGCCTTCAACTGCTTCACGAAGACCACGCAGATGGAGCTGGAGGCTCTCTACAAGTCGGAAGACTGGGACAACGACGCCAGCAAGGCTCTCCGCTCGGCAAGAAAGATGTTTAATCGTCTGGACAAGGAGAAAGAAAACCTCGCACATGCCTTGGAGAATGCCAACAAGCGCTCGGAGCATGCGTTGGAGTACATGGAGAAGTGGTCCCGCCGTGAGAAGGAGGCCCTCGACTACGCCGATACCATGCGCAACGAGGTGAACGACTGGCTGCACGAGAACCTGGATGAAAACTACAAGGCCTACGACGAAATGCGCAAGTTCATTCCGGTGAACATCTGGGACCTGCAGGTGCCCCAGTTGATGGAATTGTCCCGGGCGGAGGGTGGTTGCTTGTCGCTCGAGCTCGCCACGGAGATCAAGCAAAACAAATTGTTGCATTGGATTGTGACCCACGCCGATGACATTGCCACGGATTCCTTCCTCACTGGTGACAAGAAAGCCATTTTTGAGAACCTCGAGATGCTGGACATCATTGAGATGCGCGCCATCGCTTACCAATTGCCAGCCAAGTTCGAGAACGACAAGGACGGCAAGAAGAACGAGTGGCGGGCCCGCTTCTTCGCCCGTGTGCGCCAGCTGGCCTCGCAGCAGGACGGAGTGCTGGTGAAGGGCGCCTACGACCCCATCGAGCAAAAGCGCGTGCTGATCGCCCAGCCTCCGCTGAAGCCCGAGCAGCAGCGTCGTGCCGTGTACTTCTACCGCACCAAGGAGAAGTCGCTGATCAAGATCAAGCAGTACACCGATCGCATCGCGTTGCTCGCTCGCAGAGAAAGTAAGACCCATTATTATTTACTTCCTTGCAAATGATTTTCTAACCATTGCAACGTATTTTTTTTCAACAATCAGACGCTGTGGTGGCTGCCAAGGCTGCGGTGCAGGAGACCAAGGCTGAGTACGACGTGCTGCTGCAGGAGTCCCGTGATCCCGCTTTTATCAAAGAGTACGGCACGGAGACTCTCACGGAGCTGAAGGATGTCGCCAAGGGAGAGTGGCAGGCTGCTGTCAGGTGCGTTTTTAATTTGTTGTTGTTGCCTTTACATCGATGAAAAGGAAGCCTCACTTATTTTTCCATCGCTGGCTTTGCATTGACCGTTGTTTTTATTTATTTTTTGTTTTCTATTTTGCAATGTTTCACAGCACGCTCAAGTGTGCCGAGCAGGATCTGTCCAACCTCCGCAAGACCATTGAGGCCATGCCGTTGACATTCGAGCAGTACAAGGAACAGGAGGCCGAGCTGGTCGCCTTCCTGGCCAACGCTTCCAACCCTGTGGACTGGAACCAGCGCGGTCTGGCGGCCCAGCCGGTCGTGTGTGAGTTTGATAACAGTGCGAGCATCGAGAAGGCCGTCAAGGTCGGCTTGAAGTTTGTCTCTGCCGAGGAGGAGGCGGCGCAGCGCAAGGCGGACTTGGAGGCACTGATGGCCCGCAGAAACGAAAGTGCAGCGGTGGCTGAAGGTGAGTTTGCGTTCACTTGATATTTTTGACTTTGAAAATGTTCATTTGAGTTCGTTTCTTATATTATTCATGTGGTTTAATAATTTTTTCCCCTCTCATTCAGGTGAAGCTGAGACTGCGAGAAGCACGCCTGTGGACTTCTGTGTTCAATTCACCGCAGTGCCTTGCACTCCTGGTGCAGACGATATTGCTGGTGCTGCCGGCACCGCCACTGCCCCCAACACGGAGTTCAAGAAGCTGTCCACTGCTGCTTTGGGTATTTTCAGTCCCACCACTGCCCGCAGCCAGAGTGAGTACTCCCTGAACTGCATTGCTGGTGCTGGAGCCAGTGCCGGCGCTGTGACACCGTTCGAGACGCCCCGCAAGCGCAACAGCGTGCTCCTCAACGCCAACCCGGACATGCTGAACACCTTGAACAAGATGTTGATGAACTCTCCGGCCGCCACGCCGCTGAAGAATTCCCGCCAGAGTCTCTTTGGAGCTCCCAGTGCTAGCAAGTTTGCCGTGAAAAACAGTACTGCTGTGGGTACGTAAAGGATTAATCACTTTAAAGTAAATTTTGCCATGCTTGATTTGTTTTTATTAATTCTTCTTCTGTTTTATCTTCTTTGCAGATGGCGATGAGAGCACTGCTGCTCCTGAGGTCAAGCCGGTCACTCGCTCCAAGCTGCTCATGGTGAGACATTATTACATTTCCTCCCGTTTTTCTTCTTCTTCATTTTTGATTATCGTGTGCCTTGTTTTGTTCTATTTTTCTATCCGCAGCGCAAGCTCACTCCGCACAGTCTAATGGGAGGCGGCAGTAGCCTTTCTCCTAAGCGTTCTGCCCCCATGCCCAAACTCAGCTTCCTCGCCCAGCTCACCAGCCGTGCCAAGGCGAGCAGCAACGAAGGTATGTCATTTTTCTTGAAAGAACATTGAATTTCAGCCTCTTTCTTTCGGTGCTACGAATGTTTTGCTCATCTTCCTTTTGCAATTATTTACTGTTCTTCTGTGCGCAGATGGGGATGAGTCTGCTCCTGCAGTGCCCTCGGCTGCTCCTGCCTTGCGTGGTCCCGGCGGTGGTCTTGGTGTCCCCAGAGGACCCATGGGTCTCTTTGCAGAGATTGCGCGCTTCCGCAAGCCTGAAGCCGATGAAGTCACGGTGGAGAGCAGTGGCAAGGCCAGCAGCAGCAATGGAAGTGCCAGTGGTGGGGTGACTGGAAGCGAGGAACAGGTGGCGGGAGAGAAGGAGAACAGCAGTGCGCTTGACAACGTTGGTAAGTATTATGTACATTCTTGTGCTTTTCTATGTGTGTCTTTTTATCATTTGGGAAGAGCTTGTACAACCAACGCGTCATTGCTCATACCCTCAATTTACTTATTTTCACTCTTCCTCTGCCTAATACCAGACTCCAGCAAGCCTGTGTCGTCTGCGTTCAAGAAGGCATCGTCGACCTCCTCCATCATGGGCATTGGAATGATGATGGGCGGACCCGGCGGTGCTTTAAAAATGCCCATGATGAGCATGTTTGACGAGATTCGCAAACGACGCGTGATTGAGTAGAAAAAGGGAGAAAGAAAGAGAAGGAAAAGGAGTTTAGGAAAGGGGGAAGAATGAGCTGAGAAAGCAGTGTTATCGTGCTGTGTAGCGCGAAACAAAACGAAAAAGCAAGAAAAGTGAGGATTGAAAGCGTTTGTTTTTCTTTGTCCGGCTTTGCTTGATTTTCTGTTCATGCGAAAAATTGTGTGCGCTTTCTTATCTCAGCAATGTAGTTTCAGATGTCCATAAAATTTAAAGAATAATTATTTGTGCAAGCTCTTCTTGATTTAATCACATGCGCCGAATCTTAAACACTTTGAAAAAGAAAACAATCTATCATTCCTCCTCCGGCAGCGGCGGCACTGGATAGGCGCTCAGTACCCACGACGCTCCCTCTGCGCTGCCATTTTCTCTGAAACACTTTTGGCGCTTTAGATCCAGCAACTTGTGCATGAGATGCATATTGGTGCCATCCAGATTGGGTACCTTGTCTTCGGCCAGGGCATCGCTGCCGCCAGGGTGGCAATAACGGTCCGTGTTGTGGAGGTCAATAAGCGCAGTGTTTCGACCGCGAATGATGAACGGACAGCTAATCCGCGTGAAAGCATCGCTTGACAACACACCTGTAGCCTCAGAGAGACCTGGTGGAGTTGCTGCGGAAGTGGAAGGAACGCTCTGCGAAATATTAGCGTGGATTGCTGAAGTTCTGTCCGCGCTGAAATTCTTCACCCGGTGCACTGCCGCCCGGAACCGATTCTTCGTCAGGACTTGCAAAAACTTACCCACAAACACAATCACGTATCGTTATTGCTGGAGGAGACAAATTCTGTGCATTCCCTGTTACAAATTCTTCTCCTGGTAGCGTCGATACAGATTGTAAGCAAGCACTGCACAGAGAGAGAACACAGCCACCGCGATGTAGATCACGTTGGTGATGATCAGCAGCAGCAGCAGCAGCAGCCCCGAGAACACGAAAGGCTGGAGAGAGCGAATGAACACCTTGTGTGCCAGGAAAGGGGCTGTACCCATGTACTGCAACATGCGCAGAAAGAAGCCACACAGTGAACTGGCGTCTGCTGCCAGGCCACGCCTTTGCGGAAGCCGGTTAGAATCGAGTAGTACACGAAAAAGGCGTTGATACAGAACAGAGCCAGCCTTCGTCTCGAAGAAAATGGCGGTAGGGGTGTCGCGACCCAACAGATCTTTAATGAACAAATGCAGGATCTCCAGACCCGTGTGGGCATCGGTGGCAATGCTCAGCTTTTCGGACTTCAGATGGGACTGCTTCTTCCCCAGCTTCAGTTCGTTCAAAAGGGTCTCCTACGCGCCGAGGCGGCCGTGGAAGCAAGGCACTACGCTGCGCTCTCCCTGGGTGAACTCTCCCGTCGGATCCAGGCCCCACTGCGCATCGTATTCTTCCAATTCGGAAGGTTTCAACAAGCGACGCTGGCAGTGCACTTCTTCGGACAGCTTGGTCAACAGGGCGGTAACAGTGGCGTTACGCGTCGGCATTGCATCATTGCTGTCCTTCCCTTCTTGCACCGTCTCTCCTGTGCGGACATGGTCGCCGTCGCTGTCTGAGTCAGCATTGTCCGACTCACTGCTACTTTCGTAATCGGCTCTTGCATTGTTCACACCGTACTTGCCCCCAGATTCCTGGTACGAGCGCATGCGCGTCATCTGGCGATTCAGAATATTGCGACGGGAGTTCTCGGCGATCACGGTCATGGAGGCAGTGGCGAGCGCATGAGCGGCTTCGGTAGATCCGGGCAACTTTCTCGTTACCGTCCCTTCTTTATAGGTGTTTCGGCTGGTGCTGCCGGTGGTGGCGGCGGCGACTGTCCTGGCAGCGTCACCAGCACGGCGCGCCACTTTGAAAACCCGATTTGCAATTCTCTTGAGCATCGAGTCTTGCGTGGTGGTTTTTGCTTCATCCGCCACGGGTGCAGAGAGAGTCTCGAAGATAATGTCTGTCGGGTAGGAGATGATGGCTGTGAGAAGCGCCACAATCACAGATATATAGAAAATCACTTTCAGAGAAAACTTTGGATTGCGATAGACGCAGGAGTCCTCGCCTGTCTGCATGTCATAGCCCCAAGCACAGTACGACACTGTGCTGTCAAACACACTCTTGCGGTTCAAACAAGAATCTGCGTCGGTGAAGGTGAGGCAAGAGCCATCGTCAGAGGGAGACTCTACATCGTAAAGCATGGCGAGAAGAAACATCAACATGGTCTGAGTGGACAGCAGCTGCACGCCCGTGAGGATGCGCTGCTTGTCGCCGCTCTCGCCTTCCGGTGCGGTGAACAGCGTCAAGTAGCGGTGGTGGCGCTTCACCTCACCATACAAGCGGCTGAAGAAAGGCTTGTTCGAGAACACCGAGGGGAAGGTCTGAATCACGTAGTCAACGAGGTACTGGTGCACGGCCGCTGGTTAACGGGATACTTCTGCCACTTGAACTTTCTTCTCCAAATGTGACTCTCGCTTCGCATTTGTCTTCTTTTTCAAACTGCGGCGCCAGGTGCAGCTGAAGATAAGCAGTATTCCACCCGCCCAGAGGGTGCAAAACATGACGATGACGATCAGCACGCGCTGCAAATCTTCGGCGGAATTTAAATCGTCCGCCGAGTTGAAAGTGTTTTTAAACTCACTACCCAGGTACACCGTCACGGACACAGCGTCCAAGACACCGGTTTGTTGAATATCGGACACAGCCAAACGACGAGTGCGCGCCGTGGCTTCTGCGCTGGGCTGCACCAGACACGAGCAGGTGGTGGAATGCAGGTCGAAGCTCAGCACTTCGCAGTCCGTGGAGGTTGTGTTGGCAACACCTGTGGTGCCATCCAGGATGGCGCAGGTGGGAGCGCGCACGGGGCAGTACGACGTCAGTACACCATTCAAGCCAGAAC
>LNAP01007302.1_pt1 | contig 22292 bp, 19 predicted proteins | sample 602601 | NCBI WGS metagenome assembly LNAP01 (sample SAMN02440304, study PRJNA202911) | soil metagenome | biome: Subtropical and temperate rainforests or woodlands; isolation source: soil samples (1 kg each in a 20% v/v slurry with milli Q water) were... ...
GAGCAAGTTCCCGGCCGATCAAAAGCAATCCGCCATTATGGCGGCGCTGGCGATTGCGCAAGACGAAAAAGGGTGGGTATCGCCCGAGACCATCGAAGATGTGGCCGTTTACCTGGAGGTGCCGCCGATCGCGGTACAAGAGGTCGCCACCTTCTACAATATGTACAGCACTCGGCCTGTGGGCCGCTTCAAACTGTCGGTATGCACCAACTTGCCCTGTGCGCTGCGCGATGGCGTTAAAGCCGCCGACTACGTGAAAGAAAAACTGGGTATTGGCTTTAATGAGACCTCGGCCGATGGCCTCTTCACCTTGCAGGAAGGCGAGTGCATGGGCGCCTGCGGCGACTCACCCGTCATGATCGTGAACAACAAACATATGTGTGTGCGCATGTCGTCTGAAAAAATCGACGCCATGCTCGCCGAGCTTAAACAACACGGGGGGTCGCTATGAACGCTCCGGCCTTATTGCAGCAGTTTTCACAAGGTCTGGTGGTTGATCCGGGCAATGATTTGTCGCACAGCATGGTATTTCATGGCCGCCATATCAAGCCGCAGATCATGGCTGACCTGGATGGCGATAACTGGGCTCTGGAAGACTACGTCAAGCGCGGCGGCTACGAGGCGCTGCGCAAAATCCTGACCACGGGCATGAAGCCCGAAGACGTCATTGCCGAAGTCAAGGCGTCGGGGCTACGCGGCCGTGGCGGCGCGGGTTTCCCGACGGGGCTTAAATGGAGCTTCATGCCGCGCACCTTGCCGGGCCAGAAGTACCTGGTCTGCAATTCGGACGAAGGCGAACCGGGCACCTTTAAAGACCGCGATATCTTGCGCTTTAACCCGCATATCGTGATTGAAGGCATGGCCATTGCCGCGTTTGCCATGGGCATTACCGTGGGCTACAACTACATCCACGGCGAAATTTTCGAGATTTACGAGCGCTTTGAAGAAGCGCTGGAACAGGCCCGCGCCGCCGGGTTCCTGGGCGATAAAATCCTGGGCTCCGAGTTCAGCTTCCAGCTGCATGCCTTCCATGGCTATGGCGCTTATATTTGCGGCGAAGAAACCGCGCTGCTTGAATCGCTGGAAGGCAAGAAAGGTCAGCCGCGCTTCAAGCCGCCGTTTCCGGCCAGCTTCGGTTTGTACGGCAAGCCCACCACCATCAACAACACCGAAACCTTCGCTGCCGTACCCTGGATTTTCCGCAATAGCGGGCAAGAATACCTGGAAATCGGCTTGCCGAACAACGGCGGCACCAAGCTGTTTTCGATCACCGGCGACGTCGAGCGCCCAGGTAACTACGAAATTCCGCTAGGCACGCCGTTTTCGACCTTGCTTGAGCTGGCCGGCGGCATGCGCGGCGGGCGCAAGTTGAAGGCGGTTATTCCTGGCGGCTCCAGCGCGCCGGTCTTGCCCGCCGACCTCATGATGCAATGCACGATGGATTACGATTCCATCTCGAAGGCCGGTTCAATGCTGGGTTCGGGTGCGGTCATCGTCATGGACGAGACCCGCTGCATGGTCAAGTCGCTGCTGCGTTTATCGTATTTTTATTTTGAAGAAAGCTGTGGCCAATGTACGCCGTGCCGCGAAGGTACCGGCTGGTTGTATCGCATGGTCAGCCGCATCGAGAACGGACAAGGTCGCCCCGAAGACCTTGAGGTCCTGGATTCGGTGGCTGCCAACATCATGGGGCGCACGATTTGCGCGCTCGGCGATGCGGCGGCAATGCCCGTACGCAGCTTCATCAAGCACTTCCGCGACGAGTTCGCACACCACATACAGCATAAAAACTGTGTGGTGCCTAAATATCTGTAGGGTCAGGACACCATAGACGGCAATAAAGTTGAAGTCCCCGAGGGCAGCATGGTTATGCATGCGGCCAACAAGCTCGGGTTGTACGTGCCGCACTTTTGTTATCACAAGAAACTGTCGATCGCGGCCAACTGCCGCATGTGTCTGGTCGAGGTTGAAAAAGCGCCCAAGGCCATGCCGGCCTGCGCCACGCCTGTGACGAACGGCATGATTGTGCATACTGCCTCGGTTAAAGCGGTGGCCGCGCAAAAAAGCGTGATGGAATTTCTGCTGATCAATCACCCGCTTGATTGCCCTGTGTGCGATCAGGGCGGCGAATGCCAACTGCAAGATCTGGCGGTGGGCTACGGCGCTTCGGCGTCGCGCTATCAAGAAGAGAAGCGCGTCGTATTCCATAAAGAAATGGGGCCGCTGGTGTCGGCCGAAGAAATGCAGCGCTGCATTCACTGCACCCGCTGCGTGCGCTTTGGCCAGGAAGTGGGCGGCGTCATGGAGCTGGGCATGCTTAATCGCGGCGAGCACGCCGAGATTACGTCGTTTGTCGGCCGTGCAGTCGAATCCGAACTGTCGGGCAATATGATCGACATTTGTCCGGTTGGTGCGCTGACGTCCAAGCCGTTCCGCTATACCGCGCGTACCTGGGAACTGGCTCGCCGCAGGTCGGTCAGCCCGCACGACAGCCTGGGCGCGAATATTGTGGTGCAGGTCAAAGACAACGCGGTCATGCGCGTGGTTCCGTTCGAGAACGAAGACGTTAACGAATGCTGGATCAGCGATCGCGATCGCTTTGCCTACACCGGTTTGTACACCGAAGACCGCCTGGCCCATCCCATGCTCAAGGGCAGTGATGGCCAGTGGACCGAAGCGTCCTGGAGCGATGCGCTGCAAGCCGTGATCAATAGCCTGAACAAGGCGCGCGATCAGCACGGTGCAGGGCAGATCGGCGCCATCGGCAGCCATACCGCTACGACCGAAGAGCTGGCCTTGCTGGCCCGCCTGACGCGCAGCCTGGGTTCTGAAAACGTCGACTTCCGCTTGCGCTATATCGATCGCAGCTTCGATCAGGCTGCCGCTGGCGTACCGTGGCTGGGCATGTCGGTCAACGAGTTCAGTGAACTGGATCGCGTCCTGGTGGTGGGTTCGTTCCTGCGCAAAGATCATCCTTTGCTGGCGCAGCGTTTGCGTCAGGCGGCCAAGCACGGCACGCAGATTTCCTTTATCGACAGTGCCAGCGACGATCCTTTATTTCCGGTCACGGCGCGCATGACGGTGGCGCCTAGCGCCTTGCCCAATGCGTTGGGCGAAGTGCTGGCGGCGCTTGCTCAGGCAACCAGCCAGACGGCGCCGCAGGCGTTTGCCGAGGTGCAGCCGTCTGACGCCGCGCAGGCCATTGCGGCCAGTCTGGCCTCGGGTCAGAAAGTGGGCGTGATGCTTGGCAATATGGTGGTGACGTCGAACCAGGCTTCGGTTATTGCCGCCAATGCACAAGCGCTGGCGCAGGCCGCCAACGCTAAGCTGGGCTTCCTGACAGTGGGTGGCAATACGGTCGGTGGTTATCTGGCCGGCGCCATACCTGGCCCAGACGGCCTGAGCGCCGAGCAAATGCTGACCGACGGGCTGAAAGCCTATATCGTGCTGCATGCCGAACCCGCTTTTGATGCCGACAATGGCGCGCGTGCCGTGCAAACCCTGAAGTCTGCCGATTTCGTGGTGGCACTCACGTCGTATCGTTCGGCGGCGCAAGAGTGGGCCGACGTCATGTTGCCGGTTTCCCCTTACACCGAAACCTCGGGCACATTCGTTAATGCCGAAGGGCGTGCTCAAAGTTTCAAGGGTGCTGCTGCTCCGTTCGCCGACACCCGTCCAGCCTGGAAAGTGCTGCGCGTTTTAGGCAATTTGTTTGATCTTGACGGGTTCGACGACGACACGTCCGAATCGGTGCGCGACAGCGTGCTGGTCGCCGGTGTTGAAGCACGTCTGTCCAACCAGATCAGCAGCGCCGCACGCATGGTGGCCAAGGTCCATGGTCTGGAACGTGTGGCCGATGTACCGATTTACCGTACGGACGCCATGGTGCGCCGCGCCGAGCCGTTGCAAGCGACGGCCGCGTCTAAAGCGCCTACCGCCCGCATGTCGGCCGCGACGCTCGATAGCCTGGGCGTACAAGCAGGCGACTCGGTTTCGGTACGCTCTGAGCAGGGTTCCATTACGTTGAAGGCCGAACTCGACAATCACGTGGCGCAAGGCGCGGTGCGTATTGCGGCCGCCTTTGCCGAAACCACGCCGCTGGGCAGTTCGTTCGGCCAAATTTCGGTGGAGCGCGTCTAAATGGAATGGATCAACACTCTCGAAACGTATGGCGTTGGCCTGATTGGCGAAACGCCCTGGTACCTGGTCTGGACCTTGTTCAAAGTCGTGGTCATTGCGGTGCCCATCATTCTTTGCGTGGCTTACCTGACGTACTGGGAACGCAAGATGATCGGCGCCATGCACGTGCGCCGCGGTCCCACGCGGGTGGGCTATCGCGGCTTGCTGCAACCGTTTGCCGATGTGTTCAAGCTGCTGACCAAGGAAGTCATCGTTCCGGCCAAGGCCAATAAAGTCTTGTTCGTGCTGGCGCCGGTGGTCACGCTGATGCCGGCTCTGGCGGCCTGGGCGGTCATTCCGTTCAGCCCCGAGCTGGTTTTGGCCGACGTGAATGCGGGCTTGCTCTACATTATGGCCATTACCTCCTTGGGGGTATATGGCGTGATCATCGCCGGCTGGGCGACCAACTCCAAGTATGCCTTGCTGGGCGCCATGCGTGGCGCGGCGCAAATGGTGTCCTACGAGCTGGCTATTGGCTTTTGCATGATCACCGTGCTGTTGGTGTCGGGCTCGCTAAATATGAGCGATATCGTCAATGGCCAGGGGTCAGGCTGGTTTGCCGACCGCGGTATTACGTTTATGTCGTGGAACTGGTTGCCGTTGCTGCCGCTATTCGTTATTTATGTGATTTCGGCCGTAGCTGAAACCAACCGCCACCCGTTCGACGTGGTTGAAGGCGAGTCCGAAATCGTGGCCGGCCACATGGTCGAGTACTCCGGTACGGGCTTTGCCCTGTTCTTCCTGGGTGAATACGCCAACATGATTCTGCTGTCCAGCGTGGCGGCCATCATGTTCCTTGGGGGCTGGATGCCGCCCATCGATGTGGCGCCATTTACCTGGGTACCGGGCTGGTTGTGGTTGGGTCTTAAAACGTTCGTCGTGGTCTCGATGTTTATCTGGTTCCGGGCAACGTTCCCACGTTACCGCTATGACCAGATCATGCGTTTGGGCTGGAAGGTATTCATTCCGCTGACCGGCGTTTGGCTGGTGATCGTTGCGATCTGGATGCAAACGCCATGGAACATTTGGCAATAGGGCGCAGGGGCTAGATATGGAAGCAATTAAAGATTTTTTCGGCAGTTTAATGCTGTCCGAGATGCTCAAGGGTATGCGCCTGACCGGCAAATACTTCTTCAAACGCAAAGTAACCTTGCGCTATCCGCAAGAGAAAACACCGGCGTCGCCACGCTTTCGCGGCTTGCATGCCTTGCGCCGCTACCCTAACGGCGAAGAGCGCTGCATTGCCTGCAAGCTGTGCGAAGCGGTCTGTCCGGCCCTGGCCATTACGATCGAATCTGAAGAGCGTGACGACGGCACCCGCCGCACGACGCGCTACGACATCGATCTGGCTAAGTGCATTTTCTGTGGTTTCTGTGAGGAAAGCTGCCCGGTCGACTCTATTGTCGAAACGCATATTTCCGAGTATCACGGCGAGAAGCGCGGCGACTTGTACTACACCAAAGATATGTTGCTGGCGATCGGTGATCGCTACGAGCCCGAAATAGCGCGTCGTCGATCCGAAGACGCTCCTTATCGTTGATTATCAGGACTCGAACTTTATGACTTTTACTACTGTCCTGTTTTATCTGTTGTCGCTGGTGCTGGTGGTGGCTGCGTTTCGCGTTATTGCGGCGCCTAACCCCGTCACCGCCGTTCTGCATCTTATTTTGACCTTCTTCACCGCGGCCATGTTATGGATGCTGCAAGGCGCCGAGTTCCTGGCCTTGTTGCTGGTGGTCGTGTATGTGGGTGCGGTCATGGTGCTGTTCTTGTTCGTGGTCATGATGGTCGATGTGCGCATGGCCTCATTACGCACCGGATTGAAAGCATATTTGCCCATGGGGTTGATCATCGGCCTGATCATGGTTCTGGAAATGTCGTTTGTCCTGGCCAAGACTTGGCTCGACGCAGGTCCTGCCGCCGATATGGGCGCCGACTACAACAATACGCACGCGCTGGGCGCGCTCATGTATTCCGAATACGTGTTCGCGATTGAAGTGGGTGCGGTGATTTTGCTGGTTGGCATGGTGGCTGCCATTGCCCTGACGATGCGCCGACGCAAAGACGTGAAATACAACAACCCGGCCGATCAAGTTCGCGTGCGCGCGCAAGACCGCTTGCGCCTGGTCAGCATCCCGTCGCAAACCGAAAAGCCTGCTGCGGTGCCTAACGATGTCGCGGGAGACTCCAAATGACCATTACACTGGCCCACTATCTGATACTTGGCGCTATTTTGTTCGCCATTGGCTTGTTCGGCTTTTTCCTTAACCGCCGCAACTTGTTGATTTTGTTGATGTCGATCGAGCTTATTCTTTTGGCTGCCAACATGAATTTCGTGGCGTTTTCAACCTGGATGGGCGATGGCGCCGGACAGGTGTTCGTCTTCTTCATCTTGACCGTGGCGGCGGCTGAAGCCGCCATCGGCCTGGCGATTCTGGTGCTGTTGTTCCGCAACCTGAACACGATCAACGTCGAAGAACTTGACCACCTTAAAGGTTGATGGGATTACCAATACTATGAATTCAACCAGTCTCTATCTTGTTATCGCGTTGGCGCCGCTGGTCGGTGCACTGATAGCCGGTTTATTTGGAACCGGCTTTTTAGGACGGCAGATCGGCCGGCGCGCTTCGCACTGCATTACCATTCTTGGTGTTTTGATTTCCTTCGTCGGCTCGGTCGTCGTCCTGCTTCAGGTGCAGGGTGGCCAGACCTTTGACGGCGCGGTCTATACCTGGAGCGTCATCGGCACGACCAAGCTTGAAATCGGCTTCCTGATCGACAGCTTGTCGGCCTTGATGATGGTGGTGGTGACGTCGGTGTCGTTGATGGTGCACATTTACACCATCGGCTATATGGTTGACGACCCTGGTTACCAGCGTTTCTTTTCGTATATTTCGCTGTTTACGTTTTCCATGCTGATGCTGGTCATGTCCAACAACATGCTGCAGCTGTTCTTCGGCTGGGAAGCGGTGGGCCTGGATCGGCTTCTGGTACGAGCGGCCCAGCGCCATTTTCGCCAATTTGAAAGCGTTCATGGTTAACCGGGTAGGCGACTTTGGCTTCGTGTTGGGTATTGGCTTGTTGTTCGCCTATGCGGGCAGCATGCACTACGGCGAAATCTTCGGCCAGATCGACAAGCTGGCCAGCTTGACCTTTCCCGGCACCGAGTGGCAGTTGCTGACCGTGGCGGCCATTTCGCTGTTCGTCGGCGCCATGGGTAAATCGGCGCAAGTGCCGCTGCACACCTGGTTGCCCGATTCCATGGAAGGCCCGACGCCGATTTCGGCACTGATCCACGCGGCGACCATGGTTACCGCGGGTATTTTCATGGTGGCCCGTTTTTCGCCTGTGTTTGAGCAGTCGTCAACGGCACTGACCTTCATGATTATCATTGGCGCAATCGGTGCCTTGTTCCTGGGCATACTAGGCATTGTTCAAAACGACATCAAGCGCGTGATTGCTTATTCGACGCTGTCGCAACTGGGCTACATGACAGTCGCGCTGGGCGCATCGGCTTATTCGGCCGCCATCTTCCACTTGATGACGCACGCTTTCTTTAAAGCCTTGCTGTTCCTGGCGGCGGGTTCGGTCATTATCGGCATGCACCATAAGCAAGATATTCGCGACATGGGTGGCTTGCGCAAATACATGCCGATTACCTGGATCACGTTCCTGATCGGTACGCTGGCGCTGGTTGGTACCCCGTTCTTTGCGGGTTTCTATTCGAAAGAGCACATCATCGAAGCCGCGGGTGCGGCGAATGTCTGGGGCGCCAGTTTTGCTTATTACGCGACCTTGATCGGCGTATTCGTGACCTCTCTGTATTCGTTCCGGGTGTATTTCCTGGTGTTCCACGGTAAGGAACGTTTCGATAGCGACGTGGCTGTGCAGCACCACGACGAAAATGCCGAGCATGCCGACGACGAGCATCACGGTGGCAAGCCACACGAGTCGCCGTGGGTGGTGACGCTACCCCTGGTCTTGCTGGCGATTCCGTCGGTGGTGGCTGGGGTGCTGTTTATCGACCCCTTGCTGTTCGGCAATTTCTTTAATGGCGTCATTGCTGTGCTGCCTGAGCATCCGGCCATGGCGGAACTGGCCTCGCATTGGCATGGCTGGGTTGCTTATGCCCTGCACGGCTTTATGACTTTGCCGTTTTGGTTGATGATCGCCGGTCTGGTGGTGGCCTGGTATTGCTATCTCATTAATCCTAAAGTGCCTGCGGCGATTCACAGCAAGCTATCGGGTATTAACAAAGTGCTTGATAACAAGTACTACGCAGACTGGTTCAACGAGCAGGTCATTACGCGCGGTGCGCGCTGCCTGGGCCACGGCCTGTGGCAGGGTGGCGACCGCGGTGTGATCGATGGCTTGCTGGTTAACGGCAGCGCCCGTGTGGTGGGCTGGGTGGCGGCGATCAGCCGGCACCTGCAGTCAGGCTTCATTTATCACTACGCCTTTGCGATGATCATCGGCATCATGGCTTTTTTAACCTTTTTTGTGCTGACGGTTCAATGATGGCTAGCGATATGGCGTCTTCTACTTTTCCTTGGCTAACACTTTCGATTTTTGTGCCGATCGTGGCGGGTTTACTGGTGCTGCTTTTAGGGCGGGACGACCGCCCCGGCTTCACTCGCGTGCTCGCCCTGATTGGCTCGGTATTGGGTTTTCTGGTGACCTTGCCCTTGTACTTGGGCTTTAACTACGAAACCGCCCAGATGCAGTTCGTCGAAAAAGCCCCGTGGATCGAGGCGGTTTCGGTCAACTACCATTTGGGCGTGGATGGCATTTCGTTGTGGTTCGTGCTGCTGACGGCCTTCATCACGGTGATTGTCGTGCTGGCCGGCTGGGAAGTGATCACCAAGCGGGTGTCGCAATACATGGCGGCCTTCCTGATCTTGTCAGGGCTGATGGTGGGTGTGTTCTCGGCACTGGACGGCATGCTGTTCTACGTGTTCTTTGAAGCCACGCTGATCCCGATGTACTTGATCATCGGGGTGTGGGGCGGACCGAATCGCGTCTATGCGGCATTCAAGTTCTTCCTGTACACCTTGATGGGCTCGTTGCTGACATTGGTTGCGTTCATCTACTTGTGGAGCGCTTCGGGTGGTTCGTTCGACATCCAGACCTGGCATCAGCTTAAATTGGGTTATACGCCGCAAATACTGATTTTCGTGGCGTTGCTGGCGGCCTTTGCGGTTAAGGTGCCGATGTGGCCGGTGCACACGTGGTTGCCCGATGCCCACGTGGAAGCGCCTACGGGTGGGTCCGTCGTGTTGGCGGCCATCATGTTGAAGCTGGGGGCTTACGGTTTCTTGCGTTTTTCCCTGCCGATCGCGCCCGATGCCTCGCACAGTCTGGCTGGCATGATGATTGCCTTGTCGCTGATCGCCGTCATTTACATCGGTCTGGTGGCCATTGTTCAGGACGACATGAAAAAGCTGGTGGCTTATTCGTCCGTGGCCCACATGGGTTTCGTGACCTTAGGCTTTTTCATCTTTAATACGGCTGGCCTGGAGGGCGCGATCATTCAAATGATTTCGCATGGTTTTGTTTCGGCGGCCATGTTCCTGTGTATTGGCGTTTTGTACGACCGGATGCATACGCGCCGCATCGACGCCTACGGCGGCGTGGTCAAGGTCATGCCGCGTTTCGTTACGCTCTTCCTGTTGTTTTCGATGGCCAATAGCGGTTTGCCAGCCACCAGCGGTTTCGTTGGCGAGTTCACCGTCATTATGGGCGCGGTGGAGTACAACTTCTGGATCGGCATGCTGACGGCTTCCGCTTTGATCTGGGGCGCGGCGTATTCGCTTTGGATGTTCAAGCGCATTAGCTTTGGCGACATTGTGAACGACAACGTCCGGGCGATGACTGATTTGTCTAAGCGTGAATTCTTCATTTTGGGAATTATGGCGATCATGGTGTTGTTCATGGGTATTTATCCCAAACCATTTACAGATGTCATGCACGTGTCGGTACAGTCTATCTCGAAACTGTAGGCCTTGATCATTATGCAAAATCAATTTCATTTCGCTCTTGCTTTACCCGAGATTCTGCTGCTGATTCTGGCTCTTGTGATCTTGCTGATCGATGCGTTCAGCAAGTCGGAAGGGCGCCATGTCACGTTTACCTTAAGTATCGTCACGCTCATTATCATGACGGTGGTTAGCGCCATGCAATGGAGCGCTGGCGTGGCGGGCAGCACGTTCCAGGGTATGTACGTGGTCGACTCGCTGTCGCATTTGCTGAAAGTGGCGTCGTACATTACGGTGGCGATAACACTTATTTATGGTCGCCAGTACACCGAGCAGCGCGAAATCCTGAACAACGGCGGCGAATTCTATACGCTGACCCTGCTGGCTTTGCTTGGGCAGATGGTAATGATTTCCGCCGGCAGCATGCTGACGGTTTATTTGGGCGTCGAGCTGATGTCGTTTGCGTTGTATGCGTTGATTGCGCTGCGCCGCGATAACGTTGCCGCTACTGAAGCCGCCATGAAGTATTTTGTGCTGGGTTCGCTGGCATCGGGTATTTTGCTCTACGGCTTATCGATGGTTTATGGGGCTACCGGCAGCCTGGATCTGGCGCAAATTTCGCAGATCGTTTCCAGTGGCGAAGCGGCGCGTTTGCCGCTGGTATTTGGTGTGGTCTTCATTGTGGCGGGCCTGGCGTTCAAGTTGGGCGCTGTGCCGTTTCATATGTGGCTGCCCGACGTTTATAGCGGTGCGCCAACGTCGGTGACGCTGATCCTGGCGGCTGCGCCCAAGCTGGCGGCCTTTGCCCTGACGCTGCGTCTGTTGATCGAAGGCTTGCACGGCCTGGCAGTAGATTGGCAACCGATGCTGTTGATACTGGCTGTGCTGTCGCTGGCGATCGGTAATATCACTGCTATTGTCCAGACTAACTTTAAGCGGATGCTGGCGTATTCCACGATTTCGCACATGGGTTTTGTGCTGCTGGGTCTGTTGTCGGGTGTGGTTCAGGACCAGGTTCAGGCGACCAGCATGGCTTATGGCTCGGCGCTGTTCTACATGATTATTTATGTGCTGACCACATTGGCTACGTTTGGCCTGATTCTGCTGTTAAGCCGCAAGGGTTTCGAGTGTGAAAATATTTCGGATCTAAAGGGCCTTAATCAGCGCAATCCGATACTGGCCGGGGTGTTGCTGGTGTCGATGTTTTCGTTGGCGGGTATTCCGCCGATGGCGGGCTTCTATGCCAAGCTTAGCGTGCTGCAGGCCTTGGTCAATGCCGGCTTTGTATCGATTGCCGTGGTGGCGGTGATGTTCTCGCTGGTGGGTGCGTTTTACTATATACGCGTGGTCAAAATGGCGTATTTTGACGAACCCGAGGGCGATGTCGCCGTGGAGCCTACCGGTGTTGTGCCTAATGGCATTATGTCGATCAATGGTCTGTTCATTATTGGCCTGGGGATTTTGCCGGGCGGTTTGATGGCTTTGTGTATAAGGGCGATTGAAAGCTCTTTAGGGTTTTAGGGTTTTCATGGACCAGACATTGGCTGTTTGGATACTGGTTATTCTTTCGCTGGGGACCGCCAGTTTGCCGTTTGTTATCGAGCGGCCTTTTGTGGCGTTGCCCTGGGCGCAGGCCGGCGAGGCGGCTCGCCCGTCGTGGCTGCGCTGGATCGAGTCTCTGGCTTTCTTTTTGGTTCTGGCGGGGCTGGTGTATTGGGTTCCGCGTTGGATTGGCGCCGCTTTTTTCAGCGCGTCGGACCTGGCTTCGGTAAGTATGTTTTTGCTGAAGGTGGGGGCTATTGTGGCGGGGGCGGTGTTGCTGCTGGCTTATGCTGGGTGGCGCAATAGGAACCGTGTGGTGGTGAAGTCGTTTTTCGACCGCCTGATCGAGGTGCTGGTTTTGTATATGTTGATCGGTACGCTGGGTTTGGGGCTAGAGGCCAATATTGGCAATCCGTTTGCGCAGGGCTGGGAGTTCTACGCAATTACGTTGAGTTTGTTTGTGGTGCTGGCGTATCCGGGGTTTGTGTACCGGTATTTGTTGAAGCATCCTAAGGCTAAGAAGGTTGCGCCTTCTTCTTCTTCTGCTGCTGCATCCTGATTTGAGTTCTTGAGCCGGCGGGCGTGGCCAGAGCCTGGCCAGGCTTCGCGCGGTCGGTCCCTTCGGGACTAAACCGTGCAATTCGCTCCGATCGGGGCGGCCGCAGAACTCGCCGGGCTGGCAATCGTCCGGCTCGAACAGCTGCAGCCTTGAATCCCCGCTCGAAACGAATTGCCCGGCGCCCACGAAGCGCCTGTCCAGGCTCTGGCCCCGCCCGCCTGGGTGTCACAAGTAATTGGGACTATTCTGAATGCCTGGGACGGCTCAAGGCTTAAGGACGTCTGAGGCGACCTCTAGGTTGATCAACCGACTTACTACTTTGGGTGATACTGAAGGCAGTGCTATCAGGCGCTGAACCAGTTCAGGACGGCGTCCAGGCCGCTGACGTTCAGCGCGAAGCGGGTTTGCTGGCGGACGATGGGTTTGGCGCGGTAGGCGACGGAGTAATCGGCCAGGGCGAGCATCTTTAGGTCGTTTGCGCCGTCGCCGATGGCGATGATCTGGCTGGCGTCGGCGTTGGTTTCATTGGCGAGGGCGCGCAGGTGGTCGGCTTTACCTTGGGCGTCGACGATGTTGCCCAGGACTTGGCCGGTAAGGGCGCCGTTGACGATTTCCAGCAGGTTGGAGTGGGCGATGTCCAGGCCAAGGCGTTGTTGCAGGCGTTCGGTAAAGAAGGTGAAGCCGCCCGATACCAGCATGATTTTTAAGCCGGCATTTTTTGCTGATTCAATCAGACGCTCGGCGCCTACGTTTAGCCGCAGGCGTTCGTTATATACCTGTTCCAGGGCCGAGACGGGAACGCCTTTTAGCAGTGCCACGCGGCGGTGCAGGCTTTCCGAGAAGTCGGTGATCTCGCCACGCATGGCGGCTTCGGTAATGGCGGAGACTTCGGCTTTACGTCCGACCATGTCGGCGATTTCATCAATGCACTCGATGTTGATGAGGGTCGAGTCCATGTCCATGGCCAGTATTTTGCATTCGCTCAGCGGCTTGATGCGGTCCAGGAAGGCGTAGTCGATGCCAGCCTGGTTGCAGCAGATGGCGACGGTTTCTTTTTCGGATGAATCAATGTCCAGCAAGCGCACGGCCGTGTTGTTCAGGTTCTGCACGCCGTTGGCACACGCCAGGGCAGCAATGTTTTCGATGTTTTCAGCGCTAAGATCGGGAGCTTGAATAATTAGGTGAGTCATGGATAACGGATACGGTGGTGGCAAAGGCGGCTAAACGTTGAGGTCGGAAAAGCGCTTAATGATAACGTAAATGGTGGCGAGGGGCCGCCGTTACCATTAAAAGACATGAATGCGCCGCTGTTGGCTGTTAGCGGCTTACCAATGCTGCTTTGTCCAGTCCAAGTGTTATTGTCCGGAGGCGCAGCCGCAGCCGGTTTGAGATATAACTGCCTTCGCTTGCCGTACAACGGTACTGTCTGCACCTGTGTTCTCTGCTCTGGACTTAGTATTTAATTGAATCTACAATTAACTCATGGACATCGAATTTGACTCCGCTAAGTCAGAAGCCAATGCGCAAGAGCGCTGTCTTCCATTTACAGCCGTCAAACAATTCGATTTCCAAACGGCGTTGTTTAGTATTGATGATCGTCGTGATTATGGCGAGACCCGCATTCGCGCATTAGGTCGAATAAATGGCCGTCTTCATGCGTTGGTTTTTACGGAAATAGCAACAGGAATCCGGGTCATTAGTTTACGCAAGGCCAATACACGAGAGGTGAATCGTTATGAGCAAGAAACTACATCCTGATCGTCCAGATGACGACAATCCAGAGTGGACAGACTCAGTAACCAAAAGCGCGGTTCGATTTCAAGAGCTACCCGCATCACTGAAAGAGAAGCTTTCACCTGGTCAGCGTGGCCCGCAAAAAGCTCCCCGGAAGATACAGACCGCGGTGCGTTACGACGCCGTGGTCGTGGAACATTTCAAGGAGCAGGGGCCGGGCTGGCAGACCCGCATGAACGAGGCGCTAAAAAAGGCCATTCGTGCAGGAATCGCCTGACTGAATTTTCTGGCAAAAAGCCGCCCAGACGAGACTACTGAACTACCATGCCGTCGGTGGTGCTCACCGAGGCTGGATCTCTCAATATTTGTAGAAAATAGGCTGTTTCAAGCACAGGCCCCGCCTCGCGAGTTAAGAACAATAAAAGCTAGCTCAACGCTTTCAACACATTGCGTACCGCATCAATACGCGCCGTCACCGCGCTGGCGGCCAGGGCTGCGGCGCCGGGTTGACCTGGTGTAGCGGCTTTCCCTTGCTTAAGGTCTATTTTCAGCTTGTCCTGACCCGACACCTTGATATTGCGCTGCTTTTGGATCAGCTCGATGATCCGCATCGGATCGATATTGGGCTTGGCCGAGAACTGGATCATGGCCTGGCCTTCGCTGGCGTCGATCTTGATAACGCCCAACGGTTCGGCGGTGAGCCGCAGGCGGTGGGTGGCTAGCAAGTTCTGAGCCGGTTCGGGAAGTTTGCCATAGCGGTCGATCAGTTCTTCCTGAAGTGCGATCAGGTCGTCTTCGTGTTCGGCATGTGAAAGCTTTTTGTACAGCCCCAGGCGGGCGTGGACGTCGGGGCAGTAGTCGGCAGGAAGCAGAGCTGACGCATGCAGATTGACCTCGCAGGCCAGCGCAAACGGCGATTCCAGGTCGGGTTCCTCGCCAGCCTTTAAGGCCTTTACCGCCTTATTAAGCATTTCCGAATACATGGAAAAACCAATCTCGTGGATGTTGCCCGACTGCAATTCGCCTAGCACTTCACCGGTGCCGCGAATTTCAAGGTCGTGCATGGCCAGGAAGAAGCCGGAGCCCAGTTCCTCCATGGCCTGGATGGCTTCGAGGCGCTTTTTGGCGTTGGCGGTGATGGCGTCTTCGCCCGGCGTAAGCAAATAGGCGTAGGCCTGGTGATGCGAGCGTCCGACGCGGCCGCGCAGTTGATGCAACTGCGCCAGTCCGAGACGGTCGGCGCGCTGAATAACAATGGTATTGGCGGTGGGTACGTCGATGCCGGTTTCAATAATCGTGGTGCACAGCAAAACGTTGTGGCGCTGCTGGTAGAACCCCTTCATGACTTCTTCAAGCTCGCGCTCAGGCATCTGGCCATGAGCCACGACGATACGCGCTTCGGGCACAAGCTCTTCAAGCCGTGCGCGGCGATTCTGGATGGTTTCGACTTCGTTGTGTAAGAAATAAACCTGGCCGCCGCGTTTTAATTCGCGCAGCAAAGCTTCACGTATGGTGCTGCCGTCTTCGCGTCGTACAAAGGTCTTGATGGCCAGGCGCTTTTGCGGTGCAGTGGCGATAACGGAGAAGTCGCGTATACCTTCGAGCGACATACCCAGCGTGCGCGGAATGGGCGTGGCGGTCAGGGTCAAGATGTCGACTTCGGCGCGTAGCGCTTTTAGCGCTTCTTTCTGGCGCACGCCGAAGCGATGCTCTTCGTCGATGATGACCAAGCCCAGGCGTTTGAAGATGACGTCTTTGGACAGTATTTTGTGCGTGCCGATGACGATGTCTACGCGCCCATCGTTCAGGCCTTGAATTGCGGCGGTAATTTCTTTGCCGGAACGAAAGCGCGACAGTTCCACGATTTTGACCGGCCAGTCGGCAAAGCGGTCGGCAAAGGTTTGCGCATGCTGTTCGGCCAGTAGGGTGGTGGGGCACAATATGGCGACTTGCTTGCCGTTCATGACCGACAGGAAGGCAGCGCGCAGCGCGACTTCGGTTTTGCCAAAGCCGACATCGCCGCAAACCAGTCGGTCCATTGGGCGGCCCGAGGTCATGTCGCCGATAACGGCCTCAATGGCGGCGGCCTGGTCGGGGGTTTCTTCGAATCCGAAGCCTTCGACAAAGGCGGCGTAGTCGTTGACGGGCAGTTTGAACTGATAGCCTTCGCGGGCGGCGCGCTGGGCATACAGAGCCAGCAATTCGGCGGCCGCGTCGCGCACTTGTTTAGCGGCCTTGCGGCGCGCCTTGTCCCATTGCCCCGAACCGAGTTGATGCAGTGGGGCCGCGTCGGGGTCGGCGCCGCTGTAGCGGGCAATAACATGCAACTGGGCCACGGGCACGTACAGCGTGCTGCCATTGGCGTATTCCAGATGCAGGAATTCCATCTCGCCTTCGCCCAGATTCATATTGATCAGACCGTGGTAGCGGCCGATGCCGTGCTGGGCATGGACGACCGGGTCGCCTTCGCGCAGCTCGGACAGGTCGCGCACCATGGCTTCGACATTGCTGCTGCCCTCTTGGGCGCGTTTGCGGCGTCGTCCCGTTGAAACGTGGGTGGGGTAAAGGTCGTTCTCGGTGAGTAGCGTCAGCGGCCCTTCAAGCAGGCTGAAACCGATATTCAGGGGCGCGACCGTCAGCGCGAAGCGGCTGTCCGATTGCAGGAAGGCCTGCAGGGTGTCGGGTTGGCCGTCGGGTTGAATGCCAAATTCGTCCAGCATTTGCAGCAGGGTTTCGCGCCGGCCGGCCGAATCGGAACACAGTGCGATCCGGCCTTTGGCGCGACCCAGCAGCGCACGCAGCTTGCCTACCGGGTCTTCAGCGCGGCGTGCCACGGCGACATCGGGCGCGATGGCAAAGTCGGGATGAACGCCTTCGCTGACCAGCGCCAGGCGGGCGAATGTTTTTAAGTTGGTGAAGAGTGTTTCGGCATCCAGGAACAAGTCGCCAGGAGGCAGCACCGGGCGTTCACGGTCGCTTTTTAGAAACTGGTAGCGGCTATGGGTGTCTTGCGCAAAGCGTCGGATGGTGTCGTCAATATCGCCCAGCGTAACGGTTAGCGTCTGGTCGGACAGGTAATCGAACAAGGTGGCGGTCTGCTCGAAAAACAGGGGTAGGTAGTATTCGACACCCGCAAAGGCAATGCCGTTGCCCATGTCTTTATAAGGCAACGCACGCGACGGATCGCCCTCGAAAACCTCGCGAAAGCGCGCCCGAAAGCGGTTGCGGGCGGGTTCGTCCATGGGGAACTCGCGTCCCGGCAAAAGCTGCACGTCTTTGACGGGATAAAGACTGCGCTGGGTGTCGATGTCGAAGCTGCGTATGGATTCGATTTCGTCGTCGAACAAATCGAGGCGATAGGGCAGGACCGAGCCCATTGGGAAAAGATCGATCAGGCCGCCCCGTATGCTGAACTCGCCCGGCGCGGTGACTTGAGTAACATGGGTATAGTTAGCCAGGGTAAGCTGGCGGCGCAGGCCTTCTTCGTCCAGCTTGTCGCCTTGCCGGAATGAAAAGGTGTAAGCAGCCAGGAATGCAGGCGGGGCCAGCCGGTAGAGCGCCGTGGTGACCGGAACGGCCAGAATGTCTACCGTATCCTGCAGAAGCGCGTGCAAGGTGTGCAGCCGTTCTGAAATCAAGTCCTGGTGCGGTGAAAAACTGTCGTAGGGCAAGGTTTCCCAGTCGGGAAGCTGCCTGACTCGAAGTTCGGGCGCAAACAGCTGGATTTCGTCAGTCAGTCGTTGCGCCGCCAGCGGGTCGGCGCACAAGACCACAACGGTCTGTTTTGAGACGCGCGCGATGTCGGCCAGAAGCCAGGCGTCGCCAGAGCCCGGCGGTACCGGCACGGCGTGGCGCAGGCCCGGTTTCAGGGCTTGCAGCAAGCGTTCAGTGGAAGGAAGCGAGGGGGGGAGGGTAGTTTCTGTAGCCATTTAGCTTGTCATTATAAAATCTCTTTCGTATGACTAAAAAAATTATTGCAATTGTTCCTGCCGCCGGCGTCGGGCAGCGCGCGCAGACGGATCAAATACTGCCCAAACAGTACCGTTTGCTGAAAGGCGAACCGATGCTGCGCTGGGCCGTCAAGGCCTTGTTGGCTGACCCGCGAATAGCGCAGGTTAGGGTTGTGGTGGCGCCTCACGACGATTGGGCTGCCACGGCTCTGGCCGGCCTGCCGCGCACCGTCTGGCGCCCCTGTGGCGGCCCTAGTCGTGCCGCCACGGTCACGGCCGCGCTGCACGATGCGCAACTAGCGCCTGATGACTGGGTGCTGGTGCATGATGCCGCGCGTCCCGGCCTGCCTGCGCAGGATTTGGCGTGCCTGATCGACACCTGCCTGCGCGAAGGCGTGGGGGGATTGCTCGCGCAGAGGGTGGCCGATACCGTGAAGCGCGGGGTGCGCGTGTTAGCGGATGACAGCCGGGCGACGTGTGTATTGACGGGGGCCGTGCCACCGGCAGCCGCTTATGCCGTTGGAGCGACCATTGAGCGAGATGGCTTATGGCTGGCGCAAACGCCGCAAATGTTTCCCGCCGCCCGTCTGCTGGCTGCGCTGGAAGCGGCCGGCGCGTCGAACGCAGCGATTACCGATGAGGCCTCGGCGTTGGAACTGACCGGCTATACGCCACGCTTGGTTAGCGGCTCGGCACGTAATTTCAAGGTAACCTGGCCGGACGATTTCGAGTTGATGGAAAAGTGGCTGTAATTCCATTTCCCAATCAACCGTGCACGCGAAAGACGAAGCGCCTACCGTACATCTATACGGTAGGCGACGCCGACACAGTTCGGGATCGATTGAAAGCGGGATAAGGCAAGGTGGTTTAAATCATGTTGGCAAAAAGGAAAAATAAGTAATGAACATCCCGTTTCGAGTCGGTCAGGGTTTTGATGTGCACGCGTTGGTGGAAGGGCGCCCGCTGATTATCGGCGGGGTCACGATTCCCCATACGCATGGTTTGCTGGGCCATTCCGACGCCGACGTGCTGCTGCATGCCATTACCGACGCGTTGCTGGGCGCGGCCGGTCTGGGCGATATCGGCCGGCATTTTCCGGATACCGATCCGGCTTATAAGGGGGCTGACAGCCGCGTACTGCTGCGGGCGGCCTACGCGCTGGTGCGCAACGCGGGTTGGACGGTCGGTAACGTAGATGCCACGGTGCATGCGCAAGCTCCTAAAATCGGGCCTCACGCCAAAGGCATGGTCGCCAATATTGCCGCCGACCTGGGGCTGGAACTCGAAGCAGTCAACATCAAGGCTAAAACGAATGAAAGCCTGGGGTACCTGGGTCGCAAAGAAGGCATTGCCGCGACCGTCGTGGTGCTTTTAGCCCGAGCTTGAAAGCGCCCAAATCCACACCCATAAAAAAGCACACCAGAGTCCGGGTGTGCCTTAGTCAAGATGCATCGCTGCGCTTACAGCGTCTCGCCGCCTACTTTGCGATTGCAGGCGCAAAGCCCGTCGGTCTGCAGGCCGTCCAGGATGCGCAGAACCTCTTGCGGGTTGCGCCCGACGTTCAGGTTGTTGACCGACGCGTGCTGAATAATGTTGTCGGGGTCGACGATAAACGTCGCCCGCAAAGCGACGCCTTCTGTTTTCTCGCGAATGCCTAATTGGTCTACCAGCGCGCCAGCCGTGTCGCCGAACTGGTAATGCGCCAGTTTGCTCAGTTCAGAATTTTCGCGGCGCCAGGCCAGTTTGACGAATTCATTGTCGACCGAGCCACCCATCAGGATGGCGTCGCGGTCTTCGAAATCTTGTGCCAGCTCGTTAAAACCGACGATTTCGGTGGGGCATACAAAAGTGAAGTCTTTAGGGTAAAAGTAGATGACTTTCCATTTACCCGGAAACGAGCTTTCGGTGATCTCTTCAAAGGCCGATACGCCGTTTTCTTCGTGATGATTGAAGCCCGGCTTTACACCTGCTACTTTGAACGCTTCAAGTTTGTCGCCTACTGTTTTCATTGGAGTTCCTTGAGTGGGATTATTCTATTTTCAATTGATTTGGAAATGGAATAACAAAGGCAGAAGGGGGCGCATTGCGCCGCCGTTTCATTGAATTGTACGTTATGCCTTTGGTGTGTCGGATTGCGCCGTGCGGTTGCGTGTTCGAGGCAGTTCGATGCGGGCCACCAGCCCGCCCGAGGTGCTTGACAGAAGCTTGAACTGACCGCCTACCTGGCCTAGCAGACGCTCGACAATGGCCAGCCCCAAGCCAGCGCCGCCACCGCCCGTGCGGGCGGTATCGCCGCGGGAAAAGGGGCGCAGCAGGCGGTGAACGTCGGACTCGGCGATTCCGGGGCCCTGGTCGGCGACCTCGATCGCGATCGTCCCGCCTTCCTGGCGAGCCGTAAGCTGAATGTAGGCACGATCGTCGGCTGGCGTGCGGCCGTAGCGGCGCGCATTTTCAATTAAATTGCTGATGACGCGCTTCAGGTCGTGCGCCGCCATTTTGGCGTAAAGGTCTGGCTGAATGGAAGCCGTCAGGTAGCCGCCCTGCGCTTCGGTATGAGGCCGTTCACGTTCGAAAATATCGTGCAGGGCGCGGGAGACGTCGACGCCTTGTTCCGGCACGGCGACAGCGGGCCGGGCGTATTCCATAAGCTGACCGATACTGTGGTCGATTTGGGCGAGATCTTCGTCGATGGCCTGGCGCGCTTCATCGGAAACGGGGCTCATTTCAATTTCAAGCCGCATGCGCGCCAGCGGCGTACGCAAGTCGTGTGAAATACCGGCCAGCATGATTTCGCGGTCGGTTTCAGTTTGCCGCAAGTCGCGCGCCATGCGGTTAAAGGCAATATTCATGTCGCGGATTTCAATGGGGCCTTGTTCGGGCAGTGGCGATGGCAGTTCGCCGCGTGCAAGTTGGCGCGCGACGTTGGCCAATTGTGCCAGGGGCTGATTGACAAACCGTACGCTGACGGCGGCGCCGATGAGGGCCAGCAACAGGGCGGTTGCACCCCAGCCGAACCATTCGATGCCGGCGGTAAGGCCGAGTTGTTCGCGATCAAATACCAGCCAGTATTGATCTTTGTTGATCTCGAAACTGACCCAGATGCCGGCGGTCTGGTTGACCGACCACATGATTTGCGCGTTGGCGCCTAGCCGCTTTTTGATTTCGGCGGCAACGTGATTCCAGTAATTGGAGTTGGGTAGTGGCTCGAGAACGTCGGTCGGTTCGCGCGGCTGGATGCGCAGACTTTCCTTGGTGGCCAGGTCAAGCAGCAGTGCCGGGCGTACGCTGGCCGGCGCGTAGACCAGTGCCGAGCGAGTAATACTGACGGCTGTCGTGACTCGTTGCGCCATTTGCGTGGCGCGCGGACCTTCTTCCATGCTGAAGAAAACCTGGAGCCACGCGCCCAGGCTGACCAGCATAAGCGCGGCCAGGAGCAGGAAGGATCGGCTAAATAGCCCCAGTCTGAGACGAGGGGCTATTTTCTTGAGCTTGTGTTGCGGGAGCGGCATGCAGAAAACTTCCTAGGATGTCGCGCCCGCTTTAGGGTTACTGGCCGCCATCAGGTACAAATACATAGCCCAGGCCCCAAACGGTTTGTATGAAAACCGGTTTCGACGGATTGGGCTCGACCAGCTTGCGCAGTCGGGAAATCTGGACGTCCAGGCTGCGATCGAAGGCTTCGGCGGGCCAGTTCCATGAGTTTGTCGCGAGATAAGGGAATTTTAGGGTGGCGTGCGAACACCTTCAGGACGGAGAACTCGCCTGTTGTGATGGGCACTTGCTCGTTGTTGCGTGTGAGCGTGCGAGTGGATAAATTCAGCACATAGGGGCCGAATTCGATTGATTCGTTTTCCTGGCTTGGTGCGCCCGGGTGTTCTTCCGTGCCGCGACGACGCAAGATGGCATTGACTCGTGCAAGCAGTTCACGCGGGTTGAAGGGTTTGGACAGATAGTCGTCTGCGCCCATTTCAAGGCCGACAATGCGGTCGATTTCTTCGGCCTTGGCCGTGAGCATGATGATAGGCGTGTTGTCGTGCCCGCCACGCAAGCGGCGACAAATCGACAACCCGTCTTCGCCTGGAAGCATCAGATCGAGCACCAGCAGGTCGAAGTGCTCTCGTTGCCAGATTTTACCCATTTCTTTCGCATCTTCGGCGACGAAGACGTTAAAGCCCTGTTCCGACAGATAACGACGCAACAAATCACGTAATCGCGGATCGTCGTCAACGACAAGAATTTTGCGAGATAAAGATTGATTTTGAGTATTCATGGTCGAAAATGTAACAGGGTCGAGGAAACCCGTATAGGGTCGGTAGCAAGATATTACACATTAAGCTTTTTGTAGGGTATAGG
>LNAP01001800.1_pt1 | contig 22287 bp, 20 predicted proteins | sample 602601 | NCBI WGS metagenome assembly LNAP01 (sample SAMN02440304, study PRJNA202911) | soil metagenome | biome: Subtropical and temperate rainforests or woodlands; isolation source: soil samples (1 kg each in a 20% v/v slurry with milli Q water) were... ...
CAGCTCAGGTCTCTCAGTCGACGCCGGCGGATTGTCTGTTCAAGGTACCGGACTCCGCATCTATGGTGGACTGAGCATTCTCAGCGACGGAGGGCGAGTCACCGGCGGCCTGACTGTTTCTAATGTCGGTGTGGTTTTGAACGATGGAGTGTCTGTCGTTAGTGGTGGGTTTCGAGTCACCGGCGGTCTGACGGTCCAAGATACTGGTGTGCGGCTCAACGCAGGAGGCATGACTGTACTCAATGCCGGCATCCGCGTCACTGGTGGAGCCACCGTCAATGCAGGTGGCTTGAGAGTTACCGGTGGGGTAAGTGTTCTGTCAGATGGTATGCGGACGACCCAAGGTATGACAGTGAACAGTGGTGGGTTCCGCGTTACTGGCGGCCTGACGAACACAGGCACAAGCAGCTTCGTTATCACCGGCGGTCTCAGCGTCAACACGCCGGGATTGTATTCCACCAACGCCATGACTGTATTTAATACTGGCGTGATGATCACGGCGGGACTGACCATCCAAGGCAACGGAATGGAGGTGCTGAACGGTCTGACGATCAGTGACAGTGGGTTATCTATTACCAACACTGGCCTTTCGGTCATGTCCGCATCGCTGTGGGTGACAGGCGGCATGACGATCAACGATCCAGCCTCGGGGATCAACGTGGTCAACAGTATGACTGTGGCCAACGGAGGACAAATTATCGGCGGGTTAACCGTCCAGAACAGCGGTGTACAGGTGACCAACGGAGGTCTCACGGTGGTTTCCGGTGGATTGATGGTCACCACTGGTGGTCTGACCGTGCAGGGAGGCATGCGCGTGCACAGCTTGACGGTCGCCAACACCGGCGACCGCCCGATCCAGGTCGGTTCGCACTACCATTTCTTCGAGACCAATCCGGCGCTCAAATTCGACCGCAAGAAAGCCCGCGGCATGCGCCTCGATATCGCCGCCGGCACCGCAGTCCGCTTCGAACCGGGCCAGACCCGCGACGTCCAGCTCGTCGCCGTGGCGGGGAAGAAGACGATCTACGGTTTTCGTGGCGACGTCATGGGGAAGCTGTGAGGCATGCGGGCGCCGGTCCGTCTCATTTCCGAAGCTGCTGAAGTGGCCGTGCGCCGACATAAGAGCATGGTGCGTAAGGGGCGCGACAACGAGCCCTACGCAAATCATCTCGCCGAAGTCGCTAACTTCCTCGCTATCGCAACGAATGGTGCGGATGCCGAACTTGTCGCAGCCGGCTGGCTGCACGATACGCTCGAGGACACGGAGACGACTACTCAGGAGCTCTCGTCGAGATTTTCTGATCGTGTGGCGGCGCTTGTCATCGAATGCACGGATGACATGAGTCTAACAAAAGCCGAGCGTTGGCGGCGACAGGTGGACGATGCGCCAAGGAAGTCGGCCGACGCGAAGCTAATCAAGATCGCCGACAAGATCAGCAATATCGGGGCTCGTATTCGTTCTAATCCCACAGCTGAACAGCGTGCCGATCTGATCGAGTACACCGATTGGGCGGAGCAGGTCGTCGCCGGCTGCCGCGGCGGCAACGCCTACCTCGACGAAATATTCGACGACGTGGTGGAACGAGCGAGAGCCTCGCTATGAACACCATCAAAACAACCAAACGCAAACGGGGCTTGTGATGTCCGTCAAGATCAAACGTTCCGTCTATGCCGACATGTTCGGTCCGACCACCGGCGACAGGGTGCGGCTGGCCGACACCGATCTCATCATCGAGATCGAGAATGATTTCACCACCTACGGCGAGGAGGTGAAGTTCGGCGGCGGCAAGGTGATCCGCGACGGCATGGGGCAGTCGCAGGTCACCAACAAGCAGGGCGCGGCCGACACCGTCATCACCAATGCGCTGATCGTCGATCACTGGGGCATCGTGAAGGCCGATGTCGCCATCAAGGACGGCATGATTTCGGCCATCGGCAAGGCCGGCAATCCCGACATCCAGCCGGGCGTCACCATCATCATTGGCCCCGGCACCGACGTGATAGCGGGCGAAGGCAAGATCCTCACCGCCGGCGGCTTCGACAGCCACATCCATTTCATCTGTCCGCAGCAGATCGAGCACGCCCTGATGTCGGGCGTCACCTCGATGCTCGGGGGCGGCACCGGCCCGTCGCATGGCACCTTCGCCACCACCTGCACGCCGGGGCCGTGGCACATCGGACGGATGATCCAGTCATTCGATGCCTTCCCGGTCAATCTCGGCATTTCCGGCAAGGGTAATGCTTCGCGGCCCGCCGCGCTGGTCGAGATGATCAAGGGCGGCGCCTGCGCCCTGAAGCTGCACGAGGACTGGGGCACGACTCCGGCGGCGATCGACAACTGCCTGTCGGTGGCTGATGACCACGACATCCAGGTGATGATCCACACCGACACGCTGAACGAATCCGGCTTCGTCGAGGATACGATCAAGGCCTTCAAGGGCCGCACCATCCACGCCTTCCACACCGAGGGCGCCGGCGGTGGTCATGCTCCTGATATCATCAAGGTCGCGGGGCTCAAGAACGTGCTGCCGTCCTCGACCAATCCGACGCGCCCCTTCACGCGCAACACGATCGACGAGCATCTCGACATGCTGATGGTGTGCCACCATCTCGATCCCTCGATCGCGGAGGACCTCGCGTTCGCCGAGAGCCGCATCCGCAAGGAGACCATCGCGGCCGAGGACATCCTGCACGATCTCGGCGCGCTCTCGATGATGTCGTCGGATTCCCAGGCCATGGGCCGCCTCGGCGAGGTGATCATCCGGACCTGGCAGACCGCGGACAAGATGAAGAAGCAGCGCGGGTCGCTGCCGCAGGACAAGGGCAGGGACAACGACAATTTCCGCGTCAAGCGCTACATCGCCAAATACACCATCAATCCGGCGATCGCGCACGGCGTGTCGAAGCTGATCGGCTCGGTGGAGAAGGGCAAGCTCGCCGATCTCGTGCTGTGGTCGCCGGCCTTCTTCGGCGTCAAGCCGGACTGCATCGTCAAGGGTGGTATGATCGTCGCAGCACCCATGGGCGATCCCAACGCCTCGATCCCGACGCCGCAGCCGGTGCACTACCAGCCGATGTTCGGCGCCTTCGGCAAGGCACGCACGGCGTCGTCCGTGGTGTTCACCTCGAAGGCCGCGATCACCGGCGGGCTGGCGCGAAAGCTCGGCATCGACAAGAAGCTCTACGCCGTCCAGAACACCCGCGGCAAGATCTCGAAGAAGAGCATGATCCACAACGACGCCACGCCCAATATCGAGGTCGATCCGGAGACCTATGAGGTCCGCGCCGACGGCGAATTGCTGACCTGCGCGCCGGCGGAGGTGCTGCCGATGGCGCAGCGATATTTCATGTACTGAAATAGCGCCTCAACGCATGTCCCGAGCGCATATCCGGGTGGTCTTTGCGGTTTTGCGTTCGGTCCCGCCTGGTCTAAGGTCCCGCCCGGTATCGTGAACCCAGAAGAAGAGCCGGGAGGATTTCTCGTGATCTACGTCGTTGCCACCCTGACCATCAAGCCCGAGACGCGCGCCGAATTCATCGCAGCCGCCACCGCCTGCATCAAGGAGACGCGGAAAGAGCCCGGCAATATCGCCTATGACCTGCATGAGAGCGTCACCGATCCCGCCAAGATGGTGTTCGTCGAGCAGTGGGAGAATGCCGAGGCACTGGTGCCGCATCGTGGCATGGAGCACATGAAGACCTTCGGCCGCGTCGCGGTGAAGTGCTTTACGGCCCCGCCGAAGATCGAAGTGATCACGCCCGAGAAGGTCGACGTTCGCTAACAAGAACAACAGGGAACAATCCCATGATCTATGTCATCGCCACCACGCCCATGAAGCCGGAAAATAAGGACGACTTCATCAAGGGGCACAAGGCCTGCACCGTCGAGACCCTCAAGGAGAAGGGCTGCATCTCCTATGACGGCAATGTCAGCGTCAACAATCCCAATCAATATGTGGTGGTCGAGCGCTGGGAGACCCGCGACGATCTCACCGCGCATGCCAGGGCGCCGCACATGAAGGTGTGGCGCGAATATTCCGCGCAGATGAAGACGGGGCCGACGGTGATCGAGATCATCAGCGACGGCAAGGTCGAGAAGCTCTGAGGATACAGCGCATGATCCGGGCGACGCAGGTTAGGGGACAGCACCGCTTCACGGAGACGCCGGCGGACACGGTCGTGCTTGATTTCGACGATCGGCACCGCCGCCGCATGGCGATGACGGGAACGCGGGGGCTCGAATTCCTGCTCGACCTGGAGAATGCCGTCGCGCTGCGCGGAGGCGATGCGCTGGTGCTGGAAGACGGCCGGCTGGTCGAGGTGGTCGCGGCGCCCGAGCCGCTGCTAGAGATTCGCGGCCACGATCCGCATCACCTCATCCGCGTCGGCTGGCATCTCGGCAACCGCCATTTGCCGACGCAGATCATGGCCAAGAGCCTGCGCATCCGCCGTGACCACGTCATCGAGGCCATGGTGAAAGGCCTCGGCGCGCGCGTGATCGAGATCGAGGCGCCGTTCGATCCGGAAGGCGGCGCCTATGCCGACGCCAGCCACGCGCATAAGCACGCCGACCATGTCCATCACGACCACGATCATCATGATCACGGGCACGGTCAGCATGATCATCACGGCCATGACCATGCCGCGCATGACCATGGCCACGATCACGACGAGCATTGCGACCATCCCGACCATCACCACGGCCACAAGCATGCTCATGACCACAAATGAGCCGGTTCGTGCCGGTGACCTCGCCGAGCGCGAGGCGGCCGCGCTGTACCGGCTGATGACTTGGCTGTCGCCGGCGTTTCCCGTCGGCGGATTCTCCTATTCCAGCGGCATCGAATGGGCGGTCGAGGCGGGCGATATCACCGACATTGCGACGCTCGCTGACTGGCTCGACGCGATGCTCGGCGACGGCTCCGGCTTCTGCGATGCGACGTTCCTGGTCCATGCTTACCGGGCGGCCGAGGCCGGCGAGGAGAGCACCTTAAACGATGTCGCCGAACTCGCCTCCGCCTTCGTGCCGTCGCGCGAGCGGCAGCTCGAGACGACCTCGCAGGGCCGCGCCTTCATCGACATTTCTCGCGCGGCATGGGATGCGGAAGGCCTTGATGCAATGGTCGCGGCATGCGGCACGCCGCTGGTCTATCCCGTCGCCGTCGGCGTGGTTGCGGCGATGCACGGCGTGCCGCTGGCCCAGACCCTGCACGCCTTTCTGCATGCGTTGGTCTCGAACTGGATCTCCGCGGCGAGCCGCCTCATTCCGCTCGGCCAGACCGACAGCCAGCGCGTGCTGGTGAAGCTGGAAGCCGCGGTCGCCGCGACCGCCAACCGAGCGCTGAATGCGACATTGGACGATCTCGGCGGCGCGACGTTTCGCGCCGATCTCGCCAGTCTCCGGCACGAGACGCAGTATACGCGGCTGTTTCGCTCGTGAGCGATGCGGCGTTCAACCCATCAAGAGAGAGCGAGTGACATGTCGAAATCTCACGGCCCCTTGCGTGTCGGCGTCGGTGGCCCCGTCGGATCCGGCAAGACCGCGCTGATGGACCTGCTCTGCAAGACCATGCGCGAACGCTACGACATCGCCGCGATCACCAACGACATCTACACCAAATGGGACGCGGAGTTCCTGGTGCGGTCGGGCTCGCTGACGCCTGATCGCATCGCCGGCGTCGAGACCGGCGGCTGCCCGCACACGGCGATTCGCGAGGACGCCTCGATGAATCTCGCCGCGGTCGCGGACATGCGTGCGAAATTCCCCGGCCTTGATCTCGTGCTGATCGAATCCGGCGGCGACAATCTCGCTGCCACTTTTTCCCCGGAACTGGCCGACCTCACCATCTACGTCATCGACGTCGCCGCCGGCGACAAGATCCCGTCCAAGGGCGGCCCCGGCATCACCCGGTCAGATCTTCTGGTCATCAACAAGATCGACCTCGCGCCCCATGTCGGCGCCTCCCTGGAGAAGATGGACACGGACGCCCGGCGGATGCGCGGGGCGCGCCCCTTTGTCATGACCAACCTGAAGAAGAGCGAGGGGCTGGACCAAATCGTCGGTTTCATCGAGGCGAAAGGTGGCTTGAAACGGGCTGGCTGATGGCGCGACGACATGGCGCAGGTGTTTTCCGCTGCCGACGCCGGGGGGAAGGCCGCATTTGCGGAACAAATTTCGGACACGGCGATTAACTACCTCCGTTGCCCGAAGCAAAGCCGTCATGGCCGGACCATCGGCCGGACGGATTAAGCTTTTCAGGCAACCGAAGTTGCGTGCTGATGCCTCCTCCTTCATTATTTCCGGCACTGGGGTCCTATCTGTTTCGGCACAGGCCCGTTCGAGCGGCGTTCACATGCTCCATGTTTATTGCCGACCTGCTGCTTTTGCCTGAGTAGTCAATTGGTCCGGCTGGGATTCATCATCGGCTTCATCGCTCTGCTTGGGGTTCTGCTCTCCGGGCTCGCGGCCTATCGCGTCCACGATCAGGAGCTGGCGCTGGACCGGATCGCGCTGGCGCGCGCGATTGACGTGCATGCAAGCCTGGTCCAGGACCGGCTGACCGAGCGCGAGCTGCTCGCGCGCGTCGCCTCAGGCCTGTTCCGCGCGCCGTCCGTGCTCAAGCCGAACATGCTGGAGCCGCTGCGCTCGGCCATCTATGCCTTCAAGACGGACTTCGTGGTGGCTGGCTGGATAGCCAGGCTGCAGCCGAACGAACTGACCGCGGCACAGGCTGCGATCGCGGCCGCTGGCTTCCCCAATCCGCAAATCCGCGACTTCGGCGACAAACCGATCGATCCCGCAAGCCTTACCCGGCCGATCGACGTGCTGATGGACCTCGAGCCGCGCAGCGACGAGACCAAGGCGCTGCCCGGCCGCAGTTATGATCAGGACCCGGTGCGCAGCGCGATGCTGGCCCGCGCCAGGATCGAGAAGAGGTCGGTGGCCTCCGATCCGGTGCCGCTCCTGCGCGGCAACGGTCCGGTCGGCGTCATCGTCGCGGCCCCCGTCATTCCCGAGGGCGCGACCGAGCCGGTCGGCTTTGTCACGTTTTCCTATGAGCTTGCCTCGCTGATGCTGACCAACGACGACATGTCGTTGTTTGCGGTCGCCCTCAAGGACCCGCGCAAGGACGGCGGCGAACTCGTTGCCAACGACCAGGGCGCGGTCTCCGCGCGCACGACGGCGGGGGATGGGCCGGCTCCATCGGCGACGCGCACGGTCAGCTTCGGCGGGCGCGACTGGCAGCTCGGCTATTACGCGAAGTCCAATTCGGCGCGTCGCGCCGAGCAGACCGCGATCATCGTAGCGGCGATCGGTTTTGCCATCACCGCCATGGTGTGCGGCCTGTTCGGCTATGTCGCCTACAACAATCTGCGGCTCAGCCGCGAAATCCAGGTGCGGATCGGCTTCGAGCGCCGCCTGACCGCGGTGATCGACGAGCTCAACCACCGGGTCAAGAACATCCTGGCGGTAATCCAGTCGATCGTGACGCGCACGCTGCGCCACGGTTCGGACATCGACGTCGCGCGCGAGCTGCTGATCGGCCGCATCCACGCCATGTCCAACGTGGTCTCGCTGCTCAGCGAGAGCCAGTGGCAGGGTGTCAAGCTGAAGGGCCTGTTCGAGGCGCGCGCCATTCCGCATGCCGACCGCATCGCCGTCACCGGCCCGGACATTGCCGTCAGCGCGCGCGCGGCGCAGAGCCTGTCGCTGCTGTTCTTCGAGCTTGCCTCGCACTCCGACGAAGGCCTGTCGCTGGTCGGCAAGCATCCGCACATCACGGCCAATTGGACGGTGACGGGCGAGGGGGCCGACGAGGTCTTTCTTTTCCGCTGGGAGGAGTTCAACACCAGTGAGGCGACGCGGCGCCCGGATTCCGATTTCGGTCTGATCCTGCTCGACCGTGTCGCGCCGGAAGCGCTCGGCGGCACCGCCAAGCGCTTTTTCACAGACGTCTCCTATGTCTATGAACTGACCGCGCCGATGGAGACGGTGGTCGACATGACGGAGCGCGACCGCACGGAAAAGCTCTCGCAGCCGGTGAAACCGGTACGATAGATGTGCGCTTCTAGTCTGTCGGCCGCAGCACCAGATCGACCAGGGTGCGCGCATAGGCCGGCGAGATCGGCGCGATGCCGAAGACGTAGCGGTAGAAAAGGCCGCCATAGATCGCGTCGTAGAGATCCTCGGGCTTGCCCTCCGACAGAATGCTGCCGTCCTTCTGACCGGCCGCGATCATCTCGACCAGGGCGTCGCGGCGGAATTGCAGATAGCGCGAGTAGAACAGCTCCGCCGATCCGGTCTTCGAAATGCATTCGGAGATGACGGCGAGCTGGACCTTGCCAAATTCGTCCTGGAGCGCCTCGGCATAAGCCGCGGCATGGCGGCGTGCGCGCGCCGCGGGCGTGCCGGAACTTGCCGGCGGCAACGGCAGCATTTGTGCGGCATGGTGGAGGAAGGCGTCGATCAGCAGCGCTTCCCGCGATGGCCACCATTTGTAGATCGTCATCTTGGAGACGCTGGAATGGCGCGCGACGGCGTCGATGGTGGTGGCGGCAAGGCCCGTGGCGGCCATCAACGAATAGGCGCTTTCGAGAATGGCGTTGGTGGTTTCGATCGACCGTGGCCGGCCGCGCCGGGGCGCGCTGTCGACCTCATCACCCCCGCCTTTCACCATTGCGACGCCCGGACCTCTCATGCAGAGCACCTTTCGGCATAGCGCAGCCACAGGTCTCGGCCTAGCAGAATCGCACGAATATTTGCTGGAGCGTTTCCGAGCGAAGTGGATACCGGTCTGCGTAAAGAAGACGTGTCAAAACAAGATATCCAGATTCCCGTTGCGATTCTGTCGGAACGGAAAGGGCTCTAGGCCTGCTGCCGGAAGGCCGCCGGAAGGTCCTGCCGCTTCGACCAGGAAATATAATAGGCGACCGCGGTCATCGCCGCAAAACCGACGAGGCTCACCGCGATCTGCATCACCACGAGGTTCGCGCCGGTGATCAGGATCAGATGCCCGGCGAAGGACAGGAAAACGGCGACGCAGAAGACAGCGAGCCATTCCTCTCCGCACGTGATCACAGCCTGGAGCGGCCGCCAATTGAGGCCGGGGTGATCCGCCGGAATGAGATGGGTCGCGATGAAGGCGAGCGCGAGGAAATGGACCACGCGATAGGGTGCGAGGTTTTCCTTGTCGGTCGGCGCGATGCTGTTGAGGAGGAGGTCCGGCAAATAGGCTGATAGCGCCGGCGAATGGCGCATCAGGGTGACGGCCATCGCGAACACGATATAGGCGCCTGCCAGGAGACGCAGCCAGGTCATGTTGTGCAACGCGCGGCCGGACGCTCCCGTCACGGCGAACCAGCCGCCCAGAACCATCAGCATCTGCCAGCACAGCGGATTGAAGGTCCATTCCTCATCTGGGTAGACACGGAAATTCCAGTCGAACCAGCGTGCCGCAAGATACAGCGCGACCGACGCTGCAAGCGTCAGGTTCGGCCGCCGCAACAGGCCCCACAGCGCAAACGGAAAGAACGCCATCAGCGGGATCATCAGCTGCAGGAGGTCGAGGTTCAGCGGCTCTTCCTGCAGCACGAGGCCGCGGACCAGGATGCGTAGCGGGTGCTCGAGAATGCCGGAGATGTTGTATTCGTGGATGATCTCCGGTGCCATCGATTGCGAGGCGACATAGGCGATGGTGTCGATGTAGATCACGAACAGTACGACATAGGCGGCGTAGAGGCGCCAGACGCGACGGAAGATGCGCGTCGCCGCGACGAAATAGCCGCGCTCGAGCGCCATCCTGCCGTGGATGATGGCGACGCCGTAACCCACCACGAACACGAACAGGTCCGCCGCGCCGCTGAAGCCGAAGTTTCGCAGCGTCAGCAAATTGACGACGTTATTCGGGATGTGGTCGACGAACACCGACCAATTGGCAATGCCGAGCGTTAGATAAAGCCTGGCGTCGTGATGGAATGCGGCGAGGTTCGCCTTGACCGACGGTTTCATCGCGGAAAATGACTTCTGGAATCAGGGGCGCTGCTTTTAGCGGCAACCACCTGCCTATCCGAGTAGCTTTTGCGTGATGGGGACCGGATTTTTCCCGATTGGCGCAAAATTGCGCACAGGATCAACCGGCAAATTCCAACAGACGCGCCTGTCCAAGCCGCCAAGAGCACCTCTTGGCGGTTCCTCGCTACTCGGCGGGTTCGGCGGATGCCTCGTCGGATACGCCGGCGCGGCTCGCCATGATGCCGAGCGCGACGCCGCCGATCGCCAGGATCGGCAACAGCCGCTTGATGCCGATCGCGCGAACGATCTGAAGCCCCGTTGCGAGCAACATCGGATCGGCGAGCATGCTTTGCGCCGCCGACTTCGCTGCACGCTCCGCGGCGATCCGGGCGCGCTTCTGCATCTCGCGCTTGTAGCCCCAATAGGAGCCCGCTGCGGTGAGCGTCAGCAGGAAGAAGATGCCGGCGCCTGCGAGGCAGGCCTGCACCGGGCCGTATGTCTCCAGCACCGAAATGAACGCGGCCGCACAGAGGAAGCATGTCGTGATGAACAGCGCGAATGCCGCGCCCGCGGCAAGCGACGTCAGCCGGACTGTCGTGCCGGTCGATGCGCTGATCCCGTCGATAATGCGTTGAAACATGGACTTGCTCCTCAAATCCCCACAAGCCAATAGCGGCGGCGCCACAGCGCCGCCGTCACCTCACGATAGCGGCGCGCTCAACGGCGCCAGACCGCGCCGATCAGGAAGCCGATGCCGAGCGCGATGCCGACGGTCGCGAGCGGCCGTTGCGTGATCGCGTCTTCCAGCGACTCTTCGATCGAGCCATAGGCGTCCTGCGCCGCGCCCATCATGGCGCTGCCGCGTTCGGACATGTCGTCGAAAGTTGAATCCATGTTCTCGCGCGCCTGCTTGTAACCGCGCCGGGCCTGTTTGCCCGTCGCGTTGGCAAAGGTGTTGAGTGCGTCGGTGATCTGGTCGGTGAGGGCGGCGATATCGTTTTTCACGGCTGCTACATCCTTCTCGAGGCGTTCTGCGGTGGCTTTGTCGGTCCAATCTCTCATCCTGGCTTCGCTGTCGGTCAGTGACATGACAAGCTCCGAACTATTGGCGGTGAGATGGGCGGAAAACGTTTCGTTGTCGGGTAAGTTCCGTTCGGGAAAATCCATCATCCCTGCGGAAGCTGCGGCGAATTTTCCGGCATCAGATGCTCCTTCATGATCAATCCGACGATCAGGAGCGGCGACGACAGGAACGCGCCCATCGGGCCCCACAGCCAGGTCCAGAACGCCAGCGCGATGAAGACGGCGAGCGCGTTCAGGGACAGCCTGCGGCCGATGATGGTCGGCGTGACGAAATGTCCTTCCAGGAAGGTGATACCGCCGAAGGCGAGCGCTGCCATCAGGCCGCCGCCGATGGTCGGGAACGCAACCAGCCCGACCACTGCGAGCACGACGAACATCGCGACCGGCCCGATGATCGGGATGAAGTTGAGCGCAGCCGCAAGTGCGCCGAGACCGGCCGGATTGGGCATGCCGGTGACCGCACAGACGATTCCTGTGGTGATTCCGACGCCGACATTGATGACGGTGACGGTCAGCAGATAATTGCCGAGATGAACCTCGATCTCGTTGATGATCCGCAGGGTGCGCAGTCGTGCGTCGCGATCGCCGAAATTCATGATCATCGCGCGCCGCAGGTCGCGCCAGCTCGCGATGAACAGAATCAGGGTGGCGAAGAACAGCAGGAATTCGGCGAAGGTCGGCGAGAGGAATTCCAGTGTCGGTTGCACCCATTCGGCTTTCGGCAGCGGAAGGCTCGGAAGCCCCTCGGAGCCGCCGACCATGGTCTGCAACTCCTTCCACAGGGCCAGCGGCCGGTCGAAGACATGCATCTTCTCCTTCAGCTGCGCGCCCAACTCCGGCAGGCGTGAGCTCCATTCCATGGCGGGCACCGCAATCAGCGCGACGACGAAAGCGACCACCGTCGTCACCGCGATCACGATCAACACGGCGCCGAGAGCCCGCGGCACATGCCGCCGCTCGAGAAAGCTTGCGGCCGGCGAGAGCATGGTGCCGGCGACGACTGCCATTACGACGGGGAGGAAGAATGCCCTGGCAAAATAGAGCACCGCGATCACGGCGATCAGGAGCAGGCCGCCGAGCGCATAGGCGACGAACTCGGTGCGGCGGATGACCGGCGGCAGCTCGGTATGGCTACCCGGAAGCGGGGCACCTTCGCTGTTGCCGGAAATCAAGCGTTCACTGGGAAGGACGCGCACAATATCTCTCCCGCACGGAGGTGTCCGGGCGCCCATTGGTGATCATAAAACGCCGGGGGAGCGATCCGGTTCCATCGCGGTTTTGTGAAGTTGTGCTCGCTTGACTGTGACGTCGACGCCGCGGCTGTCGGCGGAACTTGAGTCGGTTCTGCTGCGTTGCTTGGGAAGCCGCATCACAGAGATGCACATCCCACGGGGCAAGCACATGACAAAGTTCTCTGCAGTCCGTCGCAGCCTCCCGCCGCGCACCGTCACCGCTTTTGCCTTCGCGACAGCATTGCTGGCCGTACCGTTCGCGGCACAGGCCCAGACGCTCGGCTACGCACCGATGCAAACGCCGGGCTATCCGCAAGACCAGACCTATTCGCAAGGTTACGCAAACCAGGGCTATGCGACCGACGAGCCGCAAGTGGCCGACGAAGATGCTGCGCTGCCCGATCGTCTGCGCCGGCAGATTGTCAGCTTCGACCGCAACGAGCCGGCGGGCACCATCGTGATCGATACCGCCAATACCTATCTTTACTATGTGCTCGGCAATGGCCGCGCCATGCGCTACGGCGTTGGCGTTGGGCGCGAGGGCTTTACCTGGGCTGGTGTCCAGACCGTCAGCCGCAAGGCGGAATGGCCGGACTGGCATCCGCCGGCCGAGATGATCGCGCGCCAGCCCTATCTGCCGCGCTTCGTCGCCGGCGGCCCCGGCAATCCCCTGGGGGCCCGTGCGATGTATCTCGGCTCGAGCGAGTACCGCATCCACGGTACCAACGATCCCACCACGATCGGCAAGTTCGTCTCGTCCGGTTGCATCCGACTGACCAACGAGGACGTGAGCGACCTGTTCAGCCGCGTCACTGTCGGCACCAAGGTCGTGGTGCTGCCGAAGAGCGCGCCGCTGATGGCGAGGGGCGGCGATCCGGCTCGCAAGCGCCCGGCCGTGACAACGCTGCCCTCGGGCCGGCAGGCGCTGAACGTCGCGACGTCGGCCGTGAACTGAGAGTTGAGCAGATGAAGAGACGTTCGATCGGTAAACTGGCCGGCAGCGCGGCGGGGATCTTCGCCGTCGCCTCCCTCGGTCTCGTGCTGGCGCCGTCGGCGCATGCGGAGGATTTCTTCTCGGCGCTGTTCGGCGGATTTGGACGGCGGCCGCCGCCGCAGATTCAAATGCCCTTCGCCAGTGAGGACATGCCGCGCCACGACCCTGCGCGCCAGCGCGCCTCCTATGGCGGTGGCACGGCCTATTGCGTGCGCGGCTGCGACGGCCGTTATTTCCCGGCGCAGGGAAATGATGCCGAGAGCAAGGCGCAATCCTGCAAGAGCTTCTGTCCGACCTCCGAAACATCACTGGTCTATGGCAGCAATATCGACAACGCCACGACGGACGGCGGGAAATCCTATTCCGACCTGCCGAACGCGTTCCGCTACCGCAACGAGATCGTTGCCGGCTGCACCTGCAACGGCAAGGATCCGGCCGGGCTCGCCCAGCTCAAGGCCGAGCAGGATCCCACCTTGCGCAAGGGAGACATTGTCGCAAGCGCAGACGGCCTGGTGGTCGCCAACCGCAACGCCAACGATCGCCGCGGTGTCGCGATGAACTTCTCGCCCTTGCCGGAATCGGTGCGTGCCAGATTCCGGCAGGTGCCGGTGGTGGCGAAGGAGTAGGAGATAAGCGTTGGCTGAGTTGCCGCGCTGGAAGCCCAATAAAGCTCGTCGTCCCGGATAAGCGAAGCGTCGATCCGGACCCCATAAGCACAGGACGTAGTTTGGCGAAGTCTCGGAGTTGGCGGACAGCGCCATAACCACTCCCTGTGGGTGTGGATCCCCGCGTGCGCGGGGACGCCGTCGAGGATGTGACTGTCAGCCCGGCATCCAAGCCCCAGCCTTAGGCTGCGCGGATCTTGCCCAGGAAGTCGCTGACCTGCTCGCCGAGCTGGCGGCTCTGCGTCTCCAGCGTCTCCGACGCCTGCTTGACGTTGTCCGCGGCGCCGGCTGCGGTGTCGGCATCGGTCTTCACGCCGGTGATGTTGTCAGAGACGTTCTTGGTGCCTTGCGCGGCATATTGCGTGCTGCGGGTGATCTCCTGCGTCGCCGCACCCTGCTCCTGCACGGCGGCCGCGATGGCGGTGGCGACTTCGTTGACCTCGCCGATAATACCGCCGATCGCCTGGATCGCGTTGATGGCGTCACCGGCGACCTTCTGGATGTCGGCTATCTGCTCGGAGATTTCCTCCGTTGCCTTCGCGGTCTGGCTCGCCAGCGACTTCACTTCCGAGGCGACCACGGCAAAGCCGCGCCCGGCTTCGCCGGCGCGTGCGGCTTCGATCGTGGCGTTGAGCGCGAGCAGGTTGGTCTGCGCCGCGATGGTGTTGATCAGGCCGACCACCTCGCCGATGCGGCCCGCGGATTGCGCCAGCCCCTGAACGGTGCCGTCGGTCTCACGCGCCTGGTTGACGGCGCGGCTGGCGATGCCTGCGGCATGGGCGGCCTGCTGGCTGATGTCGTTGATGGAGGCGGAGAGCTCTTCGGCGGCGGCCGCGACGCTCTCGACGCTGGAAGAGGCCTCGTTTGAAGCTCTGCCTGCAACCTCGACACGCTCATTGGTCTGGCGCGACACCTCGGACAGATCGCCCGAGGTCTTGCGCATCTCGCCGGAAGCCTCGCTCAGCTCACCCAGCGATTTGCGCACCACGCCTTCGAACTCGCCGACATAGCCCTCGATCGCGCGCTGGCGCGCGGCCGCGCCGGCGTTGCGCTCGCGCTCCTGCTCCTCGATCTTGAGCTTGTCGATCGCCTGCTGCTTGAAGGTCTCCAGCGCGCCGGCAAGCGAGCCGATCTCGTCCTTGCGGTCGAGATAGCCGCTGTCGACGCCGAGATCGCCGCCGGCGACCTTGAGCATGGCATCGCGAATCCGGTGCAGCGGCGTGATCACCCGGCGGCTGACCGCCAGCGTGGTTGCTCCCGTCAGGACGATTGCGGCGACGAGCAGGGCCATTTGGACCAGCAGGGATTGCAGGGCTCTGGCGCGCTGGTTGGCGGCGTGATCTCCGGCTGCGGCGAGCGCAGCGTCAGCGAGCCTGATGGCACTCGCCATGCGGCCGACCGAGTAGGGACTCCATTGATTGGCCGTCATCGACGGCTTCTCGCCCTTGGCAACCGTCGCGATGATGCCGTCGCGCGTGGCGGCATATTGCGGGTCGAAATAGACCGACTTGGTCTCGCTCATGGCCGCGGAGAGCGCCGGCGGCAGTTGCGTGCCGGTGGCGGCAAGCTCGATCGCGCTCCAGGCGGCATCGGTCGCGCCCACGAATTTCGTGAAGGCGACCTGAGCGTCGGGCGCGATCTTGCCGCTGCTCAGCGCATTTCCGACGATGACGGAAGATTCGCCGGCGTTCTGGCGCAGCAACCAGGCCATCTGCTTGATCATCAGGAACTGGTCGATGGTGGCGTCCTGGTGGTTGACGCTGGCGGCGAGCACGGGCGAGAGCTTCTCTAGGATGGTCATCAGCCCGTCCTCGCTCTCGAGATATTCAGTGGCGAGCGCTACGCGGCGCGAGGCCCTGGGCTTGGCGACCTCGGTCCAGAATTCGGCTTGTTGCGCCAGGAGTGCCTTGTTGAGCCGGGTGAGGTTGGCGACGATCGCATCGCGTTGCGGGATATCGATCGAGGGCAGGATGTCGATTGCACGCGCCAGCGCAGGCATCAGTTCGTCGCGGATGCCACGGATGTATTTCTCGATATCCGCATCGACCTTGATATCGCTGGTCAATTGTCGATTGGTGGTCGAGCGATCAGCCCGGATGTTCGCCATCGTCTTGAAGACGTCGGCGGAAGCTGCGGAGACCGCGACGATCCGGTTGGCCTGCTGCAGCCGGCCCCATGAGCTCCACGCGCTGATCGAAAAGCCGATGACGATGACCAGCGCGGTGGACAGGATCACCGCCTTCAGCAGCGTGGAAACGGACAAGCGATTGAGCATCGGACACCCCAACAGACGCACATGCGTAATGGCAGGCGCTTGAAGTGCATTTGGCCCGTAAAGAGTAAAAACTTAGACAGTGCTCCTGCCGTAAAATTACGGGGCGTGGCCTCCCGGCCTCGCGCATCCTTTTCTTACGCCGCGCGGATTTTGCCGAGGAAGTCGCTGACCTCGTGGCCGAGCTGGCGGCTCTGGGTCTCCAGCATCTCGGAGGCGTGCTTCACGTTGTCCGCGGCGGCCGCGGCGGCGTCGGCATCGGTCTTCACGCCGCTGATATTGTCCGTGACGTTCTTGGTGCCCTGCGCCGCGAATTGCGTGCTGCGCGTGATCTCCTGGGTCGCCGCACCCTGCTCCTGTACCGCGGCGGCGATCGCGGTCGCGACCTCGTTCACTTCGCCAATGATGCCGCCGATGGTCTGGATCGCGTTGATGGCGTCGCTGGCGACCCTCTGGATGTCGGCGATCTGGCCGGAGATTTCCTCGGTGGCTTTTGCGGTCTGGCTTGCCAGCGATTTCACCTCGGAAGCGACGACCGCGAAGCCGCGGCCGGCTTCCCCGGCGCGCGCGGCTTCGATCGTCGCGTTGAGTGCGAGCAAATTGGTCTGCGCCGCGATGGTGTTGATCAATCCAACGACCTCGCCGATGCGTCCCGCGGACTGTGCCAGTCCCTGCACGGTGCCGTCGGTCTCGCGGGCCTGGGTAACGGCACGGCTGGCGATGCCCGCGGCATGGGCAGCCTGCTGGCTGATGTCGTTGATCGAGGCAGAAAGCTCCTCGGCGGCGGCAGCAACACTGTCGACGCTCATGGAGGCGTCATTCGACGCCTTGCCGGCGACCTGGACGCGGTCGTTGGTCTGGCGCGACACGGCCGACAGATCGCCGGAGGTCTTGCGCATCTCGCCGGAAGCTTCGCTCAGTTCGCCCAGCGTCTTGCGCACCGCGCCCTCGAATTCGCCGACATAGGCCTCGACGGCGCGCTGGCGAGCGGCTGCGCCGAGATTGCGTTCGCGTTCGTGCTCCTCGATCTTGAGCTTCTCGGTGGCCTGCTGCTTGAAGGTCTGCAGCGCGCCCGCCAGCGCGCCGATCTCGTCCTGGCGGTCGAGACAGCCGCTGTCGACCGCAAGGTCGCCGCCGGCCACCTTCAGCATGGCATCGCGGATGGTGTTCAGTGGAGTGATGACGCGGCGGCTGACCAGCGCGATGGCGCCAACGGCGAGTCCGATGGCGAGCGTCAGCAGCGCGAGCTGCACGATCAGCGCGCGCTGGGCGGCACCGCGCTGCTCCTGGGTATGGGCCTTGGCGGCGTCGAGGGCGGATTCGGCCACCGCGACAGCGCTCGCCATGCGGCCGACCGTGATCGGGCTCCACTGGTTGGCGGTCATCTCGGCCTTCTCGCCCTTGACCAGCGCGTCCGCGAGACGGTCGCGCAGGGCCAGGTATTGCGGCTCGAAATAGGCGGTCTTGGCCGCGGCCATGGCAGAGCCGAGCCCCGCCGGCAACTGCATGCCCGAGGTCGACAATTCCAACGCCTTCCACATCGCAGCCGTGCCGCCGACATACTGGGTATAATTGTAGCGGCCCTCCGGCGTGATCTTGCCGGCCGCAAGCCCGGTCGAGACGATCAGCGAGGCTTCGCCTGCGGTGTTGCGCAGCAGCCAAGCGCTCTGCTTGATCGACAGCAGCTGGTCGATCTCGGCGTCCTGGTGGTTGACGGTCGCGGCCAGCGTGTTCGACAGCTTGTCGAGCACGTCTAGCAGGCCTTGTGTCGTCTCCAAGTATTCCTTCGGCAGACCCGCGCGGCGCTGATCCTTGGGCCTGGCGACGTCCTCCCAGAACTGTTTCTGCTCCTCGATCAGCAGCTTGTAGAGACGCGACAGCTCCGGCACCAGCGTCGCCGATTGCGGGAAATCCATGCTCGGCAGCAGTTCGAGCGCGCGTGCCATCGCCGGCATCTGCGCATCGCGGAGCGCACGCAGATATATCTCGATCTCGGAATCCATCGGCTCGGTCGCGTTCAGGAGCCGCGTGGTGGTCGAGCGGTCGGTGCGCAGATTGTGCATCGCCTTGAACAGGTCGGCGGAGGCATCCGCAATCTGTGAGATGCGATTGGCGGTCTTGAGCCGATCCCAGGACGCGTAGGCGGTGAGCGAGAGCGCAATCACCACACAGACCGACGTGATCGCGATCACCGCCTTCAGCAGCGCGGATACGGTCAGACGATTGAGCATCGAAGTCTCCCCAAGTCCAATTTCCAAAGTAAGTGAAGACGCCCGGAAACATCGAAAACGGGGGCGCCGCAGATCGGCAATTGCATGCCGTTTGCGGCGCGGGGCCCAAACGGTTTCTGCATCTGAAAGGAAAAGGGTAAAGTTTTAGGCAGACAGCCTGCCTGTAGAACTACGGAATTACTAGAAGTTGCAAGGGGTTGCCTGAATGGAACCGGCGCGGGAGATGGGCGTTAGAATACCGTTAGCAATTTGCCTGAAGGGGGCCTCGCGATGCTGGTCGGCGTACTCGTCACATTTCTCGTCGTTATTCTCGTGCTCTATCTCATCAACATGCTGCCGATGGACGGCCGCGCCAAGCAGATTGCGCGCGTGGTTGTCATCATCATCGGCATCGTCTCGCTGCTGAAATATCTCGCGGTGTTCTAGCGCGCCGATCTGTAGCCGCTTGAGCGAAGCGACATGCGGGGACAGTCGTCCCGGATATCGCTTCTCATCCGGGCTACGGCACTCCCCAAACAAAAAAGCCCCGGCGAGAGCCGGGGCTTTTGGTGTTCGAATGTCCGGGCTCAGCCGGCCGCTTTCGCCTCGCGGCGGCGGGCGGTGAGGATGTATTCGGTGTAGCCGTTCGGCTGCTCACGTCCCTTGAAGATCAGGTCGCAGGCGGCCTTGAAGGCGACGCCGTCGAAGGTGGGCGCCATCGGCTTGTAGATCGCATCGCCCGCGTTCTGCTTGTCGACGACGACCGCCATGCGCTTCAGCGACTCCATCACCTGCGCTTCGGTGATCACGCCCTGGTGCAGCCAGTTGGCGAGATGCTGGCTGGAGATGCGCAAGGTGGCGCGGTCTTCCATCAGGCCGACGTCGTGGATATCAGGCACCTTGGAGCAGCCGACGCCCTGGTCGATCCAGCGCACGACATAGCCGAGGATACCCTGGCAATTGTTGTCGATCTCCTGCTTGACGTCGTCGGGCGCCCAGTTCGACTTCGACACCGGAATGGTGAGGATATCGGAGAGCTTCGCGCGGGGGCCGCCCTTGGTCAGCTCCTGCTGGCGGGCGATGACGTTGACCTGGTGATAGTGCAGGGCGTGCAGTGTCGCCGCGGTCGGCGAGGGCACCCAGGCGGTGGTGGCGCCGGCCTGCGGATGGGCCAGCTTCTGTTGCAGCATGTCCGCCATCTTGTCGGGCGCGGCCCACATGCCCTTGCCAATCTGGGCGTGGCCGGGCAGGCCACAGGTCAGGCCCATGTCGACGTTCCAGTCCTCATAGGCCTTGATCCAGGCTTGCGCCTTCATCTCGTTCTTGCGGATCATCGGGCCCGCTTCCATCGAGGTGTGGATCTCGTCGCCGGTGCGGTCGAGGAACCCGGTGTTGATGAACATGATGCGCTTGGAGGCGCGCTGGATACAGGCCTTGAGGTTGACCGTGGTGCGCCGCTCCTCGTCCATGATGCCGATCTTGAGCGTGTTCTCAGGCAGCGAGAGCATCTTCTCGACGCGGTCGAAAATCTCGCAGGCGAGCGAGACTTCGTCCGGGCCGTGCATCTTCGGCTTGACGATATAGGCAGATCCCGTGCGGCTGTTCTTGACCTTCGAGTTGCCCTTGAGGTCGTGAATCGCGAGCAGGCCGGAGACGGCGGCATCGAGCAGGCCTTCCGGAACTTCCTCGCCCTTCTCGTCCAGCACTGCGTCCGTGAACATGTGGTGACCGCAATTGCGCATCAGGAGCAGGCTGCGGCCGTGCAGCTTCACCTCGCCCTTGCCGTCCGGCGTCTTGTAGCTGCGGTCGGCATTCAGCGAACGCGTCAGCGTCTTGCCGCCCTTCTCGAAGTCGGCCGACAACGTGCCGTTCATCAGGCCGAGCGTGTTGCGATAGACCAGCACCTTGTCTTCGGCGTCGACCGCCGCGACCGAGTCCTCCATGTCGAGGATGGTCGACACGGCGGACTCCATGATCATGTCGGCGACGCCGGCCGGATCGTCCTTGCCGATCGTGCTGCTGCGGTCGATCTTGACCTCGACGTGCAGGCCATTGTTGGCGAGCAGCACCGCGCTCGGCGCGGCTGCATCGCCCTGGAAGCCCGCGAACTGCGCGGCGTTCTTCAGCGCGGTGGCGTTGCCGCTCTTCAGCTTCACCGCGAGCTGCCCGGCGACGATGCTATAGGCGGTGACGTCGGTATGGCTGCCGGTCGCAAGCGGCACGGCGGCATCGAGGAAGGTCTTGGCCTTGGCGATCACCTTGTCGCCGCGCGCCTTGTTGTAACCCTTGCCGGCTTCGGAAGGATCGTGCGGGATCGCGTCGGTGCCGTAGAAGGCGTCGTAGAGCGAGCCCCAGCGCGCGTTCGCCGCGTTCAGCGCATAGCGCGCATTGGTGAGCGGAACGACGAGCTGCGGGCCGCAGATCTTGCTGATCTCCTCGTCCACGTTGGCGGTCTCGACCTTCTGCGTCGCAGGCTCGGGGACGAGATAGCCGATCTCCTTGAGGAAGGCGGTATAGGCATCGAGGTCGAACGCCTTGCCCTTGTTGGCGCGGTGCCAGTCGTCGATCTTGGCCTGCAACGTGTCCCGCAACGTCAGCAGCGCGCGGTTCTTTGGCCCCAGCTCCTTGATGATGGCGGCAACCCCGGCCCAGAACGCATCCGGCGCGATCCCCGTTTTCGGGGCCGCTTCCTTGGCGATGAAGTCAAACAGGACGGGTGCAATCTTCAATCCGTGGGCGTCGACGCGTTTCATGATGGTCTTTCTTGTTGGAAATGGCTGTTTTTGGCTGCTTTTGACCCGACAGCAGCAAAATGCGCCCACTGGGAGCGGCTTTCGGGGCCTTATTAGCCCCAAAATCGGGGCCGTGAGAAGGCCTCCGAAAGTTGTCAAAGTGTCAAGACGAGGGGGAGGCCGGCGCGGGCCGCTGTCATTCCGCGCGAAAGCGGGGAATCCAGTACGCCGCGGCTTCTCTGTAACCCAACACTGTCTCTGGAATACTGGGTCGCCCGGTCAAGCCGGGCAACGACAGCGAAGTAGGACGGCCTCAAATATTCGCCGCGAGGTCCACGACCTCGTCGAACAGCACGCCGGTCGTCTTCAGCATCTGTTCGATCTCGTCTGCCGCCGCGGCAACCGTCCGCGTCGACGTGTCGATCACGAGTTCGGCGGCTTGCGGCGCCTCGTAGTCGTTCAGGATGCCGGTGAAGGATTGAAGGGTGCCGGCGCGGGCCTTCTTGTAGTGGCCCTTGGGATCGCGCTCCTCGCAGATGCCGGCGGGCGTCGCGACGTGGATCTCGCGGAACGCGGTATCGGCGATACGGCGTGCGGTGGCGCGGTCCTCGCGAGCCGGCGAGACGGCCGCGACGATCGCGATATGGCCGTTGCGGGCGAGATGCGTCGCGACCTCGGCGAGGCGGCGGATATTCTCGCTGCGATCGGCGGCGGAGAAGCCGAGATCGCTGTTGAGGCCGGCGCGCAGCGTGTCGCCGTCGAGCAGGATCGGCGAGCCGCCGTTGGTGAAAAGCCGCCGCTCCAGCGCCTTTGCCAGCGTCGACTTGCCGGACGCCGGCAGGCCCGTGAGCCAGACCACGGCGCCGTTATGCCGGTAGCGCGCGGAGCGTTCATCCGGCCGCAGCGCCGATTCCACCGGCACGATGTCGACAGGCACCGCACGCTGGCCTGCCTCGACCGACAGCACGAGACCGCCGCCGGCGATACGCCCGGACACCTCGATCACGAGACGGCCGGTGCGCGGGTTCTCGGTGTAGGGGTCGGTCGCGATCGGACTGGACAGCGAGATATCGATCTCGCCGACATG
>LNAP01005879.1_pt1 | contig 22283 bp, 24 predicted proteins | sample 602601 | NCBI WGS metagenome assembly LNAP01 (sample SAMN02440304, study PRJNA202911) | soil metagenome | biome: Subtropical and temperate rainforests or woodlands; isolation source: soil samples (1 kg each in a 20% v/v slurry with milli Q water) were... ...
CGTTGTACGGCGAGGTGGTGGCGCAGCCTGCCAGCGTCAGCGCGCCGGCAGCCATCAGGGTCAAGGTTCGAAGGGACATGCCAGACTCCTTCGCCGTTATGGCGAATCGGGGAACGAAAGATAAATGTGCAGCGCTCGGTGTGGCGGGCATCGTGTTGTCCCCATCATGAATGCGAGGTCAACCTGCGGCGCTGTTCGTTCAATCCCCCCGGAATCGAGCAACAGCCAATGTGTTCGCCGGACATGGCTTCAGCGGGCGAAGTCGTCGTGGCAGGCCTTGCAGGCCTCACCCACCTTGGCCAGTGTGGCCTTGGCATCCGGGCAACCGACCGGTGGGGCCGACAGTGCGCCGTCCAGGGTGGCGCGCAGCTGACCGGCATGGCTGACAAAGCGCTGGTCTTCGGCCAGGTCCGGGAAGGCGGTCTCCAGGTCGTTGGCCACCGCGCGCAGCGTCTGCAGGCGCGGCATCGCATCGCTGGCGGTGCAGCGGTTGGCGGTGAGGTTCTGCTTGAGTACATCGGTCTGCTTGGACATCACGTGCATCACGCTGTGCGGAAACGGATCCTGCCGTTCCTGCAGCCAGCGCATCGCGATGACCGTGGCCACCCCAAGGATGAAGAGGAACAGGAATCGGGATGTCTGGCTGGCCATGGGGCGTGCTCTGGGTGTGGGAGGTCCGGGGGCCGATGTTACGACGCGCCGCGTCAAGGCCGGCTTTAGACTACGCGCATGAAGGCCATCGCCATACCCGCGCCCGCTGTCTCCACGGTCTGGAAGGAACGCTTCGCCGGCATCGACCGCCTGTATGGCCTCGGCGCGGTCGAGCGCTTCTCGCACCGCACCGTGGCGGTGATCGGCATGGGCGGGGTGGGGTCGTGGGTGGTCGAGGCGCTGGCGCGCTCGGGCGTGGGCCGGCTGCTGCTGATCGATGCCGACGACATCTGCCTGTCCAACACCAACCGCCAGTTGCCGGCGCTGGATGGACAGTACGGCCGCAACAAGGTGGTGGTGATGGCCGAGCGCTGCCGGGCGATCAATCCGGACATCCAGGTCGAGGCGGTGGAGGCTTTCCTGACCCCCTCGAACATGGACGCGCTGCTGGACCGCGGCCTGGACCTGGTGATCGACGCCTGCGACAGTTTCCGGACCAAGGTCGAAGCCATCGTCTGGTGCCGTCGGCGCAAGCTGCCGATGATCACGGTCGGCTCGGCCGGCGGGCGCACCGATGCGACCCAGGTGCGGGTGCGCGACCTGTCGACGATGCCATGCTGGCGCTGGTGCGCAGAAAGCTGCGCGGCGAGTTCAATTTCCCCAGGGGCGCCAAGCGCTACTTCGGCATCTCGGCGGTCTATTCGCTGGAAAACGTGCGCTACCCGCAGCCGGACGGCAGCGTGTGCGGCCTGCGGCCGGTGCTGGGGGCCGATGCCGCCCTCAAGCTGGACTGCGGCGCCGGCCTGGGCGCGGCCACCCACATCACCGGCACCTTTGCCTTCGCCGCGGCCGGGCGGGCGCTGGAACTGCTGATGAAGCCGGCGCGTGGGCCGGCGGCCGAAGACTCAGGCGGGTAGGCCGAACAGCCGGGTGGCGTTGGCCGAGGTGGCCGCGGCGATGTGCTCGGGGTCCTGTCCGCGCAGCGCGGCGATGGTCCGGCACACCAGCGGCAACCGTGCCGGTTCGTTGCGCTGTCCGCGATGGTCGGCATCGGGCTGGTCGGGCGCATCGGTTTCCAGCAGCAGGTGTTCCAGCGGCATCGAGGCGACCAGCCGGCGCAGGCGCTGCGCGCGTGCGTAGGTCACCGGGCCGCCCAGGCCGATCATGAACCCGCTGTCCCACAGCTGGCGGGCCTGTTGCTCGCTGCCGGCATAGCTGTGGACCACGCCGCGCAGGCCACCGACCTTGCGCACGGCCATGATCACTGCTTCGACCGCCTTGCGTGCGTGCACGATCAGCGGCAGGTCGAACTCGCGCGCCAGCCGCAGCTGGCCCCGGAAATAGCCCTGCTGGTCCTCGACGTCCAGACCCTGGACATGGAAGTCCAGTCCGCACTCGCCGATCGCCACCGGGCGCTCGCGTTCGATCCAGTCGCGCAGTTCATTCAGATGCTGCGGGCGGTGCGCCTGCAGGAACAGCGGATGCAGCCCGTAGGCGGCAAACAGGCCTGCATCATGCGCACAGACCTCACCCAGCCTGGGCCAGGCGGCCGCTTCGGTGGCCGGCACCACCTGGCGCAGCACCCCGGCCTGGCGCGCGCGGGCGAGCACCGCCTCGCGGTCGGGATCGAACAGCGCGGCATCCAGGTGGCAGTGACTGTCGGTCAGCATCGACTCAGCGGCCGGGGCGGCCGGATGCGGCGTCCAGCGGCCGGGCCCTGCGGTCCTTCCAGCCGGCCAGCAACAGCGTGCCCAGCCCCAGCAGGATTTCATCGGCGAAGGGCACCATGTCGGGCACCACCAGATCCACCGCGAACAGCAGCGCGGCGAGCTTGAACAGTGTGGGATGGCGCAGGCGGCGCGCCCAGCTCAGCAGGGGCAATGTCACGGGGTGGGGCATGGCAGGATCAGCCTTGGGTCCGAAAAAAAACACGCTAACACGCGCCTCGGAACGACACCTCATTCATGCAACAGGCGGTTTAGGGACCTGTCAGTGGATACCTTGTTCAGCTTGGAAGGACAACAATCGGCGCCAGACATCAACACGGGCTCATCCGCCCGGAGGCCTCCATGAAAAACACCACCACCATGATTCTGGTCGGCGCAGGTGCGCTGCTGTTTGGCGGCGTGGCCACGGCGGCCTACATGAACAACCGCACGTCCGCGCAGACCTTCGCCACGGCCGACGGCGAGGCGCCGGCGACCTCGGCGCTGGACAGCGGTGAAGTCCTGCCGGCCAGCGACGTACCCACTGGCGCGCAACTGGAGTACGCCGATGTGGTCAGCGTCGAACCGGTCATGGACAAGGGCACCCTGTACGCCACCGTGATTGCGACCGAGCCCGTTCGCGAAACCACCATTACCAATACCCCGCGCGAGGTCTGCCGGGACGTGGTGGTCAACGAGCGCCTGCCCGAACGCGACGGCAACGTGGGCGGCACGGTCGCCGGTACGGTGATCGGCGGTCTGGTCGGCAACCAGCTCGGCGGCGGAAGCGGCCGCGATGTCGCCACCGCCGCGGGCGCCGTGGCCGGCGGTTTCGTTGGCAACCGCGTGGACCGCAACCATGTCGGCGGTCGGGTGGTACAGCGTACCGAACGCCAGTGCCACACCGAGACCGCCACCTCCGAGTCCTCGACGGTCACCGGCTACAACGTCACCTATCGCAATCCCGATGGCACCACCGGGACCATGCGCATGGACCACCAGCCTGGCAGCCGCATCGCGATGGGCAGCACCAAGAACATCGCCGGCTACAACGTGACCTACCGTTACGAAGGCCAGGAAAAGACCATCCGCCTGGACCGCAAGCCCGATTCGGATCGGCTGCCGGTGATCGACGGCAAGGTCGTCACCCAGACCGCGGCACTGGACGACACGCGTGGCTGATCGGTCCGGGTGCATGCAGCGAGAGGAAGCCGGCGAAAGCCGGCTTCTTTATGTTTTGGCGCGATCCCAAAGCGGCTTGACACGCGCGACCGCTATGCTGACCCCGCGCAGGCATCGCCTGCACCAGCCCGCCCCAGCCGATGCACACCTGCATGAGCGTCTTTGAACTTCAACTGGACACCGATCGGCTGATCCTGCGGCCGCCGTGTGCCGGTGATCTGGATGACTGGGCCGCATTTGCGGCCGACCAGCAGGCCATGCGCCACCTGGGTGGCACGATGCCGCGCGCGGTGGCCTGGCGCAGCCTGGCCACCGTGGTCGGCGCCTGGCAGCTGCAGGGATTCGGGTTCTTCTTCGTGTTCGAGAAGGCCACTGGCGCCTGGGTCGGTCGGGTCGGGCCTTGGCAGCCTGAAGGCTGGCCCGGGACGGAAGTGGGCTGGGGCATCAAGCGCGATCGCTGGGGCCAGGGTTACGCACCAGAAGCGGCGCATGCGGCGATGGACTGGGTGCTGGAACAGCATCCCTGGCAGCAGGTGATCCACTCGATCGATCCGGACAACCTGCCTTCCAAGGCGGTGGCTGCCAAGCTTGGCTCGCGGCTGCTGCGGATGGACACGCTGCCTGCGCCGTACGCCGGCAAGCCGGTGGAAATCTGGGGCCAGTCGCGCGCGCAGTGGTACGCCAGCAACGCAACGCGATGATCACCGCCTACGGGATGTCCACCTCCGGCAACTGCCACAAGGTCAAGCTTGTGCTGGAACGCCTGGGCCGCCCGTACCGCTGGGTGGAAGTGGACAGCACCAGCGGCCAGACCCGCACGCCGGAGTTTTTGGCCATGCCAATGGCAGGGTGCCGATCATCGAGCGCGAGGACGGGTGCATACCCGATGCTCAGCGCGCCAGGCCGTCGAGCAGGACATGGCTGCGCAACATGGTCGAGCCGCTGCGCAGCGTGTCGGCCGGCGGATGATCCAGCGGCAGCACCGCCAGGGCTGGCCCGGGGGCGTGGCTGCTGGTGCTGACGACCTGGCCCAGGTGGCGTTCGCCGTCTTCCACCGGGGCACCTGGCGTCAGCAGTGCATCGCCTTCCAGCAGGGCCAGGCCGCGCTTGGCCTTGCCCAGGAAATGGGTGCGGGCCACGATTTCCTGGCCCGGGTAGCAGCCCTTCTTGACGCTGAAGGCATGCAGGCGTTCCAGCGACAGTTGCTGCGGCGTCCACTGCTCGCGCTGGGAGGCATCCAGCCGCGGCAGGCCGTGACGCAGGTCGATGTCGCGCCAGCGGGCGAGGGCGGCGACATCCTCGGGCGCCTGCTGGCTGCTCACGCGCAGCAGGCGCGGCTGGTGCGAAGAGCCGATGTCCAGTTCGATCGCCCCGTCCTGCACGTCCAGCAGCGCACCCTGCGCACGCAGCGGGGCGGTCAACGCGCCCTGGACTTCCAGGGCGGCCGGCGCCTCGATCACCACCTGCTTGCGGAACACGAAGCGCTTGAGCGCCGCGGCCATTTCCACGGCCGGGACATCGGGCAGCACCAGCATCAGCTGGTCGGCGGCCGGGCGCAGCACGGCGAACACGGCAATGACCCGTCCCTTGGGCGTCAGCCAGGTACTCCACTGCCAGCGGCCCGCTTCCAGGGCATTGAGATCGTTGGCGAACTGCGCCTGCGCGAACGCCACCGCATCGGGCCCCTGCAGCGTGACCAGGCCGTGGTCGGTCAGGGCAAAGGCCCGTTCACCGGGATTTTGGCGGTTGTCAGTCAAGATCGTGAGGATTAAAATTTTGTGCGTTGCGAGAATGACATGATAGGCCAAACCCCTCCCATCCCCGAACCCGATCCTGAAACGCTGAAGCCCCAACCGGCGCCAGCGCAGAAGGAAATCGGGGGGCGCGACGGCCCCGAGCCGACCCGCTACGGAGATTGGGAAAAGAACGGGCGCTGCGTCGACTTCTGAAGTCGACACCGGCAGCGCCTTCCAGCCAACGCGGCCTTTGCCGACCGCCCAGCCGAGATAACGAGCCACGCAATGGCGACACGTCAACGACCGCTTTCCCCGCATCTCCAGGTGTATCGCTGGCAGATCCAGATGGTCACCTCCATCGTGCATCGCGCCACCGGCATCATCCTGGCCCTCGGCGCGTTGCTGATCGCTGCCGCCCTGGTCGCCCTGGCCACCGGCCCCGACGCCTGGACCTTCATGTCCACCCAGGCCGGCACCTGGTACGGACTGGTCTTCCTGTTCCTGTGGACCTGGGCCTTCAGCTATCACCTGCTCAACGGCATCCGCCACCTGGCGCAGGATGGCGGACTTGGCTATGCCATCGCCGCCTTCACCCGCAACGGCTGGCTGGTCAGTGCCGGCAGCCTGGTCCTGGCGCTGCTGATCTGGGCCGGCGTATTCGCAAAGGGGGCCCTGGCATGAGCAGCACCAAGCGTTTCCGCACCCCACTGAAGAACGCCCGCGGCCTGGGCTCGGCCAAGGAAGGCCTGCAGCACTGGCTGCTGCAGCGCTACACGGCCCTGGCCCTGATCGTGTTGGGGAGCTGGTTCGTGTATTTCGTCATCAGCCTGGTCCACGCCGACTACCTGGCTGCGACCGACGCGATCTCCAGGCCGTGGAACGCCATCGCGCTGGTGGCCTTCCTGCTGGCCATGTTCTGGCACGCGCAACTGGGCGTGCAGGTGGTCCTGGAGGACTACGTGCATGCGCCGCTGACGGCGATGGTGTCGCAGCTGCTGGTCCGTTTCATCTGTCTCCTCGGTGCGCTGGCCAGCGTCTTCGCCGTGGTCCGCATCGCACTGGGAAACTGAAGCCATCATGTCTTCCGCATACAAGATCACCGAACACAAGTACGACATGGTCGTGGTCGGCGCCGGCGGCGCTGGCCTGCGCGCCACCTTCGGCCTGGCCGCCAAGGGCCTGCAGACGGTCTGCATCACCAAGGTCTTCCCGACCCGTTCGCACACCGTGGCCGCGCAGGGCGGCATCTCCGCGGCGCTGGGCAACATGGGCGAGGACGACTGGCGCTACCACTTCTACGACACCATCAAGGGCTCGGACTGGCTGGGCGACCAGGACGCGATCGAATACATGTGCCGTGAGGCCATCCCCTCGATCATCGAGCTGGAACACCAGGGCGTGCCGTTCTCGCGCACCGAGGACGGCAAGATCTACCAGCGCCCGTTCGGCGGCATGACCACCAAGTTCGGTGAGGGCCCGGCGGCGCAGCGCACCTGCGCGGCCGCCGACCGCACCGGCCACGCCATGCTGCACACGCTGTACCAGCAGTCGCTGGCGCACAACGCGCGCTTCATGATCGAGTACTTCGCGCTGGACCTGATCTTCGACGAGGAAGGTGTCTGCCGCGGCGTGCTGGCGCTGGACATGGCCGAGGGCACGCTGCACCTGTTCCGCGCCCACGGCGTGGTGCTGGCCACCGGCGGCTATGGCCGTGCCTACTTCAGCGCCACCTCGGCCCACACCTGCACCGGTGACGGCGGCGGCCTGGCCATGCGCGCCGGCCTGCCGATGCAGGACATGGAGTTCGTGCAGTTCCATCCCACCGGCATCTACGGCGCCGGCTGCCTGATCACCGAAGGCGTGCGCGGCGAAGGCGGCATCCTGCGCAACGCCAACGGCGAGCGCTTCATGGAACGCTACGCCCCGCACTACAAGGACCTGGCATCGCGCGACGTGGTCGCCCGTTCCATGACCATCGAGATCCGCGAAGGCCGCGGCGTGGGCGAGCACAAGGACCACATCCTGCTCGACCTGACCCACCTGGGCCCGGAAGTCATCAACGAAAAGCTCCCCGGCATCGCCGAAAGCGCACGCATCTTCGCTGGCGTGGACGTGGCCAAGGAGCCGATCCCGGTGCTGCCGACGGTGCACTACAACATGGGTGGCATCCCGACCAACTACCACGGCGAAGTCGTGCGCAAGCTCGGCGACGATCCGGATTCGGTCGTGCCAGGGCTGTACGCCATCGGCGAGGCGGCCTGCGTCTCGGTTCACGGCGCAAACCGCCTGGGTTCCAACTCGCTGCTGGACCTGGTGGTGTTCGGCCGCGCGGTGGCCAACCGCTGTGCCGAGACGATCACTTCCGGCGCGCCGCACAAGACCCTGGCGCCGGACAGCTGCGACAAGGCGCTGGGCCTGCTGGACAGGCTGCGCAATGCCAACGGCGATACGCCGACCTCGGTGATCCGCGACAACATGCAGCGCACCATGCAGTCCGATGCAGCCGTGTTCCGCACCAGCAAGACGCTCAAGGAGGGCTGCGAGAAGATGGCCCAGGTGTTTGCCAGTTTCCAGGACGTCAAGGTCTCCGACCGTTCGCTGGTCTGGAACTCGGACCTGATCGAAACCTACGAGCTGAGCAACCTGCTGCTCAACGCGGTGGCCACGATCAACTCGGCCGAACAGCGCCACGAAAGCCGCGGCGCCCACGCGCACGAGGATTTTCCCGATCGCGACGACGTCAACTGGCACAAGCACACACTGGTCAGCGTCGACGACAAGGGCCAGTGCAGCTTCGACTACCGTCCGGTGCACATGTACACGCTCAGCAAGGACGTGGACGTGGTCCCGCCGAAGCCGCGCGTTTACTGATCAATGCCGTGAATCGGCGTGTCGCCCGCATGCGGGGCGCGCCGACTCCCCCAATCCTCTACCCGGACCCAGGCCATGGCTGAGTTTGCACTCCCCAAGAATTCCAAGATCGGCAAGGGCAAGCATTTTCCTGCGCCCGGCGCCAGGAACACGCGCACCTTCAAGATCTATCGCTGGAACCCGGACCAGGACAGCAACCCGCGCACCGACACCTACGAGGTGGATCTGGACAAGTGCGGCCCGATGGTCCTGGACGCGCTGATCAAGATCAAGAACGAGATCGATCCGACCCTGACCTTCCGTCGCTCGTGCCGCGAGGGCATCTGCGGTTCGTGCGCGATGAACATCAGCGGCACCAACACGCTGGCCTGCACCAAGGCCATCGAGGAATGTGGCAAGGGCGAAGTGCCGGTCTATCCGCTGCCGCACATGGACGTGATCAAGGACCTGGTCCCGGACCTGACCCACTTCTACGCCCAGTACGCCTCGATCAAGCCGTGGCTGCGCACCCAGACCCCGGCGCCGGACCGCGAGCGGCTGCAGTCGCCGCAGGACCGCAAGCAGATCGACGGCCTGTACGAGTGCATCCTGTGTGCGTGCTGCTCGACCAGCTGCCCGAGCTACTGGTGGAACGGCGAGCGTTACCTGGGTCCGGCGATCCTGCTGCAGGCCTACCGCTGGATCGTCGACTCGCGCGACGAGGACACCGGTGCGCGACTGGACGACCTGGAAGACCCGTTCAAGCTGTATCGCTGCCACACCATCATGAACTGCACCCGGACCTGCCCGAAGGGCCTGAACCCGGCCAAGGCGATCGCCGAGATCAAGAAGCTGATGCTGGCCCGGGTGGCCTGATCGAACCGAGGCTGCACACAACGCGCCCTCCGCCGGAGGGCGTTTTGCTTTCTGCAAAACCTTTGGACACCTGCGATGAGCGACGTACCCGAGCCCGCCCTGGATCCGGACATCAAGCGCCTGCGCTGGCGCTGCCGGCGCGGCATGCGCGAGCTTGACCAGCTGTTCGGGCGCTACCTGGACAAGGCCTGGGCGAACGATTCCCAGGCCCAGCGGGCGGTTTTCCTACAACTGCTCGAATGCGAGGACGATAGGCTCTGGCGCTGGTTCATGGGTTATGAGGACTGCCCCGATGCCGCGCTCGCACAGCTCATGGAAAGGATCCGCCAGCTGCCGGCTTGAATGGCGGCCCTCGCGCCTGGCCAGCGTGATGCTGGGGGTGCTCGGGGGATTGGCGGTGGTGGCGTTGTTTGGCAGCGCGCTGCCGCGCGCCGGTGCCGGTGCGGCATCGGTACTGGCCATCGGCTATGACCTTCATCTCTTGCGCCGCTACCTGCGCAGTCCCGTGCGGCGGCTGGTGATTCCCGGCGGGACATCGGCCTGCACGCTCGACGGGGCGGCGTTGGCGCGGTTGGTGGTGCAATGGCGCGGGCCGCTGGCGTTCCTGGCCTGGTGCGACGTTGCCGGCCAGCGGGGCCATCTGGTCTGGTGGCCGGATACGCTGGATGCGCGCCAGCGGCGTGAACTGCGTCTGGCCGCCGACGAGGCCGCGGTATCGCCCACGGTGGCGGCGGTGGCACCATAGCCGGCCAACAGGCCGCAGCCGGCCTGCCTTTCGTCAATCGCAGGACGCAATGTTCAAACCCATTCCTGTCGCCATCGGCCTGCGCTATCTGCGCGCCAAGCGGCGCAACGGCTTCATCTCCTTCATCTCGCTGGCCTCGATCCTCGGCATTGGCCTTGGCGTGACCGTGCTGATCACCACCTTGTCGGTGATGAGCGGGTTCCAGCGCGAGATCCGCGACCGCCTGCTGGAGATGACCGCCCATGCCACGGTCAGCGCCGCCGGTCAGCCCATGCAGCATTGGCCGGATGCGGTGAAGCTGGCGATGGAGGACCCGCGCGTGGCCGGCGCCGCGCCGTACGTGGACAGCGAAGCGCTGCTGACCGGCACCGCCGACCAGGGCCAGGGTGCGCTGGTCCGCGGCATCGTGCCCGAGCAGGAACGGCAGGTCTCGGTGCTGGCCGAGAAGATGGATGCCGGCTCGATCGATGCATTGCAGCCCGGTGCGTTCAACATCCTGCTCGGCAGCGAGCTGGCGATATGGCTTGGCGTGCGCGTGGGGGACACCGTCAACGTGGCCACCACCACGATGGACAGCACGCCGATGGGCTCGATCCCGCGGGCCAAGCGGTTCAAGGTCGCGGGCATCTTCACCGTCGGCTACAACGACGTGGACAAGGGCATGGCCTTCGTCAACATGCAGGACATGCAGCGCCTCAAGCGCATGGGCCAGGGCGTCACCGGCGTGCGCCTGATGCTGCATGACCTGAACCAGGCCCAGCAGGTGGCCCGCGACCTGGCCGGGCGGCTCTATCAACTGGGCCAGAACGTCTACCGCATCAGCGACTGGACCAGCGAAAACGCCAACCTCTACCAGTCGCTGAAGATGGAAAAGACCGTCATGGGCGTCCTGCTGTCGCTGATCATCGCGATGGGCGCCTTCAACCTGGTGTCCTCGCAGGTGATGCTGGTCACCGACAAGCAGGCCGACATCGCGATCCTGCGCACGCTGGGCCTGACCCCGCGCGGGGTGATGCAGGTGTTCATGGTCCAGGGCACGCTGATCGGGGTGATCGGCACGGTGGCCGGCGTGCTCGGCGGACTGGTGCTGACCACCAACCTGGAGCGGATCCTGGAACTGATCGAACGCCTGTTCAAGGTGACCCTGCTGCCCTCGGACGTGTACTACATCACCGGCCTGCCGTATGACCTCGACCCGCACGAGATCGTGCTGATCGCGCTCATCGCGCTGGGCATGAGTTTCCTGGCCACGCTGTATCCGGCCTGGCGCGCGGCGCGCACCGATCCGGCCGAGGCCCTGCGTTATGAATGAGACGACGATGCAGGGCGATGGCACCGTGATCCGGGCCGAGGCGCTGGCCAAGACCTACGCCGAAGGCAAGATGCGCACGCCGGTGTTCGACGGCCTGGACCTGGCCGTGCAGGCAGGCGAGACCGTGGCCATCGTCGGTGCCTCCGGCGCCGGCAAGAGCACCCTGCTGCACCTGCTGGGCGGGCTGGATACGCCGACCTCGGGCGAGGTCTACGTGGCCGGACAGCAGATGTCCAGGCTCTCCAATGCGGCGCGCGGCCAGCTGCGCAACCGGGCGCTGGGTTTTGTCTACCAGTTCCACCACCTGCTGCCCGAGTTCACCGCGCTGGAGAACGTGATGATGCCGGTCGCCCTGGCCGGCCAGGACATGGCGGTGGCCCGGCAACGGGCCAGCGTGCTGCTGGAACAGGTCGGCCTGGGCCATCGCCTGGAGCACAAGCCGGGCGAACTGTCCGGCGGCGAGCGCCAGCGCGCGGCCGTGGCGCGGGCGCTGGTCAACCGCCCGGCCTGCGTGCTCGGCGACGAACCCACCGGCAACCTGGACGAGAAGACCGCCCAGACCGTGTTCAACCTGATGCTGGAGCTCAACCGCGCGCACAAGACCAGCCTGGTGCTGGTCACCCACGACCGCCGCCTGGCCGCGCGCCTGGACCGCACCCTGGAACTGCACCAGGGCAGGCTGCGTGCGGTTGCACTATGACCGCAACGCAGCCAGGCAAGTTGGCAAGCACAGGGCGGGCCGGTAGAATCCGGCCCCACGGGGCCATAGCTCAGCTGGGAGAGCGCGTCGTTCGCAATGACGAGGTCGGGAGTTCGATCCTCCCTGGCTCCACCACCGTTTTGGCCCGTGGCCTGGCTTTTTTTCTTGCCCCGGATCGGCAGTCCGGGTGCGGGTTGCGTTTGCGGCGGTGCGGGGCCGACCGGCCGGCGCCGGGCGGGCGCTGCTGCGCTCGCTGGCGCGAGTATCTCGGGGGCTGCCGGCGCACCGGGCCGGGCGCCTGTGGAAGGTCGAGCTGTCCTGGTGCGCGTCGGCGGCGCGGACCAAGAACGAGGCGCGGGCGGCAACAACACCTGCAAGAACTGAAGGTCACCAGGCACCATGCCCACACTGAACTGGATCGGCAAGGAGGCCGTCGCCAGACACCACAAGGAAGTCCCGCTGCGCCTGCTTGAGCCGGTGCGCGAGCTGTCCTGCGGCGCTGCCGACAGCGGCACCAACCCCAACAGCGGGGAAGAAATTTGGCCTGAACGCACGCGCGGCTGGGCGTATTCGCAAGAGGAGCATCAACGGCACATGGCCGAAAGCCTGATCTACCGGGGTAAGGATGGCAACGGCAAGGTGCCTGCCCATAAGCGCGATAAACATGCTCTCCGTAATGATGGTGTGGTACCACAAACGCTGTGCTCGCACGAATTCGCTGGCCACACGGATGGCTCCCGCAAAGAGCTACGCGAAGTTCTGCATGACCTCCCGTCGGTGTCGGACTTTGCCACCCCCAAACCATCACTGCTTGTTCAACGCATCTTTGCTGGTTCCGGCACCACCGGCCATGCCGTACTGAAACAAAACGCCGAAGACGGTGGCAGCCGTCGCTTTATCCTGGTCGAGATGGACGACACCATCGCCCGCACCGTCACCGCCGAGCGTGTCAGGCGCGTCGCCACCGGCTACAGCAAAGGCGCCCTCACTCCCGACCCCTCTCCCGCAAGCGGGCCAGGGGAGAAGGTGGTCGAAGGCCTGGGAAGCGGCCTCCAGTTCTGCCGCCTGTCCGCCGAACCGCTGTTCGATGCCGACGGCCGGATCCGTCACGACGTGCGCTTTGCCCAGCTGGCCGAGTTCGTCTGGTTTGCGGAAACGGGCACGGGTTATACGTCGTCATTCCGGGGCGAGGCAGTCGAACCCGGAATCCAGCGTGCAGGACTGGACTCCCGCCTGCGCGGGAATGACGTTTTTGCGGCATCGCCGCTGCTGGAGGTGCACGAGGGTCGCGCGATCTACCTGCTCTACAACGGCATCCTGAAGGACAAATCCGCCGCCGGCGGCAACGTGCCCACCGGTCCGGTGTTCGACCTGTTGCCCAGGTTTGCCGGCCCCAAAGTGATCTACGCCGCCGCCAACCGCATGGGCGGCCGCGCCGCACGCGAGGGCATCACCTTCAAGCAGACCCCTTACGCGCTGGTGGTGTAGTGATGGCTACGGACTTGAAGGTCATCATCATCGCCGGGCCGAACGGCGCCGGCAAAACTACCTTTGCCCGTGAGTTTCTACCCAACGAAGCCGGTTGCCCGTTGTTCGTCAATGCCGATCTGATCGCCGCTGGATTGGCACCTTTTGCGCCGGAAACAGCCGCCGTGCAGGCGGGGCGGGTCATGCTGCAGGAACTGGCACGCCACTTTGCCGCGCGCCAGAGCTTTGCCTTTGAAACAACACTGTCCGGCCGGGGCTATCTGCGCCATATCCGCGAATGGCAATCCTCCGGCTATCGGGTCAAGCTCATTTTTCTGCAACTCGACAGTGTGGAAGAAGCCATCGCCCGTGTGGCGCAAAGGGTTCGCCAGGGCGGTCACGACATCCCCGAAGCGACCATTCGCCGGCGCTTTGCCGCCGGGCGGGAGAATTTCGGGCGCCTGTATGCGCCGCAAGTGGATGCATGGGCCTTGTACAACAATTCCGGCCCACAACCGGTGCTGCTGGAGTGGAGTGAAAAGCCGTGAACAAACAACCCATCGAAACCGCACGCGATGCCGATCTGCGCCTGTCGCCGCAAGCCATGCAGCGTGCCGCACGGCGGGCGCGGGAGCTGGCCGCGCAAACCGGCACGGCCATTGTGGTCATCCGCGATGGCGTGATCGAGCATATACGCCCTCAGCAGGAAGCAACAGAGTTGCTGGTTCAGGAGCCGCCAGCACCCTATGGCGACAACCCATGACGATTTTCGCGCCCAAGGTTTACCAGCAGCAGGTGCTGGGCAGCGTCGAGGCCTACTTCAAGGCCTGCCACGAGATGCCCTCGCCCTCGATCGCCTTCACCGCCGAACGCCTGTGGGGTCGCGGCAATGCGTACCACCCGCTGGCGGGCTTTCCCGCCGACATGCCGTACTTCTGCCTGCGTGTGCCCACCGGCGGCGGCAAGACCTGGCTGGCGGCCAGGAGCGTGCAGCTGGCCAACACGCATCTGCTGCGCTGCGAGCACAGCGTGATCCTGTGGCTGGTGCCGAGCAGGCCGATCCGCGAGCAGACCATCAAGGCGCTGAAGGATCGCCGTCGCCCCTGTCACGCGGAGGGGCGCTGCCGCTTGGTCATGGTCAAGGGCAAGCGGTGGGAGTGGATCGAGGAGAAGCTGTCCTCATCGCCGGTTCGACAGGACTGATTCCGCGAGTTCGTCGCTGTGGACCACGCCACCCTCTCCACCCTGCGCGACCGCCACCCCGCCTGGCGGCTGCTGGCTTCTCCGCACGCACCGCTGGTGGCGAGCTTCCTGCACCGGGTGTTCGTGGTGCCGAACGTGCGGGTGATGAACGAGGCCGATCTTGCGGAAGCTCTCGAGGACGAGCTGTTTGCCCTGCGCGAGCAGCTGGGGCCGGAGGCTTACCCCAAGGGCGCGCTGGACTACCTGAACGACTGGGCCGCGCCCGACAAGGGCTGGCTGCGCAAGTTCTACAAGCCGGGCACGGACCAGGCGCAGTTCGACCTGACGCCGGCCACCGAGAAGGCCATCGCCTGGCTGCTGTCGCTGACCGAGCGGCCGTTCGTGGGCACCGAGTCGCGCCTGCTGACGCTGTTCGCACTGCTGGAGCAGATCAGCGCCGGCACCGAGGCCGACCCGATCAAGCGGGTGGCCGACCTGCGCAGCAAGCGCGATGAACTGGACGCCGAGATCGCCCGCGTGCTGGCCGGCGATGTGCCGCTGCTGGACGACACGGCGGTCAAGGACCGCTTCCAGCAGTTCCAGCAACTGGCGCGCGAGCTGCTGGCCGACTTCCGCGAGGTGGAGCACAACTTCCGCCTGCTCGACCGCAAGGTGCGCGAGAAGATCGCACTGTGGGAAGGCGCCAAGGGCGCGCTGCTCGACCAGATCATGGGCGAGCGCGACGCCATCGGCGATTCCGACCAGGGTCGCAGCTTCCGCGGCTTCTGGGACTTCCTGATGTCCAGCCGGCGGCAGGAGGAACTCTCCGAGCGGCTGGACCAGGTGCTGGCACTGCCGGCCGTGGCGGCGCTCAAGCCAGGGCCGCGCACCCGCCGCGTGCACCACGACTGGCTGGAGGCCGGCGAACACACCCAGCGCACGGTGGCCCAGCTGTCGCAGCAGTTGCGCCGCTTCCTGGACGACCGGGCCTTTCTGGAGAACCGCCGCATCCTGGAGCTGCTGCACGGCATCGAGAGCAAGGCGCTGGCCTTGCGCGAGGCCACGCCGTCCGGGACGGTGATGCAGGTCGACGCGATGGCGGCGGGCATCGAGCTGCCGCTGGAGCGGCCCTTGTTCACGCCGAGCGTCAAGCTGCGCCTGGCCGATCTGGCGCTGGTGGCCGGTGAGGACGACATCGACACCGCGCGCCTGTTCGACCAGATCGTGGTGGACAAGGCGCGCCTGCGCTCGGCGGTGCAACGCGCACTGCGCAGCCAGCCGCAGATCACGCTGCGCGAGCTGCTCGATGCCGAGCCCCTGCAGCAGGGCCTGGCCGAACTGGTGGCCTACCTGGAGCTGGCCCACGCCGACGCCGGCAGCGATGTGCTGGACGGCCTGCGCGCCCTGGTCGACGAAGCAGTGATCGAGCCGATACGCTGGCAGGCCAGCAACCCAGCGGGCCAGGCCGTGACGCGCCAGGCGCGCTTGCCCCGCGTGATCTTCACGCGCTGACGGCGTCAGGCGGCCAGGGAGAGAACGAGATGAACGACGTGCTGCATGACAACGATTCGGTGGAGACCCCGCCCGGCGCACTGCCGGCCGTGCCCGAGCTGTCGCAGCTGATGGTGCACCTGCTCAAGGGCGTGCTCTACCGCGACGACGACGAGCGTCTGTGGGCCAGCCTGCTGCGCCTGCAGGCGCGGGTGCGGGAGCAGGCCGGCGTGCTGCTGCTGGATCTGGTGCTGGACGAGGCCGAGGGCCATGCCTTCCTGAAGAGCCGCCCAGACCCGGACGCGTCGGAGGGAGCACCGCGCCTGCCAAGGCTCGTCGCACGCCGGCCGCTGTCCTACCCGGTCAGCCTGATGCTGGCGCTGCTGCGCAAGCGCATGGCCGAGTTCGACGCCGGCGGTGGCGACACCCGGCTGGTGCTCTCGCGCGATGAGATTGCCGAGCTGATGCGGGTGTTTCTGCCCGATGGCACGAACGAGGCCCGGCTGATCGACCAGGTGGACGCGACCATCACCAGGGTGGTCGATCTGGGCTTTCTGCGCCGGCTCAAGCCTGCTGGCGGCAGTGGGCAGGACCGAGGCCACTACGAAGTGCGGCGCATCCTGAAAGCCTTTGTCGACGCGCAGTGGCTGGCCGAGTTCGACGCGCGGTTGGAGGTCTACCGCACGGCGCTGTCCGCCGGGCCTGCCGAAGCGACCGACAAGGCCGTGGCCGGCAAGGCAGTGGCCGATGCTTGAGGCAGCGACGCTCGGCCTGGACTTCGTGGCCGACGACAGCCGGGTGGGCTTTCGGCTGCAGCGGCTGGAAGTGCTGAACTGGGGCACCTTCGACAGGCGTGTCTGGCGCTACGAACTGGACGGGCGCAACGGCCTGCTCACCGGCGACATCGGCTCGGGCAAGTCCACGCTGGTCGATGCCCTCACCACCTTGCTGGTGCCGGCGCACCGGGTGGCCTACAACAAGGCGGCCGGGGCGGATTCCCGCGAGCGCTCCTTGCGTTCCTATGTGCTGGGCCACTACAAGAGCGAGCGCAACGAGGTCACGGGCAGCGCCCGGCCCGTGGCGCTGCGCGATGCGTCGAGCTACTCGGTCATCCTTGGCGTGTTCCGCAACGAGGGCTACGACCAGGCCGTGACGCTGGCCCAGGTGTTCTGGCTGAAGGACCCGCAGGGTGTGCCTGCACGCCTGTTCGTGGCGGCCGAGCGGGCGTTGACCATCACCGATGACTTCACGGTCAACGGCGGCGACATCACCGCGTTGCGCAAGAAGCTGCGCGGCGCCGGCTGCGAGCTGTTCGACAGCTTCCCGCCCTATGGAGCGTGGTTTCGTCGCCGCTTCGGGATCGAGCACGAGCAGGCCCTGGAGCTGTTCCACCAGACCGTCTCGATGAAGTCGGTGGGCAACCTCACCGACTTTGTGCGCAGTCACATGCTCGAGCCCTTGGACTCCGGGCAACGCATCGAGGCGTTGATCGGCCACTTCGATGACCTGGACCGGGCGCATCAGGCCGTGCTCAAGGCCAAGCGACAGGTGGGCTTGCTGACACCGCTGGTCGAAGACGGTGGGCGCCACCAGGCGCTGGTGACCGAGATCCAGGGCTGGCGGGATGCGCGCGATCAGCTTCGGCCCTACTTCGCCCGGCTCAAGGGTGAGCTGCTGGACCGCCGCCTCGACTTGCTGGCGCACGATGCGGCCCGGCTCGATGCGCAGATCGAGCGCCTGGACGCGCAGCGCGAGACCGAGCGGATTGAAGTTGGCGCTCTGGAGCGGGCGCTGCGCGACAACGGCGGCGACCGCCTGGAGGAGCTGGCGGCGGAAATACGCCGCCTGGAACAGGACAAGGCACAACGCCAGAACAAGTCCGACCGCTTCCAGGAGCTGCTGGCCCGCATCGACGAGGTGGCACCGGCCGATGAAGCAGGCTTCCTCGCCCGCCAGCAGAGCATTGCCCAGCGCGCCGAGGGCTTGCGCGAACGCATTGCCGAGCTGGACAACCAAGAGCGCGAGGAGGACTTCGCATTCCGCAAGGGCCGCGAAGCGCACACTGCCCTGTCCGAGGAGATCGAAAGTCTGCAGCGGCGCAAGAGCAACATCGACGCCGCCCAGGTCCGCATCCGCGATGCGCTGTGTGCGGCCCTGGCGATCGCAGAGGACCAGCTGCCCTTCGCGGGCGAGCTCATCCAGGTGCGTGAGGACGAGCGTGCATGGGAAGGCGCCGCCGAGCGGCTGCTGCGCGGATTTGGCCTGGCGCTGCTGGTGCCGGATGCGCACTACAAGGCCGTGGCCGAGTGGGTGGACCGCCAGCATCTGGGCGCCCGGCTGGTGTACTTCCATGTGCGTCCACGAAAGGCTGCCCAGGGTGCGGGCCTGCATCCGCAGTCGCTGGTGCGCAAGCTGCTCATCAAGCCGGATTCGCCGCACGAGGAGTGGCTGGAGCAGGAACTTCGCCAGCGTTTCGACGTGGCCTGCTGCGACAGCGGCGAGCAGTTCCGCCGCCAGGCCCGCGCCATCACCCGCGCCGGCCAGATCAAGGACCCGAGCGGGCGCCACGAGAAGGACGACCGCAGCCGCATCGACGACCGCAGCCGCTACGTGCTCGGCTGGAGCAATGCCGACAAGCTGCGCGCGTTGCGCGATCAGCGGGAGCGTCTGGAGGCAAGCCTTGCCACGCTGGGGCAGCGCATCGGCCAGATCAGGCAGGCGCGCAAGGAACTGCGCGGCCGGCTGGAGACGCTCGCGCGCCTGGAGGAGTTCACGCGCTTTGCCGACATCGACTGGATGAGCCCGGCCCGCCAGATTGCCGCACTCACCGAGGAACGGGAGAGGCTGGAAGCCGCATCGAACACCCTGCAGGAACTTGGGCGACAGCTGAAGGCCGCGCAAGACCGGCTCGGCGAGATCGAAAGCAGGCGCGGTGAAGCGCTGGGCAGGCGCGGGGAGGTCAAGAGCAAGCGCGAGGCGGCGCAGGAGCTGCGCGATCAGGCCGATGCCGCCTGGAACGCCGCACCGCTGGACCAGACGCAGGTCGGGCTGTTGGACGGTTGGCGTGCCGAGGCGCTGGGCGAGCATCAGCTGTCGGTCGAGTCCTGCGACAACCGCGAGCAGGATGTGCGCAAGTGGCTGCAGGAGCGCATCGATGCAGAGGACAAGCGCCTGGCCCGCCTGAGCGAGCGCATTGTCAATGCCATGCGTGGCTTCAAGGAGGAGTTCAAGGCCGAGACGGCCGAGATGGACGTGAGCCTGGCGGCGCTGCCGGAGTACGAGCGGATGCTCACCGGCTTGAAGGGCGACGACCTGCCGCGCTTCGAGGCGCGCTTCAAGGAGCTGCTCAACGTCAACACGATCAACGAGATTGCCAACTTCAACGCCCAGCTCGCCCGCGAGCGGGAGACGATCAGGGAGCGGGTCGAGGTCATCAACCAGTCGCTCCAGGCGATCGACTACAACCCCGGCCGCTACATCAAGCTGGTGGCACAACCCAGCCCGGATGCAGAGATCCGCGACTTCCAGCAGGACCTGCGGGCGTGTACCGAAGGTGCGATGACGGGCTCGGCCGACGAACAGTATTCGGAAGCCAAGTTCCTGCAGGTCAAGGCCATCATCGACCGCTTCCGGGGCCGCGAGGGACTGGCGGACGCCGACCGGCGCTGGACTGCCAAGGTCACCGACGTGCGCAACTGGTTCCTGTTCTCGGCCAGCGAGCGCTGGCGCGCCGACGGTGCCGAGCACGAGCACTACTCGGACTCGGGCGGCAAGTCGGGCGGGCAGAAGGAAAAGCTGGCCTACACCGTGCTGGCTGCGAGCCTGGCCTACCAGTTCGGCCTGGAATGGGGTGCCGTGCGTTCGCGGTCGTTCCGCTTCGTGGTCATCGACGAGGCCTTCGGGCGCGGGTCGGACGAGTCGGCGCAGTACGGGCTGCGCCTGTTCCAGCAGCTCAACCTGCAGTTGCTGATCGTCACCCCGCTGCAGAAGATCCACATCATCGAGCCGTTCGTGGCCAGCGTCGGCTTCGTCCACAACGAGGGCGGGCGCGACTCGCGGCTGCGCTGTCTGTCGATCGAGGAGTACCGGGCGCACAAGGCAGAAGGGGTGGCCCAAGCAAGGGCAGACGCAGACCGTGCGGCGCCATGAGCTGGACCACGCCGGCAGACCTGCGCGCCCAGGTCCAGCGCTTGTGGGATCGCGGCGACCTGCTGCGCGCGGCGGTCACCGACGCTGGCCCAAGGCCCCTGCGCCTGAACCTGAAGGCGCCCTTGGCTTCGGACCTGTCCGACCGCTTCGAGGCCGTGCGCGACTGGGTGCGCGCCATCGCCGGCACCCCGCAGGTCCGGATCGAATGGCGGGAGTGGAATCATCGCGTCCAGGGGGTGCAGCGGCTTCCTGCGGCCGTCTGGCTGGACACCCAGCAGGACGCGCTGGCCTTCATCAGCAAGGTTGGACAGGCGCAACGGTTGGAGGTCTTGTGGCAACACACGGCCGCCACGCAGCCGGCGTTGCTGGCCTGGCTGTTCCGTCGACCGATCCAGGCGCTGGACCTGGCCGACCGCTGGGAGCGTCTTCTGGCCGTCGTCGCATGGCTGCAAGCCCATCCCCGCCCGGGCGTGTACCTGCGCCAGGTCGACGTGCCCGGGGTGGACAGCAAGTTCATCGAGGCCCACCGCGGCGTGCTGACCGAGCTGCTGGACCTGGCCCTGCCGCCCGAGGCCGTCGAGAGGGGAGCAGGCGGCGTGGCGCAATTCACGCGCCGGTTTGGCTTTCTGGACAAGCCGGTGCGGATTCGGTTTCGTCTGCTCGACCCGGCGCTGCCCAGTTTGCCCGGCTGTGAGGGGCTGCCTGACATCACCCTGGACGCGGCGAGCTTTGCGGCGCTTGCGCTACCCGTCGAGCGCGTCTTCGTCACCGAGAACCAGACCAACTTCCTCGCCTTCCCGCCAGCGGCGGCCGCCATGGTCGTGTTCGGCGCCGGCTACGGTTGGGAGGCGCTGGCGCGGGCGGCGTGGCTGCATCGATGCCGGTTGCACTACTGGGGCGACATCGATACCCACGGCTTTGCCATCCTCGACCAGTTGCGTGGCTACTTTCCGCACGCGGCGTCCTTCCTCATGGACCGGCAGACGCTGCTTGCACACCGCCTGCACTGGGGCCAGGAGCCCGATCCTGCGCGCCACGACCTGTCGCGTCTGACGCCGGCCGAGGCGGCCGTCCATGACGATCTCAGATTCGATCGCCACCAGCCGCGACTACGACTGGAGCAGGAGCGCGTCGGGTTTGGATGGGTGAACGCGCGGCTGCGCGGGCTCTTCGAGCCGTGAACGCCGTGGAGATCGCGTCGATGCGCTTGGCCACGTGCCCGCCTTCATTGCTGGGCCTGCGCGCGGGCGCGCCACTGCACCGGCGCCCGGTTGGTCAGCACGCGGAGTTGGCCGGCGGCTTCGGCCTGGTCGGGATGGTCCAGGGCCGAGACCGCTGCCGTGTGGATCCCCGCATTGCCCCATAGCCCGGTCCAGGCATCGCGTCCGCCGTGCTTGGAGGCGTACAGGGCGCGATCGGCCAGGCTCAGCGCATGGTGGAAATCGCCGCGCTGCTGACCCTGCAGGTCGGGATGGAACGGCCAGCAGGCGAACCCGATCGAGACCGTCATCGGCTGGGTACCGCCGTCAGGCAGCGCCACCGGATGGTCGGCGATGCTCGCGCGCATGTCCTCGGCGAGCTGGACCACGCGAGCAAGATCCACGTTGGCCCGCGCCACCAGGAACTCCTCGCCGCCCCAGCGCGCCACGATGCCGTCCGGTTCGCCCTGGGTGCGCAGGCGCCGGGCGATTTCCACCAGCAGCGCATCGCCGGTCTGGTGGCCGTGCCGGTCGTTGACGTCCTTGAAGTGGTCGATGTCCACCAGGAAGGCCACATGCCGCTGCGCGCCGTCGCTCTGGGTGGGCAGCGCGGCCATGCGCGCGTTGGCCGCGCGCCGGTTGAGCATGCCGGTCATCGCGTCGGTGCTGCTGAGCAGCTCCAGCCGCGCGCGCACCCTGCGCTGGTAGATGTAGAACCCGGCGCTGAGCAGGGCCAGGGCGCAGAAACCCAGGATCGCCAGGTTGCGCAGGGTACGCGCGCTGTCCAGTTGCAGCGCCTGCACGCGCTGGTCGGCACGCACGGCGGCCAGTTCGCGGACGCGCTCGGTATCGCTCAGGCGTTCCTGCAGGGTGGCCAGTCCCGCCAGGTTGTGCGAACGCAGCTCCTGGACCTGACGACGGTTCAAGGACTCGCTGGTGGCCAGCGCCTGGCGATACTGGCCCAGCGCACGCTGCGCGGCCAGCAGTGCCTGCATGGCATCGCGTTGCTCGGTGCGGAACCCGCCGCTGCGGGCCAG
>LNAP01002481.1_pt1 | contig 22258 bp, 25 predicted proteins | sample 602601 | NCBI WGS metagenome assembly LNAP01 (sample SAMN02440304, study PRJNA202911) | soil metagenome | biome: Subtropical and temperate rainforests or woodlands; isolation source: soil samples (1 kg each in a 20% v/v slurry with milli Q water) were... ...
AAACCGATGGGCCATCAGGCCGTTTTCGTTGAATTCCCAGTTCTCGTTGCCGTAGGAGCGAAACCAGTTGCCGGAGTCGTCGTGCCATTCGTAGGCATAACGCACGGCGATGCGGTTGTCGGTAAACGCCCACAGTTCTTTGATCAGACGGTACTCCAGTTCCTTGTGCCATTTGCGGCTTAAAAACGCTTGGGCTTCAGCACGACTGGTGACGAACTCTGCGCGGTTGCGCCACTGCGTATCAACGGTATAGGCCAGGGCCACTTTGGCCGGATCGCGACTGTTCCAGCCATCCTCGGCGAGGCGAACTTTTAGCAGTGCAGATTCACGGGTAAAGGGCGGCAGCGGCTGGCGAATTTCAGCGGTGGACATGGCGGTTGCTCCTGTTGGGCCTGGGCATATCCTGCACGCGCGTGCGACCGAGCAGAATCGCCACGCCGAGCAATCGACAATTTCGTTTGGTAAAAGAGTGGTGGCTACTCTTCGACCTTAGCGCTTAGAAAGCGCCGCTGATGATCGGCCGTTGGCAGCAAACACACGTCATGCTTGCCAAACAGCGCGTAGCGGTTAAGGGCAATGCGGTCGTAGGCCCAATCTCGAACACCTTTAGGCAGCCAGCGCAACAGGCTCAGTGCTTTCCAACTGCCGCCAAGCTGCTCGGTCACTTCAAAGAATGCGTCGGAACGCACCCAATAGCTGTGGTCGCGGATCACCGCCATGGTGTCGAACTGATCCAGCGGCAAATCGGCCCAGGCCAAAAGGGCTTGGCCTTCAGGCGACTGCACGGCGGCCAGGCGTATCTGGTGGCGGTGGTCATGACGAATCAAAAACTTCGCCCAGCCATTGCACAGCTTGCACACACCGTCGAACAGCACCACGGTTTCACCGGGCAGCAGTAACGGGGCTGGCGTGGGGCGGACGTGGGAGGTTGGCATGATGCGAGGCGCCGCAGCGGATAGAGGTTGCCGATCTTAACCCTGCGCGCCCGCATGCCCATGAGGAATTTTTCGGTTCCTGCACGGATGTTGTTTATCGCAGATTCAAAAGCGCCGCGTCGTCAGCAACTCCTCCAGCACTCGCGTCGTTACTCGGAACGGCACCGTGGTGTGCTCCTCGCCTGTTTCCACATGAAAGTCGCTGCGCAGGCCGTATTGCGACAGGGCTTCCATACGCAATTGCAGCGAGCGCACGTCCTGAATTTCCTGGGGCATTTCTCGGTCACCGGCCAGTAGCGTGAGGCTGCTGTGGGTCAGGTCTATCTTGCCGGCATGCGCCTGCCGGGTGAACTCACGCTCCGGCGGCAGCAGGTAGCGGTCACGCCACCATAGGGTGGGGCTGACGGCGACCACATGCTGAAACAGCGCCGGGCGGGTGAACAGTGTGTAGATGCCAAACATGCCGCCGAATGACCAACCGACCAAACTGCGCTGGTCCTGATCGACCTTGAAGCGCTTATTCACCTCGGGCATCAGGCGCTTTTCAATAAAGTCGAGAAACAGGTCTTGGCCACCTTGCGGCGGGTCGTTACGCTCGGCTGGCTGCGGCGGCGAGAGGTCAAAGGCGCGGCGGTTGAAGTCGTACGGCGTATCGCTGGGGTAACCGACGGCAACCACAATCGCGCGTTTCCAACGGTCTTCAGCGCGCTTAGCGGCATGGAAAGCCGGGAAAAAAGCGTTGCCGTCGACGATGTAAATCACCGGGTAACCGCCGGTATAGGGCACCTCGCCTTCGGGCAGGCTGACCATGATGCGGTAGTCACGCCCTTCGGCACTTTTCATCAGCCATTGTTCGGTGCCGTCGAGGGTGACGGGGTCGGCGTAAGCGGCGCCCAGGCACAGGGCGCCGAGCACAGTGGCGGCTGCGCGCAGCCAGTTCAGGCCGATCACCAGCTGTAGCTCAGGCTGGTGACCATGCTGCGCGCTTCGCCACGGTAGCAGTACGTACCTTCGCAGTTGATATAGCGGCGGTCGGTCAGGTTGCGCGCATTAAGGGCCAGGCGAACACCGTCCATGCCGCCGCCGAAGTCGTAGTGCACGCCCGCGTCGAACAGGGTGTAGTCGTCGTTCTTGGCGGTGTTGGCATCGTCGCTGTAAGTGCTACCGGTGTAGCGCGCGCCCGCACCAAAACCCAGGCCGATTGGCAGGATGTAGTCGAGCCACAGCGAGGCAAGATGGCGCGGCACGTTGATCGGTTTGTTGCCTTGGAACTCGGCGTCTTTGGTGACTTCAGCATCGTTAAAGCTGTAGCTGGCATTCAAGCGCAGGCGTTCGGTCAGATCGGACACCGCTTCCAGCTCCAGGCCCTTGGACTCTTGCTCGCCGGTCTGCACTTGAAAGTCGATGTTCGCCAGGTCTTTGCTCAGCACGTTGGTTTGCGTCAAGTGGTAGAGCGAGGCCGTCAGCATCGTGCTGGTGCCCGGTGGCTGGTATTTCAGGCCCAGTTCGTACTGCTTGCCTTCGGTGGGTTTGAACGGGCTGGCGTTAACGTCAGCACCGCTTTGCGGCAGAAACGAGGTGGCATAGCTGATGTAGGGCGCCAGGCCGTTATCAAACAAATAGAGCAAACCCAACGAGCCGGTGGTGGCGGAGTTGTTGGTCTTGGTCGGGTCGATTTCACTGCCAAATTGCATACCGTTGGAGCGTGCATGCACCCAGTCGCGGCGCAGGCCGGCAGACAGGCGCCATTGGTCCAGCTCGATCTGGTCTTGCAGATACACGCCGCTGCGAAACTCCAGGCCGTCGCGATCGACCAGCACATTGGTCGGGCGCGAGACCGCTTGGTGATGGTCTGGCGCATCGCGATCAATCGATGGCGCGTTGCCGTAGGCGTATTCCAGCGAGGTATCCAGCCAGGCGTAGTCCACACCGCTCACCACCGTGTGTTGCAGTGCGCCGGTGGCAAAGCGACTGACCAGGCGGGTGTCGGTAGACAGTGAGGTCATGTCTTCATAGCTGCCGGTGGCGGTGCGGGTGAAGGTGTGGCCGTCGCTGTTGACGAGGAAATCGAGGTACTGGTTAGTGGTGTTCAGCTTCGAGTAACGCACGTTTTGTTGCAGGCTGAAGGTGTCGTTAAAGGTGTGCTCGAACTCGTAGCCGAAGGTCGATTTGCGCTGTTCGAGCTTGTCGAAATATTCGTCGCCGGGCCAGAAGTTGGTCAGGTGCTCGCCGTCGTTATAGAACATCGGCGAGCCGGCCGTCTGGCGCTCTTCGTATTGGGCCAGCAGGGTGAGGCTGGTGTCGGGGTCGATCTGCCAGCTCAGCGACGGCGCGAGAAAGCGCACGTTGTTGTCCATTTGCTCGACCGAATACTGCGCGTCGCGATACACGCCAACAGTGCGAAACAGCACATCGCCGTCGTCATCGAGCTTGCCGCCGATGTCGAACTGGCCTTGTTTATGGTCGTAGTTGCCGCCCTGCACTTCTACTTCGTTTTTCGCCAGCAGGCTCGGGCGTTTACTCACGCGGTTAACCATGCCGCCCGGGCTGATCTGCCCGTAGAGCACCGAGGCCGGGCCTTTGAGTACTTCAATACGCTCCAGGCTGTAGGCTTCCACCGAGGGCAGCGACAACCAGCCACTGCCAGGTTGACGCAGGCCGTCGAGAAAGTCGGCGCTCTCGGTGGTGGCGAAACCGCGGATGCTGATGGTGTCAAAACGCGGGTCCAACCCCGAACCGCCGACGCGTACGCCGGAGCTGTAGGCGACGGCATCTTCCACACGATCGACTTTGCGGTCGGCAATCTGCTGGGCGGTGACCACGCTGATGCTTTGCGCGGTTTCCAGAATGGGCTTGTCGGTCTTGGTCGCGGAGCTGGCGTTGCTGGCGAAGTAGCCGGCTACCGGAGCAAAGGCGCTCTGCGTGGCAGTGCCTTCGATACTGGTTGCATCTAGCTGCACGGCACCTTCAGCGTTCTCGAGTTTTTCCACGGTTAGCGTGCCATTGCCGGTAATACGCAACGCCAAGCCGCTGCCGCCCAATGCCTGCTGTGCTGCTGCTTCAGCGCTGAAATTGCCCTGTACCGCTGCACTGGAACGGCCACGTACTACCGCCGGATCAGCAACGATGCTGCGGCCACTCTGCCGGGCTATTTGGCGAAGCGCTTGTTCCAGCGGCATGGCGGCCATGTCGTAGCGCTGCAGCGCTTCTTCAGCCTGGGCGGTGATCGGGCTCAGGGCGGTCAGGCTGCTGGAAAGGGCCAAGGCGACGGCCATCGCCAAACGCGCAACGCGAGGTGAGTGAGAACGCATGGGAGAGACTTTCCTTGCAGGAGTTAAGGGGGACTTCCTGCTATGTCGCGCGAGTTTTAAAAACCCCTCACGCGCTGCGAAGTTTTTTTCGCGGCACTCAAGCCAGGTCGATCAGCGTCACCGGGCCGTACTGGTTAACGCTGATCGGCAGCACCTGCGCCAGCGACTGCAAGGTGCGGTCGCTGTCATCCAGGGGGAACACGCCGAATACGCGCAGGCTGGCAGCGCCGGGAGACACGCGCAGCAAACCGTAGCGATAAGGCCGCAAGGCATCGACCACGGCACCGAGGGATTCATCATCAACATCCAGCCGGCCTTCGAGCCAGGCGTCATAACGGGCACGGCTGGCCGCCACCGCGAACGGCTGATCGGCGCTAAAACGCAGACTTTGGCCGCTACTCACCACGCCGCTGCGGCCACGGTTGTCGAACACCTGCACGCTGTTTTCCTGCACGCTGACCAGGGTTTGGCTGGCCAGTTGCTGCACCACAAACCGCGAAGCCAGGGTGCTGATACGACCTTGCGCAGTGAGCACCTCGAACGGTCGATACGCGTCTGCGACCACCTCAATACTCAACTCGCCCTGTTGCAAGGACACCTGCCGCGTGTTGCTGCTAAAGCGCACATCGGCGGTACTGCGGGCGTTCAAGGTCAGCAGGCTGCCGTCGGCGAGGCGCACGTGTTTGCGCTCGGCGGTGCCGCTGTAGAGATCACTAATCAAACCTTGCAGCGGCATACGGCGCTGCACGGTGAGCAGCGTCGGCAGGCCGGCCAGCAACGCCAAGGTCACCCCGCCACGCAGCAACCGACGCCGCTCGTGTGAGATACCGGAGCCGCGCAGCACGCGCGCCGTGGCTTGTGCACTTCCGGGGAGTTGACGCTGGGCATCGGCCAGTTGGTTAAACGGCATTTGCACCGCGCCGGCCACCGTTTCCCAGGCGCGCCGGTGTTCGCCGTCGGCGCTCAGCCAGGTGTTAAACGCGGTTTGATCGCTGCTGGTGGCGCGGCCGGAGTCGAGAAACACCATCCACTCGATGGCCGCCTTGATGGCCGGCGTCAGGCTGGGGTGCTGGGCATTCATCGCAGGGTTGCCAGGAAACACTGGGTGACCGCGCGCTTAATCCAACGCTCGACTGTGGCTACTGAGACATCCAGTTGCTCAGCGATTTGCTGGTGAGTCAGCCCTTCCAAGCGATTAAGCAGAAAGGCGTGGCGCACCTTGTTCGGCAAGTCGTTGAGCATGGCGTCGATGACGGCCACCGCCTCGCGCAGCAGCGCGAAGTCTTCCTCTGACGGCACCACCGCTTCGGGCATGCCGGCGATGGCTTCCAGGTAAGCTCGCTCCAACTCATTACGCCGCCAGAACGAACACAACACGCGCTTGGCCACCACACACAAAAACGCGCGGGGTTCGTCGATAACGGCGGCTTGCTGCGACTTCAGCGTGCGCAGAAAGGTGTCCTGCGTGAGGTCGGCCGCATCGGCAGGTGAACCCAACCGACGCAACAACCAACCCTGCAGCCAGCGGTGATTCTCCGCATAGAGGATATGGAAAGGGTCTTGAGAGGAAAGGCGCAGATCAGACATGCAGATGCACACAGCTAGTATTTAGCAATTATTCGCATTTTCGTGAAATGCCTGTGTATTTGCAACTGATGTAGATGAGAGGCGCAATTTCGCAGCGTTGCGCGGGTGGTTTCGAGTAACGCTCTCTAGGTTGGATCGTCGGCTTTCGCTGAGCACTGCGAGGTCGAACAACCATCAGGCGCTGCAGTAGTTGGGCTTCGCTTCGCTCAACCACAACCTACGACAGCAGGCGCTCCAGCTCTTCACGTTCCCAGCGGCTGAGCAGTTGAAGGGGATCGCTACCGTGGCGATGCCAACTGTCGATGCTGCTCGCCCGGCCATCCGGCGCGACACACTCGGCGCAGTGGTCCAGTTGTCCATCCTCTTTGGATAGCGTCAGGTGCCAGCCGTCGACGAGGATGGATATGCCACCGCTGCTAATTTCATCCGCCGCCCTGCGCGCCACACGCACGCCAAGTGCAATATCTTTGAGCAGTTGATACACCTCTCGGGCGCTGAGGACGTTGCTGGACATAAGATCAGCTCTTCTAATCGGGGCCGACAGCATAGGGCAACAGAACAGCGCAAACAGGCTCCTGTATGTCTCTTACAGACAACTGCACCCACTCAGCCCGCTCTAAGGTGATGGCACATTTTGTTGCCAGCAGGAGCCACCATGGCCAACGCACCGATCACCGTTTTGCGCGACACCCAGCCGATGCCCGTTGTCGATGCCTGCAAATGGGAGCGCATTGAAGGTGACCCGCATACCGTCAACCTCAACGCCTATACCTCCGAAGACGGCAGTAAGATTATGGGCACCTGGATCTGCACGCCAGGCAAATGGCGAGTGGAATATGTGAAGTGGGAGTACTGCCACTTTCAGGAAGGCTACTGCGTGATCACCCCGGATGGCATGGAGCCGATTCACCTGAAGGCCGGCGATATTTTTGTGGTGGAACCGGGAATGAAAGGCACTTGGGAAGTAGTGGAAACCGTGCGTAAGTATTTTGTGTTTGCTTAAAGCGTTTCTTCAGGCCCCAAGGCCCCGCAATTGCGGGGCTTTTTTATTTCGCTAGCGGATGGGAAGTTGCAGCTGGGTACAACACGTTGGCATCAAATACCGCAGTAAACGGTGAACACCTCATTCATACCCCATGCGCAGCTCCTGCGCTTGCTGGGCCAACGCGGCCATTGCCTCTGCACTGTGTTGGTCACGGTGAGCTTTGTAGGCCATCAGATCGGCAAACAGCACGCGGCGATGACGACCGGTTTTGGTGAACTTTAACTCACCATTTTCGAGCATCTTCACCAAGTGGGGGCGCGAGACGTTGAGCATGTCGGCGGCTTCCTGGGTAGTCAGCTCGGCATGGATAGGCACCACCTTTACCGCATTACCCAGGGCCAGCTCACCGAGAATTTCCACCAGCAAGCGCAGCGCCGAAGTAGGCAGTTCTACTTCATGGGCGATGTCGTCTTTGTCGAAAATTTCGATGCGCTGGGTGTCGAGCCCCGTGGCCAGGTAGGCAGCCAGCGTGCGCTGTCCCTGCACAGCAGCTGCCACTTCGCGTTCAGCAGGATGAAGGGCAAGTTTGAGGTCGGCATTAGTCATGGCAAAACTCCGGAGCGATGAAACGTAACGGCGACCAGAATATTCGAAATAATCGAAAATCGCAATAAACGAAACACCACCCCTGTTTGCTCAGCGGATAAACCTGCCCATTAACCGCCGCCGACTCCTTCTACAGTGCTGCCGACGACACCGCCTTCACCGGCCGACTTACGCGCAACGCCACCAGGCTGCCGACCACGGTTAGCGCGGCCAAGCTATACAGCGCCATATCGGTTGAGCCGGTCTGGTCTTTGATCCAACCGACGATATAAGGGCTAAGAAAGCCCGCCATCTGGCCAATGGAGTTGATCAACGCCAGCGCCGCTACCGCCACACTGGCGCTGAGGAAAGCGGTAGGCAGCGGCCAGAACATTGGCAAACCGGTCAGCGCGCCCATGGTGGCGATGGTCAGGCCGAGAATGGCGATAACCGGCACGGTGGCGAAGTTGGCGGCAATCACCAGGCCAATGGCGCCCATCAGCATCTGCCAGCGACGTTCATTGCGCAGGTCCGCCGAGCGTCCGACCAGCAGCATAAATACGCCAGCGGCCAGGTAGGGCACGGCGCTAATCCAGCCAATCACCAGGGCATCGCTAAAGCCAAGGTTTTTGATGATGGACGGCAGCCAGAAGTTGATCGCATACACGCCGCTCTGGATGCAGAAGTAGATAAAGCCCAACACCCAGACAAAGGGCATGGCCAGTACCGACAGCACCGAAACATTGGCTTGTACCGGTCGGCTACGGTCATCAAAGGCAATATCCGCCGCCACCCGGGCGCGTTGTTCCGGCGACAACCAGCGCGCGCTTTCAGCGTTGTCACACAGCAGCACAAAGGCCAGCGCGCCGAGCAGCACGGTGGGCAGGCCCTGAATCAGGAACATCCATTGCCAGCCGGCCAAGCCTGCGTGGCCGGCGGCGAAGTGGTTGAGAATCCAGCCAGAGAACGGCCCGCCAATCAGCCCGGAAACCGGGATGGCCGACATAAACAACGCCATGATCCGGCCACGACGCTGGTTCGGATACCAGCGCGAAAGATAGAGCACGATACCCGGGAAAAAGCCCGCTTCCGCCATACCGGTAAGAAAGCGCAGCACATAGAACTCCATCGGCGTGGTGACAAACAACAAGCACGTGGAGAAGAACCCCCAAGTGATCATCATCAGGCCAATCCAGCGCCGCGGGCCAAAGCGGCTGAGGGCTAGGTTGCTGGGCAGGCCGCACAGCACGTAACCGATAAAGAAAATCCCGGCACCAAAGCCGTAGATGGTTTCGCTGAAGTTCAGCGCATCGAGCATTTGTAGCTTGGCAAAGCCGACGTTAACCCGGTCCAGGTAATTGAACAGGTAGCAGATAAACAGGAAGGGAATCAGATGCAGGGTGACGCGACGGTAGACGTGATCGCCTTCAACGTCGCCCACGTCCTTGATTGAAGGGTTGGGCATGGGTCAATCCTCTGTGCTTGTTATTTTTGACCGTTCGAGCTTAGTGAGTTGGCCAATGCGGCGCTTTGGGGCCTTGCACTCCTTTGCCGGTAATTTTCTGTGTGCTCGCACAAAAAACTAGCGCCATCTAGCCTTTATCATCAGCACCTGCTGCCCACCTACGCCCAGTTTTGGGGGGGATAACAATCCAGCAGGGGCTGCTGTTGTATCGTTGCCCAACTGTTTTTTTGCCAGGACCCGCGCATGTTCGAACTCACCCACCAGCTGGCGCAGAACATCGTCGACCGGGCGATGGCCATTCTTCCCTACAACGTCAATGTGATGGACAGCCAAGGGCTGATTCTGGCCAGTGGCGAGCCCAACCGCATCAACACCCGCCATGAAGGCGCGCAGTTAGTGCTGGCCAACCACCGCATTGTTGAGCTCGACGAACAGGCCGCGCGCACCCTCAAGGGCGTGCAACCCGGCATCAACCTGCCGCTGATGCACGATGAGCAATTGATCGGCGTGTTAGGTATTTCCGGCGACCCACAAGCCCTGCGCACCTATGCCGAGTTAGTGCGTATGACCGCTGAGATGCTGGTGGACCAGAGCCGCATTCAAGCCGAACAGCAATGGCGCAAAACCCGCTGTGATGACTTGCTCGCCGTGCTGCTCGGCGAAACCGGTGGCTCGCAACGGCTGATCGACGAAGCCCATCAACTGGGCCTGAAACCGCACCTGAGCCGCACCCCGCATTTGATTGAAATCGCCGACGGGCAGAACTCCACCGAGCTGGCCGAATGGCTGCGCAGCCATTACACCGACAGCTGGTGCAGTGCCCCTGCCCCGCACACTGTGCTGTGGTGTTGCCCGATCAGCATCGACCCGCAACGTTTTAGCGAACGCCTCAAGGCCCAAGGCTGGAACCTGCAACGCATGGCCTCCGGCATGCCGTGCGCCGACGTCCACGCGCTGCGCCGCTGCTGCCACCGCATTGCCGAGCTGCTGGCCTATGGGCAAGCGGTGAAACCCTATCGCCTGCTGCTGTCGCTGACCCGCTGCCGCTTGCCTACGCTGTTATGGACCCATCGCGCCGAAGACACCCTGGGCGAACTGTTGGTGCCGTTGCACAACATCATCGCCCGCGATGGCAATGGCCAACTGCTGCGTACCCTGCGCGCCTGGTGCGAACACAACGGCCAACCCCAGGCCTGCGCCGACGCCTTGGGTATTCATCGCAACAGTTTGCGCTACCGCATGGAGCGTATCGCCGAGCTGACCGGCAAGGACATGACCCGCCTGGACGACCTGGTGGAGCTTTACCTGGCGGTGCAACTGATGCCCAGCAGCGGCTGAGTTTTGTCCGCTTGCACAATCCGCACGGCACTGCCTTGTGAGTCTGGCCAAAGCGAGGCCGCAATAAAGCGTGCCAGCATGGACGCACCTATATGCCGGAGCCCTTTATGAAAATCGTCATTGCCCCCGACTCCTTCAAAGACAGCCTGGGCGCGCCTGCAGCCGCCGCCGCCATGGCGTTGGGGTTCAAAGACGTATGGCCCGACGCCGAGTTGGTGCAGTGCCCCATGGCTGACGGCGGTGAAGGCACAGTCGAGGCCATTCTCGCGGCCCTGCAGGGCGAGGCCCGCAGCACGATAGTCAGCGGCCCGCTGGGCCAGCAGGTAAAAGCCCGTTGGGGTTGGCTGGCGCAATCACGCACGGCGATTATCGAAATGGCCGAAGCCAGCGGCCTGCAACTGGTGCCGGTGGAATTGCGTGATGCGCGTTTCAGCTCCACCCGCGGCACCGGCGAGCTGATCCTCGCGGCACTGGATGCCGGCGCGCAGAAAGTGATTTTGACCATTGGCGGCAGCGCCACTAACGACGGCGGCGCCGGTATGTTGCAAGCCCTGGGCGCCAAGTTGCTGGATGCCGGCGGCCATCCCATCGGCCCCGGAGGTCTGCCGTTGTCGGTGCTGAACATTCTCGATATCAAGGGCCTCGACCCGCGCTTGGCCGATGTTCAGGTTGAAGTAGCGGCCGATGTGGATAACCCGCTATGCGGGCCCCACGGCGCATCCTTTACCTTCGGCAAACAGAAAGGCGCCACGCCTGAGCAAGTTCAGCAACTGGACAACGCACTGGCCCACTTCGCTGACCTTGCGGCCGTAGTTCTTGGCACTGACCGTCGCGACGAACCGGGCGCCGGTGCTGCCGGCGGCATTGGCTTTGCGGCCAAGGCCTTTCTCAACGCCACCTTCCGCCCTGGCGTGGAAGTAGTGGCAGAGCTCACCGGCCTGGCGGAAAAAATGCACGGCGCCGATCTGGTGGTGACTGGCGAAGGCCGCTTCGACGCCCAGACGTTGCGCGGCAAAACCCCGCTAGGCGTGGCGCGAGTAGCCAAGCAGTTGGGGCTGCCGGTGGTGGTGTTGGCCGGCACCTTGGGCGAGGGGTACGCGCAGTTGTACGACGTAGGCGTTGATGCGGCTTTCTCCCTGGCCAGTGGGCCGATGAGCCTGCAGGACGCTTGTCAGCAGGCCCCCACCCTACTGCGTGAGCGGGCGCGCGATATAGCTCAACTACTGCGCGTGGGGCTGTCGCTCAAGACCTCTTAGGCCTGCTTCCAGCGGTGCTCAGGCGTCAGGGTGCGACAGGCTGATACGGTTGCGCACGCTAGGCCGCTCCTGCATGCGGGCATACCAGGCTAGCAGCGCATCGCACTCGCTCGGCACTTCAAGCTCGACCAACCCGGCAAAGATCAGCCCACCGATCACAGTAATGTCGGCCATGGAAAACGCATCACCGGCAATAAACGGCTGAGTGCGCAACAGGCCGTCAAAGTAATGCATGCCGCGCAACGCTTTATCGCGCTGACGCAGCCCCCACTCGGCGTTTTGGTAGAGCTCTACATCCGGGCCTAACCCTGGCGTAGCGTGGTGGAAATACACGCTGACCGCATCCAGCAATTCCAACTCGGCGCGCTTGTTGAGCATATGAATGACGCCCTGCTCTTTTGCCGCACGGCCGGTAAGCGTGGGGTTGCCGTCCAGGGCATCAAGGAATTGGGTGATGGCGGTGCATTCGGCCAGCAAGGTGCCGTCGTCCAGTTGCAAAACTGGCAACGTGCCGGAGTAGTTTTTCGCCAGAAACGTCGGAGTTTTGTGCTCGCCTTTCCATAAATCGACCGACTCGAACTGCACCCGCGATTGCAGGTTTTTCTCCGCCAAGGCGATACGTACCCGCGCTGGATAAGGGCCGGTATGCCAATCGTAAATCTTCATAAGCGGCACGCTGGTGACATCAAACGGGGAATTCTGGGTACGCATTTCAAACTCCTACCTATCAGTTGGTAGGTAAACTCTAGGTGAGTTGCATCGCACTGGTCAACGTCTATCTATCAGTTGGCAGGTAATTTGTTGAGGGCTAGAATTGCCAGCCGCGCCTCCCTGTATAAGGCGCCGTCTTTAGTGAGGTTGACGCAGTGAGTAGCAATGCTCGGGAAGCCATTCTGGAAGCCGCGAAAAAATCTGCGCAGGCGCACGGTTATAGCGGCTTGAATTTTCGCGACTTGGCCGCCACGGTTGGCATCAAGAGCGCGAGCATTCACTACCATTTCCCCACCAAGGCCGACCTCGGCGCCGCGGTCGCTGAGCGCTATTGGCAAGACACCGCCGCCGCGCTGCAAACCCTGCAAAGTGAAAATCCGGATCCACTGGAATGCCTGCGTCATTACCCGACGATCTTTCGCCGCTCGCTGCAAAACGATAACCGGCTGTGCCTGTGCAGCTACATGGCGGCCGAGTACGACGACTTGCCGGAGCCGGTAAAAGCCCAAGTGCAAACCTTTGCCGACATCAACGTGGCCTGGCTGATCAGCGTGTTGCAAGCGGCGAATGTGGTCAGCACTGAGAAGAGTGAACGGCGTGCCAAGGCGATTTACGCCGCCATAGCGGGGGCGCAATTGGTCGCCAGGAGTCGGGCCGATATCACCCTCTACGATGCATTAATCGACGGTTACCGCGAAGCGGGCTTGCTGCCCTAGACGCGCCGCCATTGGCCACATCCCATCGCCGTCATCAACAATCTCAATAAGCCGTTGCTGCCCCCGGCGACTAAGCTGCCGCCAACGCCAATCAATGAGCAAGGAGCAGCCCCAATGACCACCTCCCCCGCCACCCTCGACGACGAAACCCTGGCCTTCGCCGAACGCGTTTTTGATGCTGCCCGATCCGGCGCCACCAGCGACCTGCAGGCGTTTCTGGCCCAAGGCCTGCCCACCGACCTGCGCAACCATAAGGGCGACAGCTTGGTAATGCTGGCCAGCTACCACGGCCATCTGGACATCGTTGCCATGCTGCTCGAGCACGGTGCCGATGCGGATCTGCGCAATAACAACGGGCAAACGCCGCTTGCCGGCGCGGTGTTTAAAGGCAACTTGCCGATGATCGAGTTATTGCTGGCCAAGGGTGCTGACGTGGAAGGTGCAACAGCGGACGGCAAGACGGCGTTGATGATGGCTGCGATGTTTAATCAGGGCGCCGCCATCGACCTGTTACTGACCCACGGCGCCAATCGCGAGGCCCGTGAACAGGGCGGTCTCAGCGCGCTGGACCTAGCCCAGCGGATGAACGCCCCGCTCGCCTTGGAACGCTTACAAGCGGTCTGATGCTGGCGTGCCAGCCTTGAATACGGTGGCAATTCGGGTAGGCTCGTCGCCTTTCCCAGAAGGAGTTTCTGCCATGCCTAAAGCCACCGCTCGCCACATCCTGGTTTCCACCGAAGCCAAGTGCAATGAATTGAAAGCTGCCATCGAAGGCGGCGCAGACTTCGCCCAAGTGGCCAAGGACAACTCCAGTTGCCCATCCAGCCGTGACGGCGGCAACCTCGGCTCGTTTGGCCCAGGCCAAATGGTTAAGGAATTCGATACCGTGGTGTTCAGCGCGCCGGTAAACGTGGTGCAGGGCCCGGTGAAAACCCAGTTCGGTTACCACCTGCTGGAAGTGACCAGCCGCCAGGACTGATCTGCTGCACGCCCTTGCTCAGCCGGGCAAGGGCTCGTCCCACCTCCCCGCCGCACCTCGCAAAGCCCACACGTATCGCCCAGCATCTGTTATGCCCCGCCGCTAAGACGGCACGGCAAATGAATGCAATAAGTTCGCATTGAGCTCGTATTGATCTGAGGCAAGTCTGCCGCGCCAGCGCCGCCGTATAACCGTGCGACCCGCGCTCCAGCGCTTTTTGCCCATGAGGTCGAGCATGAACATTACATCCGCGAGCATCTGCGCCGCCGCCGACGACCTGAAAGGTTTCGTCGGCTTTAACAGCAAAACAGGCCAGCACTTGGTGCGTTTCAGCGAGGACTCGTTTGGCCTCGACGTGGTGGAAAGCAGCATTACGCCGAGTTGTGAGTTTGTCTGGGTACAGCTCGAAGGCGACTTAATGACGTTGAGCCGCGACTGCCTTCAATTGCTGCTCGATCAGAATATCGACGACCGCCTCAACCTTGCCCCGGCACTGCATGTGTATATGCGTCGTCGTGACATGCCGGAAATTCAAGCGCAACGCCGCCTGCAAAAGGCCTGCAGTGGCAAGTGTGAAAGTGGCGAATGCAAAAATGGCCATAGCCATCATCAGCATGGGGAACGGTTGGCGGCGACCAACCTATAAATAACAGCGCACCGTTGCTCAGGCGGCGGGCTGCGCCGCCATCAGCGTTTCGTTTACCGGCAATCAATGCACAGGCAGTTCAACCCCTTGGAACAGCTCTTCCAGCTCGACTTTGTTATGGCACTGCACCGCTTTGGCCATCACATCGCGGGTCAGATGCGGGGCAAATTTCTCAATGAAGTCGCACATAAAACCGCGTAGGAAGGTGCCGCGGCGGAAGCCGATTTTGGTCACGCTCGGTTCGAACAGTTCACTGGCATCCAGCACCACCAAGTCCGGATCAAGTTTGGCGTCGACGGCCATTTTCGCCACGATACCCACGCCCAATCCCAAGCGTACGTAGGTTTTGATCACGTCGGCGTCGGCAGCGGTGAACACCACTTTCGGCGTCAGGCCACGGTGGCTAAAGGCTTCGTCGAGCTTGGAGCGGCCGGTGAAACCAAACACGTAGGTGACGATGGGCCATTCGGCCAAGGCTTCCAATGTGAGCTTGGGCAGCTTGGTCAGTGGATGGCCTTGCGGTACGACTACGCAGCGGTTCCAGGTGTAGCAAGGCATCATGATCAGGTCGTTGAACAGCTCCAGACCTTCAGTGGCAATGGCGAAGTCGACAGTGCCGTCGGCGGCCATTTCAGCGATCTGCATCGGCGTGCCCTGGTGCATATGCAATGCCACGTCAGGGTATTGCTTGATAAAGCCGCTGATCACCGCCGGCAAGGCGTAACGCGCCTGGGTGTGGGTAGTGGCGATGGAGAGCGTGCCTTTTTTCTCGTTGGAGAATTCCTGGGCAATCTGCTTGATGCTCTCAACTTTGCGCAGAATTTCACCGGCGGTGGTGATGATGCGCTCGCCTGCCGGGGTAACGCGGGTCAGGTGTTTGCCGCTGCGGGCGAAAACCTCAACGCCTAATTCGTCCTCCAGCAGGCGGATCTGTTTGCTGATGCCTGGCTGCGAGGTGTAGAGGCTCTGCGCCGTAGCAGAGACGTTGAGATCATGGTGCGCGACTTCCCAGATGTAGCGCAGTTGCTGGAGCTTCATAAATATCCCTCAAAGCTGAAAAGCGACACGGCAGACGCCAAAGGCCTTATATAACCATAATAATGGTTAGAAGGCTAAATCTAGACCATTTTTACGCACAGGGTGCAAGGAATGGATTGTTATTTTCACGCCGGATATGCCCTGCTCACCCAATGGTCTAGCCATGATCAGCACGCGCGCGGTGTTGCAGCATCGGCACCAGATATACCGGCACCTCCGCCAGTTGCACCAAGCGCGCTGCGGTGCGCCCTAACGGAATATCCTGCGCAGCGTTGTGGCTGCTATGACTGCCCACCACCAACAGGTCGACGTTTAACCGCAGCGCCTCGTTGAGAATGACGCGGGGCGGGTCGCCCTGCACCACCCGCACCGCGCGGACCATGTCCATATCCTGCTGAGCATCGCCCATCTCATCGCGAAAGCCTTCAAACACCCGCTGTTCAATGCTGGCCAACACTCCAGTCAGGCCATTGGTACGAATTTCCGTGAGTACCGCTTCATCCAGGTAGGTTTTCAGTACCGACTCGGCGAACAATCCCATCGGTTCTACGGCATGCACCACGTACAGGTCAGCCTTGAAGGCCCGCGCTATAGACAGGGCATGTTGCAACACATAGGGGGCGTATAGGCCTAAATCTGTGGCGTAAAGAATTGAGCGAATCATGCGGCCTCCTAACTGCATTCTTAACGGCCTGGGTTGAGCTTAGCAGCGCTGGCTATAAATCCACCCGCTGTTAGCTCGCTAAGACGAACGGGCAGTGAGAAGGCCGGGAGACTAGAGCTGTGGCTCGTTGCTGATGCCGTGGGGCACATGCCCGGTAGCCACGACTTCGCGGCTTTTTTCGCAATGCCCGGCTTGGTCATCAAAAAACACGTCGGCGCCGAAGGTTTCCAGAATCGCAGTTTTTTCCAGGCCACCCAGAAAGTAGGACTCGTCCAACCGAATATTCCACTCGCGCAAGGTACGGATCACTCGTTCATGGGCCGGCGCCGAGCGCGCGGTAACCAGTGCCGTGCGAATTGGGCAGTCCTCCTGAGGGAATTCCTGCTGCAGACTGTGTAGCGCCGCCAAGAACGGTTTGAACGGCCCGCCGCCGAGCAACTCGCGAGCCGATTCGCGCTCGTGGGCCTGGAACGCCACCAGGCCGCCAGCCTGGTACACCCGCTCAGACTCATCGGAAAACAGCACCGCGTCACCGTCGAAGGCAATGCGTAGTTCATTACTCGCTGCGCGACGGGCGCCGCCAGAGAGAATGGTCGCCGCACCAAAGCCGGCGCGCAGCGCACTGCGCACGTCTTCGGCATGGGTGGAGAGAAACAGGTGACAGCCGAAGGCGGCCAAGTAAGGGTCCGGGCTGCGGCCGCCAACAAAGGCCGCACGGGAAATGCCCAGGCCGTAGTGCTGAATCGAGTTAAACGCGCGCAGGCCGGTGTCGGCACTATTGCGCGAGACCAGAATTACCTCGACACGCTGCTGGCCAAGCCGAGTGTTCAAGGCCAACAGCTTTTCCACCAAGGGAAAGGCATCGCCGGGAGCCAGAATCTCTTCCTCATGCTCAATCTGATATTGGCGATATGCCTCGACACCTTCACTTTCGTAAATGCGGTGGCTTTCGCGCAGGTCAAACAGCGCACGCGAAGAGATAGCCAGTACCAGTTTGTCCGCCAGCCCCTTGCTCATAAGCACCTCAATTCAGGTTGCGACTGTCGATAAAGGTCAGTTGTTGCTGCAATGCGCGAATAAGCGGCAAGTCGACGCCCGCGCGCTCGGCGGCGGCCAGCGGCTCAGCGTAGATGTAGTGCAGTTCCAGCGGGCGTTTTTCGACAAAGTCGTGGTACATGCTCGGCAGGTAATCCGGCATGCGGTCGGTAGAGGCCAGCAGCTTGTCGGCGAATACTTCAGGAATGACATAACCACACGCAGCAGCGCCCTGGATCACTTCCTTCATGATCGCCAGAATCAATGCGCGGGTTTCAGCGTGAGCCATCAGCGCCGTGGTGCCAGCATTGAGCACCACCGAAAGGCCGTTGTAAGGCACATTCCAAATCAGCTTTTGCCAGCGCGCCTGCGCTAGGTTGGGCATAGCGGTGGAATCCAGCCCTGCGCTCTTAAACATTGCCGCGCCTTCTTCGGCGATGGCTAGTTGCGCAGCTGTGTCGGTCGCCAGGCCGCTGTGGTAACCCAGATTTACCCCGCCGAGCGCTTGATGTTCGATCACGCCGGGAGCGGAACGGTGAACGCAGATATAGCAAAGGCCGCCCAACAGATGCAGCGACTCGGGCAGCAACGGCCGCAAGCCTTCTTCCACTGCAAGACCGTTCTGCAACAACACCACCTTAGCGTTGGGCGCGGCCACTTTGGTGATCAAAGGCGCCAGCTCGGCATTGCTGGTGCTCTTGGCGCCGACCAGTAACCAGTCGCAGGCCGGCATGTCGGCGGCATTGCAATATGCCTGAACGTTCTCAAGCTGCAGTGCACCATGCACGGCACTGTTCAACTGCAAGCCACGTTCGCGCACGGCGGCATATTCGCTGCGTAGCAAAAAGTGCACGTCGAAACCGGCACGCGCCAGCATCAGCCCATAGAAACCACCAATGGCGCCGGTGCCAATAATGCCAATGCGCGGACTGTGGGTATCAGACATCAAGGAAGCTCCTCAGGTGAATTAGCCAATGCCGCGCCAATGGCGGCGTTCAGCTCGGCTGTGCTTAAGCGCGAATGCAGCGCGCCGAAAAATTGACCATCGCGCACAACAAATAGCGCGGGCAAGTGAAACACCTCATAACGCTCGACCAAACCACCACTGTTGGCGGCATCAATCCAGCACAACCGAGCCACCGGCAGCGCCATATCGGGCAGCATTTGCCGGGCCCAGCGGCAACTGGCACAACCTATGCTCGTAAATATCAACAGCGAAGTGCCTGGCCAATCGAGCAGCAAGCGATCTGCATCGAAATCCGTCAGTTCGGATTGACAGGCTATGCTGCTAGCAGTGATGCCCATAAGCCATCATCCGATGTAGTGGAGTTTTGCCGTAATGCGACAGTTTTTGCGTCATCCCAGTGATATGCCAGTTGAGCTAGTCCAGCGCAAGCACGCTTTCCTGCCACGCCAGCGGTTGCACAATATCAGCCTCGGCGGTGTGGCCTGCAATTCTGCCAAGGGTTTTCGTCGCGGTACCGCCGTGGAGCTGCGCATACCGCTGCTGGGTGACCAGGCGCGCTACAGCGGTGTGGTGGCCTGGTGCAAAAAGTTGCCGTCGGACTACCTTGTCGGCATTGCCTTTATTGATGAAGAAACCTTATTTCGGGCGCGAATGGTCGAACAGGTTTGTCAGATCGAGCACTACCGCCACCTAAGAGAAAAGGAACTGGGGCAACCCCTTCCCGTTGAGGCCATTGCCCAGGAATGGATTGCCGAGCATGCCGCCTCGTTCTCGAGCATCAGCGGCTTGCATTGATACAGTCGCCAATGATGTATGGACATTGACCTTTGGCCCATTGTCGGCGCCGCCTGTACGCGCTAAGGTTCCCTCCCCCGTTACGCTCTGCGCTCTGTCGACAGATGGCTGGCGGCCAACTTCCGTGACCTGACTGACGACTGACTGACGAGTAGCACGATGGCTGATTTACCCGTTGCCTCCAACGACACCCTGATTACCCCCGACCAGCTCAAGCGCGAAATTCCGCTGACTGATGCTGCGCTGCACACTGTTGTGCAAGGCCGCCAGGTAATCCGCAATATTCTTGACGGCAAGGACCACCGCCTGTTCGTGGTAGTGGGCCCCTGCTCGATCCACGACATTAAAGCGGCCCATGAATATGCCGAGCGCCTGAAAGTGCTGGCGGCAGAAGTGTCAGACACGCTCTATTTGGTTATGCGCGTGTATTTTGAGAAGCCGCGTACCACCGTCGGCTGGAAAGGCCTGATCAACGATCCGTACCTCGACGACTCGTTCAAAATCCAGGACGGCCTGCATATCGGTCGCCAGTTGCTGCTGGACCTGGCGGAAATGGGCCTGCCCACCGCCACCGAAGCGCTCGACCCGATTTCACCGCAATACCTGCAAGACCTGATCAGTTGGTCGGCCATCGGCGCACGTACCACTGAATCGCAAACCCACCGGGAAATGGCCTCGGGTTTGTCTTCGGCAGTTGGCTTCAAAAACGGCACCGACGGCGGCTTGACCGTAGCCATCAACGCCCTGCAATCGGTTTCCAGCCCGCACCGTTTCCTGGGTATCAACCAGGAAGGTGGTGTATCCATCGTCACCACCAAAGGCAACGCCTACGGTCACGTGGTGCTGCGCGGCGGTAACGGCAAGCCGAACTATGATTCGGTAAGCGTGGCGGTGTGTGAGCAGGAACTGAACAAGGCCGGCATCAAACCGAACATCATGGTCGACTGCAGCCACGCCAACTCCAACAAAGACCCGGCACTGCAACCGCTGGTGATGGAAAACGTGGCCAACCAGATTCTGGAAGGCAACCAATCGATCGTCGGCCTGATGGTGGAAAGCCATTTGGGTTGGGGCAATCAATCGATCCCTAAAGACCTCAACGCCCTCAAGTACGGCGTGTCGATCACCGATGCCTGCATCGACTGGGATACCACCGAGAAGACCTTGCTGGGCATGCACAGCAAGCTCAAGGCGGTATTGCCTAAGCGCCAACGCGGCTGATCTACAAACCGCATAAACAAAAACGCCGGGCTTAGCCCGGCGTTTTTGTTTATGCAACATCAGCGGCGATCGCGACGTTCCATATAGCGCTCAACGTAGGAGCACGATGGGATCACCGTGTAGCCCATACGCTCGGCGTACTCCAGCGCTCGTTCAGTCAATGCTGCTGCAATGCCGCGGCCACGCAGGGAGTTAGGCACAAAGGTGCGGTAAATATCGAGCGTCTGCTTACCCAGGTCCATATAGGCAAGGTAAGCACGGTCACCGTCCACAGTGGTCTCGAATTGATGACCCGCCTGGTCATGGTTGATAGACAGCGCCTCGCTCATCACAACTCCTCAACGGGCCTTAGACATGACCCTTACCTTATCGATCTTATCCAAGCGTAGAAACATCTCCGCTGAACCGGTGCCAAATTGGACACTCAGGAACGCTTTGCCGTTCTCCACTTTGTGCAGCACACCCTGATAATACGTACCGTCGTGGGTAATGAACTGCAAACGCTTGCCAGCGTATTCGGGCAGGCTGGCGACATCTACGAAGTCATATTGCTGCGTCGGGGCATTTGACTCAACTTTTTCTGCGACAACCCGGTCATTGGCCAAGGTTTGCTTGAGTGAGTTGGGATCAAACCAGGTAAAGCCCAACGGCGAGACCAACTCTCGATTGACTAACAAGCTGGGGTGCAACATACCCAGCACATCCTTGGGTTCGAAGAACTGCAAGCCTTCCCAATTCAGGCCCTCGTTGGGATTGAGCTCCAGCGTCAACGATTGTGGGTCTTTCAGATAACGGCCGTAGGCTTCAAGCACCGGCGCGTCGAGAGCAATACGCTGGCTGCGCAGCGCCTTGTCGAGTTGCTCGACGGCGGTTTGCAAATATTGCTCGGTGGTTTGCCCGAGTTTGCCCGCGCAATACTCCTGCACCTTGCGTTGGTACTGGTTGTCGTTGATCTCTACTGACACCCGCGCCAACTCCGGCGGGTGCACGCGCATATCGCCGGGGCTATCCGACATATTGGCCAAGGCCAGGGAGACTTTCAGCTCACCCATATCGTGGGTGTCGGAAGTCATATTGAAGTGCAGAGTTTTACTTGCCGGCGCAAACAGGTAGGAAATCTCGGCATCAGTTTCAAAGGTGCGGTAGCCCATATCCAACAGTTCGGTGGTGCCGATAAAACGCACCTTGCCGCAGTTCACTTCGCTCATGGCGGTGAACAGACTGCGCTCTGCAGGCGCGTCGTAGAGCTGTTGCATAAAGGGACCGTGAACATCCAACGCCAAACCCTTCAGATTCAACGCCAATTGTTTGGGGAATTTTCCCTGACTCAAGCTTTCCTTGAAGCGCAGCAACTCGCCCAGGCCGTTGAACTTCAATTGCGCGTGTTCGACCCGTACGCTATCGCGTAAAGCTGGCACGCGGATGCTGAGTTTTTCCAGGCCCACGCGACCGTCGAAGGACGAGGTAATACCGCCGTAACTGATATCCATGAAAGGCGATAACTGTGCGATCGCATCATTCATGATTGAGCGCACCGACAACCACAGCGACAGCTTGATTAACACGGCAATCGCAACTGCCGCGAGCAAACCCCATTTAAAAATCTTGGCCACGTTGCCGTCCTTGCTAATCAACGACCCGCACTATGCCAAGGGTCTTGTGCGGCGCAGCTTAACAGGACGGCAAAGTGCCAGCCAATCCCGATATTTGCACCGGCGTCAGGCTATTTAAGCCAGTGTGAAGAGCAACTCGAAATCAGCGTTTTTTCATTAAAAGTTGCCTGCCAAAGAGTGAAGTAAGCAGTGGGTAAGAATGTCGTAATTGCGCAAGCTGCAGGCGCGATTGGATACTTTTTATCCAGCGCTATTACCCCCTGCTTTGACAATTCTCAATTTCGCCAAAAAAAAGTGCGCCGCTGGCATTCGGTCCGTTTACTTACTACAAGTAATGAGTAGTATGTAGACCGGCAAATACCTCGAGCTCGGGGGAGTTGCTTTATGGAAAAAATGCACCTTAAGGGGAAC
>LNAP01004701.1_pt1 | contig 22257 bp, 18 predicted proteins | sample 602601 | NCBI WGS metagenome assembly LNAP01 (sample SAMN02440304, study PRJNA202911) | soil metagenome | biome: Subtropical and temperate rainforests or woodlands; isolation source: soil samples (1 kg each in a 20% v/v slurry with milli Q water) were... ...
CAACCTCATTGCATCAAGGGCTGCAAATAAAAAAGCCCGCCCATCCGCTACGCGGCCCACGGCTGGCTTTGCACAGCCATCCGGCTGCGGCGGCGCGGCGCCTGGGGCGCGGCCGGCGCGTCGACCGTGACCTGGCGTTGCTCGTCCTGACGGGAAAACAGCATCGGCAGGAAAATCACCGCCAGGGCCACCAACACCAAGGCCCCGACCATGCGCTGCTTGTACGCCTTATCCAGCAATGCCATCTGCAGCCTCCTCCGTGGAGCGCCGGGCCAACCATTGAAGGGCCTCGGCAACACAAAAAAATGATCCGAACAGCAGGATCTCATCGTCGACCGTCGCCAGGGCGCACTGCCCTTCCAGCGCTGCGGCCACGCTGTCATAAGTCTCTACGCAAGCGCCGCGACGCTGCAAGGCTTCCCGTAGTTCGGTAGCCGGGCGCGAGCGCGGAGAATCCAGCGGTGCTACCGCCCAATGCTGGACACTAGCACCCAACGCATCGACAACGCCATCCAGATCCTTGTCGCCAAGCAGCCCGAACACCGCCAGGCGGCGCCCGGCTACCGGCCGCCGCGCCAGGCGCTCAGCCAGATACTGCGCCGCATGAGGGTTGTGGCCGACATCAAGCAGCAGATTCAGGCGCTTGCCGTGCCAATCGAACTGGCGACGATCGAGACGACCGACGACGCGAGTCGCTTGCAACGCTTCGATAATTTGCCCGGCATGCCATGGCAGGTCCAGCAACAGGTAGGCCTGGAGCGCCAGCGCGGCGTTTTCCATCGGCAGCTCCAGCAGCGGCAAATCGTGCAGTTCCACCGGATTGCCCCGGGCGTCACTGCCCCGCCATTGCCAATGCTGCTCAGTCATTGCCAGGTCGAAATCCCGCCCGCGCAGAAAGAACGGGCAGCTCAACTCGCGGACCTTGTCCAGCAACGGTTGAGGGGGATTGAGGTCACCACAGAGCGCAGGCGCGCCTGGGCGGAAGATGCCGGCTTTCTCGAAGGCGACGGACTCACGGGTGTCACCCAGGTAATCGGTATGGTCCACACCGATGCTGGTGACCAGCGCAACGTCCGCATCCACCAGATTGACAGCATCGAGCCGGCCACCCAGGCCGACTTCAAGCACCACGGCATCAAGACCGGCACCCGCAAACAGCCAGAACGCCGCCAGGGTGCCCATCTCGAAATAGGTAAGGGAAATCTCGCCCCGCCCGGCTTCCACCGCAGCAAAGGCTTCGCACAACTCGGCGTCAGAGGCTTCGACGCCGTTGATCTGCACCCGCTCGTTGTAGCGCAACAGGTGCGGCGAACTGTAGACACCTACGCTCAACCCCTGGGCCCGCAACAGCGAGGCCACGAAGGCGCAGGTCGAACCCTTGCCATTGGTGCCGGTAACGGTGATGACCCGGGGCGCCGGCTTGGCCAGTCCCATGCGGGACATTACCGCTTGCGAGCGCTCCAGCCCCATGTCGATGGCTGACGGATGCAACTGCTCAAGGTAGGCAAGCCAATCGCCCAGGGTACGTTGGGTCATATGTTCGCTGGCACCGGCGGAACCACGATCGGCTCGATGGGGGCGGCGACGAATTTCGGGGTCGGCAGGCCCATCAGTTGCGCCAGCAGATTGCCCAGACGCGGACGCAACTCCTGGCGGTGGATGATCATGTCGATGGCGCCGTGCTCCAGCAGGAACTCACTGCGCTGGAAGCCTTCCGGCAATTTTTCGCGCACGGTCTGCTCGATAACGCGCGGGCCGGCAAAACCGATCAGCGCCTTCGGCTCGCCAACGATCACATCGCCCAGCATCGCCAGGCTGGCGGAAACGCCGCCGTAGACCGGGTCGGTCAACACCGAGATGAACGGAATGCCTTCTTCACGCAGACGCGCCAGCACCGCGGAGGTCTTGGCCATTTGCATCAGGGAGATCAGCGCTTCCTGCATACGTGCACCGCCGGAAGCGGCAAAGCAGATCATCGGGCAACGGTTTTCCAGGGCATGGTTGGCGGCACGCACAAAGCGCTCACCGACGATGGCCCCCATGGAGCCGCCCATGAAGGAGAACTCGAAGGCCGAAACCACCACCGGCATGCCCAGCAGAGTGCCGCTCATGGACACCAGAGCGTCTTTTTCGCCGGTCTGCTTCTGGGCCGCGGTCAGGCGATCCTTGTACTTCTTGCCGTCGCGGAATTTCAGGCGGTCCACCGGCTCCAGGTCGGCACCCAGCTCAACACGGCCTTCGGCGTCCAGGAAGATGTCGATACGGGCACGCGCACCGATGCGCATGTGATGGTTGCACTTGGGGCAAACGTCCAGGGTCTTTTCCAGCTCGGGGCGGTACAGCACCGCTTCGCAGGATGGACATTTGTGCCACAGACCTTCAGGCACCGAGCTTTTTTTCACCTCGGAACGCATGATCGAAGGGATCAGTTTGTCTACCAACCAGTTGCTCATGCTTTCTTTCTCCAGTACCGGTGACCCGAACGCTCTGGTTCGCGGTCCCGCGTATGCCCTTGAGCTAAATTCATTGTGCGGCGAGGGTCGAGGGACCACCACGATCAGCGCGAAGCATGACCTGCGTGCAGCCCAACCTCCTCAGCCATCCCGGCAACCGCGGCACCGCGGCTACCACTACGCTATCGGCCCACCCGGGGGCGGCGCCTGCCTGCTTTGTACAGTGCTGGTATGGACGGCGGCAGTCTGCCAGCCGTCACATTGACTACTGGCTGCTGCGTACAGCGGCCATGAACGCACGAATCCTGGCCGGATCCTTGATGCCCTTGCTTTGCTCTACCCCACCGCTGACATCGACCGCGTAAGGGCGAACCTGACGGATGGCTTCGGCCACGTTTTGCGCCGTCAACCCACCGGCGAGGATAATCGGTTTGCTCAGGCCCTGGGGCACCAGCGACCAGTCGAATGCTTCACCGGTCCCACCGGGAACGCCTTCCACATAGGTGTCCAGCAGTATGCCACTGGCACCGGCAAAGGCATCGCAACTGGCCGCGATGTCATCACCGGCCTTGACCCGCAACGCCTTGATGTACGGCCGATGCCAGCCCTCGCAATCGGCCGGCGCCTCGTCCCCGTGAAACTGCAACAGGGCCAACGGCACCGCGTCGAGTATCTCGCCCAGCTCACAACGACTGGCGTTGACGAACAGGCCGACGGGGGTCACGAACGGAGGCAAGGCCCGGATGATCGCCCTCGCCTGCTGCACCGTCACCGCGCGCGGGCTCTTGGCATAAAACACCAGCCCGATGGCATCGGCACCAGCCTCCACCGCCGCCAGCGCGTCCTCGACGCGGGTGATCCCGCATATCTTGCTGCGAACGGCCGGCATGTCGTCAAAACCTCAGGCAAATCCGTGAAAGTCCCGGATGGTAGCAAATGCTGCGCAGGGCGTCAGCCGTCGAGTTCCGAGAAGCCCGTGAGGAAATGTGGCCCGATGTAACGCTGCGGCAGCTCGAATTCATCGTGGTATTCGACCTGCACCAGGTACAGGCCAAACGGGTGCGCCGTCACGCCGCCGGAACGCCGGATGCGGCTTTCAAGCACTTCCTTGATCCACTCCACCGGCCGCTCACCGGCACCGATGGTCATCAGCACGCCCGCGATGTTGCGCACCATGTGATGCAGGAAGGCGCTGGCGCGGATATCGAGCACGATCATTTTGCCGTGGCGGGTCACCCGCAGGTGATGCAGCTCTTTGATCGGTGACTTGGCCTGGCACTGGCCGGCGCGAAAGGCACTGAAATCATGAACACCGACCAGGTACTGCGCGGCTTCAGCCATGCGCTCGACGTCCAGCGGACGGTGGTTCCAGGTGATTTCTTCGTTCAGATGCGCGGGGCGGATCTGGTCGTTGTAGATCACGTAGCGATAACGCCGGGCGATGGCCTTGAAGCGTGCATGGAAATGCGCCGGCATTGCCTTGGCCCAGCTGACACTGACGTCGTGAGGCAAGTTGATGTTGGCCCCCATGACCCAGGCCTTCATCGAACGCTCGACCTGGGTGTCGAAATGCACCACCTGGCCGCAGGCGTGCACGCCGGCATCGGTACGGCCGGCACAATGCAGCGACACGGGCGAATCAGCGACTTTGGACAGTGCATTTTCGAGGGTTTCCTGCACCGTCGCCACACCGGAGGCCTGGCGCTGCCAGCCGCGATAGCGCGAGCCTTTATATTCAACGCCCAGGGCGATCCGGAAAAAGCCGTCGGCCGCCATTTCGGCGGCCGGGTTGTCTATGTTTGCCAAGGAATTACAGCCTGCTGAAGTACGCAAAGGCGGGCATTATAAGGCCGACGGGATGGGATGCCAGTCCAACCGGTGGTCATGTGTTGAATGTACTGGCGCCATCGCGAGCAGGCTCGCTCCCACAAGGGATCTGTGCTGGGCGCAGGATTTGTGAATACTCGAGAACCTCTGTGGGCGCGAGCCTGCTCGCGATGAGGCCCGCCAGCCAACCTAAACTCCAGCCCAAACAAAAACGGCAGCCTCACCGGCTGCCGCTTTTGTTTACCCGATCACCTCAGGCCAGGCGCGACAACATTTCCTGCGCCTCGCTCTTCTGCGTGGCATCGCCTTCGCTGAGGACTTCGCCGAGGATATCCCGGGCACCATCGTTGTCACCCATGTCGATGTAGGCCTGGGCCAGATCGAGCTTGGTCGCCACTTCATCGGTACCGCTGAGGAAGTCGAAATCCGGCTCATCGTCGGCACTGGCCAACGCGTCTTCGGCAGTGAAAGTCGGCTGAGCGAGGCTGTCGGACAGGCGCTCAAGCTCGGCATTGACATCGTCCAGTTCGGACTCGAAGGCGTCCTTGGGTTTGTCTTGCACGTCCATTTCATCGGCCAGGGACAGGTCGAAATCTTCCGGCAGCTCAAGGTCATCAGACGGGGTGTCGGCCACCGCAGGGGTTTGGACGGCAGGCTCATCCAGGCCCTTGAGGTCGTCATCCAGGTCCAGCAGGAAGTCTTCGTCGGCCAGGGCCGGCGTCGGCGCCGGGGCGTCGGCACCCAGGTCAAGGTCGAACTCCGACAGGTCATCCAGGCTTTCATTGGCCTCGGTCTGCTGCTTGAGCAACGATTCGAAGTCCAGGTCATCATCGGACGGGAATGCATCCAGCTCGACGACAGGCTCTGGCTCAGGCGTTGCCGGTGCGACTTCCAGATCCTCAAGGCTCAGGTCGAAGGCGCTGTCGAGCTCCTCATCGGTGGGCGGCGTATCTTCCAGCAAATCCTTGACGTACTGGGCGTCCAGCTCGGCAGCGACTGCCGCGGCGGCCAGACCGGCAGTGGTGGCGACCACCATGGCCGGGAAACGGCTTTTGAGCTGTTCGACCTGGGCATAGTTTTCGCCGTTGGCCACCAGTTGGCGCTCTTGGGCAACAAAGGCGTCGCGGTCGCCCTGCTGACCGTAGACTTCCATCAGTTTCAGGCGCAGGTCGCTGCGCTGAGGCTCGGCCTTGATGCCTTGCTCAAGCAGATCAGCCGCCTGATTCAAACGACCACGATCAATGTGGGACTGGGCCTGCCCCAGCACATCGTCGGAACGCTCGGCAGCCGGAGCCACCAATGGCGCGGCGATCGGCGGCGTGACGATCACGGGCGCAATCACCGGGGCTGGCTTGGGCGCTGGCGCGGGAGCGGGTTTTGGTTCGAGCTTTACGCTTGGCGGTGGAACTTCAATGCCCTCGAAGCTGCTCGGGGGCAGATCGAGCTCCGGGGAGAAATCAGCCTCCTCCTCTAGGGCTCGGGCCATGCGCAAGTGCTTCTCGGCTTCCTGTTGCGCCTTGCGGCGACGGGCCAGCAACAGCAGCAACAACAGCAGGATCAACGCGCCACCGCCAACCAGACCCAACAGGATCGGATTGGTCAGCAGATCGTTGTACTTTTGTTCGCTGGACGCTGCCGGAGCTGGCTCCACGGGAGTCGCGGGCGGCGTCGCTTCAGGCGCGGGTGCAGGAGCTTGCGCCGTTGGGTCCGGCATCAATTCTGCCGACATCGCCGGGGCCGACTCATCGAGCGGCGGTACGGCGACACCATCAGCCTGCATTTTGGCCAGCTGATTGTTCTTCAGCTCGATCAGGCGCTGCAGCTTGTCCAGTTGGCTCTGCAGATCCGCCATGCGGCTTTTGAGCTCTTCATTGTCGCGGCGAGCCGAATCGAGGCTTTCCTGGGTGACCGCGAGCTGGTTGCTCAGGGCTTGGGCATCGCCGGCAGCGCCTTTGGCGCCGGCCTTCGCGGCCTCGGCGGAGACCAGACTCAGATTATCGCGACCGGCCGCCTGGGCCGGTGCAGCTTGACTGCCACCACGCTTGGTACCGTCCAACTGCTGCTGGCCGGAACGCGCAACGCCCCGCCGCCCCTGGCGCCAGGCGGCATTCTGCGCAGCCACTTCAGCGATAGCCTGGGGTTGCGGCAACGCGGTGCTTTGCACCGGGTCCGGCAGACGCAATACCTTGCCGGTCTTGAGCAGATTGATGTTGCCGTTGATGAATGCGTCCGGGTTCAACGCCTGGATCGCCAGCATGGTTTGCTGGATCGACCCGCCGTTGCGCACCTTGGCAGCAATTTCCCAAAGTGTATCGCGCGGCGTGGTGGTGTATTGGGAAGGCTTGGTGGCGCCCGTCACCGGCGTGGAGACGACCTGGGACGGCTTCGTCCGGGCGGCGTCAGCCGCCTGGGGGGAGAATTTGGAAGGGTCGATCAACACGCTGTAGTCGCGCAGCAGACGGCCATTGGGCCACATCACCTGCACCAGAAACTTGACCATCGGCTCCGACAGCGGCTGGCTGGAAGTCACCCGCAAGACGCTCTTGCCATTGGCATTGATTACCGGGGTGAAGGTCAGGTCATTGAGAAACGCCTGGCGGTCGATTCCGGCCTTGGCAAACTCCTCGGGCGAGGCCAGGCTCGGCACGACTTCGGCGGCGGTCAATTGCTGGACGTCGAGCAGCTCGATCTCGGCGACCAGAGGCTGGTTCGGCGGCGACTTCAGGGTCAATTCCCCGAGCCCGAGTGCTTGCGCCATACCGGAGGACAGCGCCGAGGCGGCCGCTATTGCTAACACCAGTTTGCGAACTTGAACCATAGCCTCTTCCTTTGTTTGAACATTCCTCGGCCAGCGAGAAGGTGTTGATGCCGCTGCCGTAAGGCATTGCGCGCCCCCCGAAGCAACGGCGCGCGCGATCGTTTCACTCATGCTCGGGGAAAGCCCCGAGAGGGAGGTTCGCCTTCAGCACTCTGGCCAAGCATAGCGCCCAGCTAGAATCATTCGACAAATTGTTGCCAAGTATCTTTTACAGCAGGTCTTTTATCAACAACTCAGCCACTTGCACAGCATTGAGCGCCGCGCCCTTGCGTACGTTATCTGACGTCAGCCACATATTTAGTTCCGCCGGGTCATCGATCCCCCCGCGCACACGTCCAACGTAGACTACATCCTGCCCTACCGCATCGCCCACCGGGGTCGGGTAATCGCCCGCCTCCACCAGCTCGATGCCGGGTGCCGCCTCCAAGGCTGCGTTGACTTTCGCCAGGTCGACGGCGCCGGCTGCCTGCACAGTCACGCTAAAGCTATCGCCAAAAAACACCGGGGCTTGAATGCAAGTGACGGAAATCTTTAACGAAGGCTGTTCCAGCACCTGACGCAATTCACGCACCAGACGCTTTTCCAGCAGCGTGTGACCCTGCTCGTCCGGGGTACCCACCTGAGCCAGCAGGTTGAACGCCATTTGCCGATCGAAAAATTTCGGCTCAAGGGGACGTGCATTGAGCAACTCGGCAGTCTGACGGGCCAGCTCACTGACGGCGGCGCGGCCCTGAGCGGACACAGCGAGACTGGCGGTCAGGCTGATACGCTGCAACGCCAGGCATTGGCGCAGCGGCGCCAGCACCACGGCCAGCGCGGTCGCCGACGCACTGGGACTGCTGACTTGAAACGGCTTGCTCAGACCCGCCAGCAGCCCGGCGTTGGCTTCCGGCACGATCTGCGGCGCCTGCTCAGGCGGCAGGGCGCCGGACAGGTCAATCAACGCGCAACCGGCCGCCGTGGCACGCGGGGCGAAGCTCAGGGTCACCGCCGGGCCGGCGGCAAAAAACACCAGTTGGACTTTGCCGAAATCAAATTCATCGACTTCGCGCACCCGCACATTTTTGCCGCGAAACATCACCGAGCTTCCCGCCGACTCGCTGCTGGCCAGCAGGTGCAGGTTGCCGATCGGGAAGTCACGCTCTTCGAGAATCTGGACAAGGGTTTCGCCGACAGTACCGGTGGCGCCGATCACGGCAATATCAAAGGACTGGCTCATGGGTCTACCTCAGGTAAAACGTGGGGAGCGGCACTTTACCGGGTGGGGGGTATGCAGGCAATTGGCTGGGGAGTTTGCAGTGGTTGTACTGGCCCCATCGCGAGCAAGCTCGCTCCCACAGGTGTTGTGGCCACTGAAGATCCACTGTGGGAGCGAGCTTGCTCGCGATGACGATGTCACGGACGACACCGTTCCCATAAAAAAACCCGCACCTCTCACAAGGCACGGGTTCTTTCACAGCAGTGACCGATCAGCGTTCGAGCAGAATCCGCAGCATGCGACGCAGCGGTTCGGCCGCGCCCCACAGCAACTGGTCGCCGACGGTGAAGGCACCGACGAATTGCGAGCCCATGTTCAACTTGCGCAGACGACCCACTGGTACGTTCAAGGTGCCGGTGACCTTGGTCGGGCTCAGCTCCTGCATGCTGATTTCGCGGTTGTTCGGCACCAGCTTGACCCAAGGGTTGTGCTGGCTGATCAGCCCTTCGATGTCGGCGATCGGCACGTCTTTGTTCAACTTGATGGTCAGCGCCTGGCTGTGGCAGCGCATGGCACCGATACGCACGCAGATGCCGTCCACCGGGATCGGGCTCTTGAAGCGACCGAGGATCTTGTTGGTTTCGGCCTGGGCCTTCCACTCTTCACGGCTCTGGCCGTTCGGCAGTTCCTTGTCGATCCACGGGATCAGGCTGCCGGCCAACGGCACGCCGAAGTTCTCGGTCGGGTACGCATCGCTGCGCATCGCCTCGGCGACCTTGCGATCGATGTCCAGGATGGCGCTGGCCGGGTTGGCCAGGTCATCGGCGACAGCGGCGTGGGTAGCACCCATTTGCTTGATCAGTTCACGCATGTTCTGCGCGCCGGCTCCCGAGGCCGCCTGATAGGTCATGGCACTCATCCACTCCACCAGACCGGCCTCGAACAGGCCGCCCAGGCCCATCAGCATAAGGCTGACGGTGCAGTTGCCGCCAATGTAGTTCTTGGTGCCCGCGTCCAGTTGCTGGTCGATGACCTTGCGGTTCACCGGGTCGAGAATGATCACGGCGTCGTCCTGCATGCGCAGGCTGGAGGCGGCGTCGATCCAGTAACCCTGCCAGCCGGCTTCACGCAGTTTTGGGAAGACTTCGCTGGTGTAGTCGCCACCCTGACAGGTCAGGATCACGTCGAGAGTCTTGAGCTCGTCAATGCTGTAGGCATCCTTGAGCGCACCGGTGTCCTTGCCCACGGACGGGCCCTGGCCACCGACATTGGAGGTGGTGAAAAACACCGGTTCAATGAGATCGAAATCCTGCTCTTCCAGCATTCGCTGCATGAGCACGGAACCGACCATGCCGCGCCAACCGATCAGACCTACACGTTTCATCGCAACTACACCTATACAAAAGTGGGCCACCGTCGAAGCGGTGGGCCGCAAAGATTACAGATTACGCAACGCGGCGACTACTGCATCGCCCATTTGCTGCGTACCGACTTTGGTACAACCGGTCGACCAGATGTCGCCCGTGCGCAAACCTTGATCCAATACCACACTGACCGCCTTCTCGATGGCATCAGCCGCGTCATTGAGACTGAAGCTGTAGCGCAGCATCATCGACACCGACAGGATGGTTGCCAACGGGTTGGCAATGCCCTGCCCGGCAATGTCCGGCGCCGAACCGTGGCATGGCTCGTACATGCCTTTGTTGTTGGCATCCAGGGAGGCCGACGGCAGCATGCCGATGGAGCCGGTGAGCATCGAGGCTTCATCGGACAGGATGTCACCGAACATATTGTCGGTGACGATCACGTCGAACTGCTTGGGCGCGCGCACCAGTTGCATGGCAGCGTTATCGACGTACATGTGGCTCAGTTCGATGTCCGGGTAATCCTTGGCCACCTGCTCGACCACTTCGCGCCACAGTTGGCTGGAAGCCAGGACGTTGGCCTTGTCCACCGAGCACAGTTTTTTGCCGCGCACCCGCGCCATATCAAAACCGACCCGGGCGATACGGCGGATTTCGCTCTCGCTGTACGGCAAGGTGTCGTAGGCCTGACGCTCGCCATTATCCAGCTCACGGGTGCCGCGCGGGGCGCCGAAGTAGATACCGCCGGTCAGTTCACGGACGATGAGGATGTCCAGGCCCGAAACGATTTCCGGCTTCAGGCTCGAAGCGTCGGCCAGTTGCGGGTAGAGGATTGCCGGACGCAGATTGCCGAACAGGCCCAGTTGCGCACGGATCTTCAGCAGGCCGCGCTCAGGACGGATGTCGCGTTCGATCTTGTCCCATTTCGGGCCGCCCACGGCGCCCAGCAGTACGGCATCGGCGGCACGCGCACGATCCAGGGTTTCATCGGCCAGGGGGACGCCATGCTTGTCAATCGCTGCGCCGCCGATCACATCGTGGCTGAGTTCAAAGCCCAGGCCGTACTTGTCGTTCGCCAGCTCCAGGACCTTGACCGCTTCGGCCATGATTTCCGGGCCAATACCGTCGCCTGGGAGAATCAGAATCTGCTTGCTCATGTTTTCCTCGTTTGCTCTGTCGGCCCGCGCTTGGACTGGCCGGAAAAAGTGCTATCGCTCGGCCCACAGCACCAGTACGTCTGTACTGAACGAACCATCGGCCTCAATCTCAAAATATTCTCGCACCTCAACACCCATCGATCGCTGCAGCTCACGGATCGCTCCACGCATCACTTCGGGGGTGCGCATGCGCTCGACCCACGACTGGTACTCCAGGCGCAGACGCTGGCGCGTGGTACTGCGGGTATGCAACCCCGCCTCGCTGACCTGACGCAACCACTCGCCGGCCGAATAATCGCGAACATGGCTGGTGTCACGCAGCACCTCAACGCTTTGCAGGTACGTGTCCAACAACGGCATGCCGGGTGACAGGACATCAATGAACGCCGCCACTCCACCCGGCTTGAGCACCCGGCGCACTTCCCGCAGCGCCAAGCCCAGGTCGCTCCAATGATGCGCCGAATAGCGGCTGAACACGAAGTCGAACTCAGCGTCAGCGAACGGCAGGCGTTCGGCGGCGCCGCACACCGTGGTGATGTTACTCAGGCCACGATCCGCTGCCGCCGTAGCTACAACGTCAAGCATTGGCTGGGACAGGTCGTAGGCCACCACTTCACCGGCCAGCGGCGCCACATGGAAACTCACGTGCCCAGCGCCGCAGCCCAGGTCCAGCACACGGGCCTCGCCGCGCCCGGCAAGCTCAGCCTGCAGCAGGGCGAACTCAGTGCCCTGGGCGTGCACGGCACTGCTCAGATAGGCCGAAGCCTGTTCACCGAATTGCTTTTGTACGACCTGACTGTGGGCGGTGCTGGTCATGGGATGTCCTTATGGTTTTTTATTGCCTGGGCGGACCCCATCGCGAGCAAGCTCGCTCCCACAGGGGATTTATGGTGTTCACAAAACACCTGTGGGAGCGAGCTTGCTCGCGAAGGGGCCAGCACTGACGACATCAATCTCAGATCAATCAAGCATCCCGAAACAACCAAGGCTGGCTCGCCCGGTGCTTGGCCTCGAACGTGGCAATCGCCTCGCCGTCCTGCAAGGTCAGGCCGATGTCGTCCAGACCGTTGAGCAGGCAGTGCTTACGGAATGCATCGATCTCGAAACGCAACACCTTGCCGTCAGGACGGGTCACGGTCTGGGCCGCCAGGTCGATCTGCAGTTGATAGCCGGGGTTGGCCTCGACCTGCTGGAACAACTCATCGACTTCAGCGTCGCTCAGGATGATCGGCAACAAGCCGTTCTTGAAGCTGTTGTTGAAGAAGATGTCGGCGTAGCTCGGCGCAATGATGCTGCGAAAGCCGTACTCTTCAAGGGCCCATGGCGCGTGTTCGCGACTGGAGCCGCAGCCGAAGTTTTCGCGGGCCAGCAACACGCTGGCGCCTTGGTAACGTTCGGCGTTGAGGACGAAATCCTTGTTCAACGGGCGCTTGGAGTTGTCCTGGTACGGCTGACCCACATCCAGGTAGCGCCACTCGTCAAACAGGTTCGGGCCGAAGCCGGTGCGCTTGATCGACTTCAAAAACTGCTTGGGGATGATCTGGTCGGTGTCGACGTTGGCACGATCCAAAGGCGCGACAAGACCAGTGTGCTGGGTAAAAGCTTTCATGCTGCGCTCCTTCAGATCAATTACGAAACGGCCGTTGACGGCGGCGGCGGCGGCCATGGCCGGGCTGACCAGATGCGTACGGCCACCGGCGCCCTGACGGCCTTCGAAGTTACGGTTGGAGGTGGAGGCGCAATGCTCGCCCGACTCCAAACGGTCCGGGTTCATCGCCAGGCACATCGAACACCCAGGCTCACGCCATTCGAAACCGGCCTCGAGGAAAATCTTGTCCAGACCTTCGGCTTCGGCCTGGGCCTTCACCAGGCCCGAGCCTGGCACCACGATGGCCTGCTTGATGGTCGAGGCGACTTTGCGGCCCTTGGCGATCACCGCCGCTGCGCGCAGGTCTTCGATCCGCGAGTTGGTGCAGGAGCCAATGAACACACGGTCCAGCTGAATGTCGGTGATCGCCTGGTTGGCGCTCAAACCCATGTATTTCAGGGCGCGGACGATGGAGTCTCGCTTGACCAGATCCATCTCCTGGGCAGGATCGGGCACGTTCTGGTCCACAGCCAGGACCATTTCCGGGGAAGTGCCCCAGCTGACTTGCGGCTTGATTTGCGTCGCGTCGAGTTCGACCACGGTGTCGAACTTCGCGTCGGCGTCGGAAACCAGGTCTTTCCAGGCTTGCACCGCCATGTCCCACTCGGCGCCCTTGGGGGCGAACGGACGGCCCTTGACGTACTCCACGGTTTTTTCATCGGCGGCCACCAGCCCGACACGAGCGCCGGCTTCGATGGACATGTTGCAGATGGTCATGCGCCCTTCCACGGACAAATCGCGGATGGCGCTGCCGGCGAACTCGATGGCATGGCCGTTACCACCGGCGGTGCCGATCTTGCCGATCACGGCCAGGACGATGTCCTTGGCAGTCACGCCAAACGGCAGCTTGCCCTCGACGCGCACCAGCATGTTTTTCATTTTCTTGGCGACCAGGCACTGGGTAGCGAGCACGTGCTCGACCTCGGAGGTGCCGATGCCGTGGGCCAAGGCGCCAAACGCACCATGGGTGGAAGTATGGGAGTCGCCGCAGACCACGGTCATGCCGGGCAAGGTCGCGCCCTGCTCCGGGCCAATGACGTGGACGATACCCTGGCGCACGTCATTCATCTTGAATTCAACGATGCCGTATTCGTCACAGTTATCGTCAAGGGTCTGAACCTGCAAGCGCGACACCTGATCGGCAATGGCTTCGATGCCGCCCTTGCGCTCCGGCGTGGTCGGTACGTTGTGGTCCGGGGTCGCGATATTGGCATCGATGCGCCACGGCTTGCGCCCGGCCAGACGCAGGCCTTCGAAGGCTTGCGGCGAAGTCACTTCATGGATGATGTGACGGTCGATGTAGATCAGCGCCGAACCATCGTCGCGCTGCTTGACCAAATGCGAATCCCAGAGCTTGTCGTAGAGCGTTTTGCCGGCCATCAGACGGTTCCTCATCAGCTTGTTTCTATGCCCCGGGTATAACCCCTTGGCTTGTGAGGCTGATCTTATGAGGCTACATTAAATAACTCAAATTCATATTTTTCATGCTTTGCATAACCATTTGGAATTCGACCAGGACGACCATGGACCTCGCCAGCCTTAACGCCTTTATCGCCATCGCCGAGACCGGCAGTTTCTCCGGCGCCGGTGAACGCCTGCACCTGACCCAGCCGGCCATCAGCAAGCGTATCGCCGGGCTGGAGCAACAGCTCAAAGTGCGCCTGTTCGATCGGCTCGGTCGAGAAGTCGGCCTGACCGAGGCTGGACGAGCCCTTCTGCCACGGGCCTATCAGATTCTGAACGTGCTGGATGACACCCGCCGCGCCCTGACCAACCTGACCGGTGAAGTGACCGGACGCCTGACGCTCGCCACCAGCCACCACATCGGCCTGCATCGGCTGCCACCTCTATTGAGGGAGTTCACCCGACGCTACCCTGAGGTGGCGCTGGATATTCAGTTCCTCGATTCGGAAGTGGCCTACGAAGAAATTCTCCACGGCCGGGCGGAGCTGGCGGTCATCACCCTGGCCCCGGAACCGCACACGCTGGTACGCGCCACGCCGGTGTGGGACGACCCCCTGGATTTCGTGGTGGCGCCGGAACACGCGCTGTTGGACAACGGCCCGGTCAGCCTGGCAGACATCGCCTTGCATCCGGCGGTTTTCCCCGGCGGCAATACCTTTACCCACCACATTGTTCAACGCCTGTTCGAAGCCCAGGGCCTGACGCCGAACATCGCCATGAGCACGAATTATCTGGAAACCATAAAAATGATGGTCTCCATCGGCCTGGCCTGGAGCGTCCTGCCGCGCACCATGCTCGATGAACAGGTGGCACGCATTCCTTTGCCGGGCATACAGCTCAGTCGCCAGCTAGGCTATATCTTGCACACCGAACGGACGCTGTCGAATGCTGCACGGGCTTTCATGTCCTTACTGGACGCACAAATCGATCTGCCAGGGAAAAGGGCATAGGTTGTGCTACTCCTATAGAGCCGAAACGCCTGCGCTCAACGCCCAAAATTGCCCAAGGCTCGCGAGATAATGCCCAAGTCCGCTGACCAGTTCCCGCCCCTGCCGCGCATTCAGGCGCTAGACCCGAAACGGTCCGAGCAAAGCTGGGACAGTGCCCCACAGTTGCTGGCCGCCCTGAACGGCGCGCGCCTGGGAGCCTGGTCGTGGGACATTGATACCGGGCGGATCAGTTGGTCACGGGGCACCCAGGCGCTGTTCGGCTTCGATCCGCGCCAGCCATTGCCGGCGGATGTGGACTATCTGGACCTGTTACTCCCCCAAGACCGAGCAAAGGCCATCCGCGCCTTTCATGCGGCTGTGGCCGGTGCGCCGCTGGAACAGGCCATGCACCATCGCATCGTCTGGCCCGACGGCAGCCTGCACTGGCTGGAAATCAACGGCAGCGTATTACCCGACAAACACGGCCGCCCGCGGATGATCGGAGTAATCCGGGAGATCACGCACCAGCGCGAACGGGAGCAGGCACTGCGCAACTCGGAAAAACGCTTCGCCACGCTCTTTCACCTATGTCCGAACATGGTGCTGCTGACCCGCCAGGAAGACGGGCTGATCATCGAGGCCAACCAGTATTTCGAAAGTCTGTTTGGCTGGCCGCTGCACGACATCATCGGCCGCACGACGCTGGAACTGGGCCTATGGGTCGACCCCGGACAGCGGGCAAAACTGGTTGAGATCATCAAGGCCAACGGCGAAATGGCGAGCATGGAGGTGGAACTGCAGGCCAGCAATGGTCAGATCCACAGCGGCCTGCTCAGCGCCCAGAAGGTCGAGCTGGAAGGCCAGCCTTATCTGCTGAGCACCTTCCTCGATACCACCGAACGCAAACTTGCCGAACAGGCCCTCAAGGACAGCCAGGAACGCCTCGATCTGGCCCTCGATTCGGCGCAACTGGGCACCTGGGACTGGCATATTCCCAGCGGCATGCTCTACGGCTCGGCCCGGGCGGCGCAGTTGCATGGCCTGGAGCCCAAGCCGTTCCACGAGTCGTTCGATGCGTTTTTCGAAGGGGTGCCCGATGACGAGCGCAACAACATGCGCAACGCCTACCGCAGCCTGCGGGAAGGCCCGGCGGGGAATTATCAACTGACCTACCGCGTACAAATGCCGGACGGCAGCTCCCGATACCTGGAAAGCCGCGCACGTCTCTATCGTAATGACGACGGCAGCCCGCTGCGCATGGCCGGTACCTTGCTGGACATCACTGACCAGGTAGAACGCGAACAGAGCCTGGCGGCGTCGGAAGAAAAATTCGCCACCCTGTTCCAGGTCAGCCCCGACCCGATCTGCGTAACCCATCAGGACAGTGGCCGGTTCCTCGAAATCAATTCCAGCTTCACCCAGACCTTCGGCTGGTCAGCCACCGACGTGATCGGCCTGAGCGCCGACGAAATCGGCCTGTGGGATGCCTCGGGGAGCAGCCTGCAACGCATCGAAAGGGTGATACGCGAGCGCTCCCTGAACAACGTGGCCGTCGTCGTCCACCATAAAAACGGCCAGCCGCTGACATGCGTGATTTCCAGTCGCCAGATCAACGTCGGCAACCAGCCCTGCATCGTCACCACCCTGCGGGATATCTCCCAGCAGCAGCGCTCCGAGGCGGCCCTCAAGGCCAGCGAGGAGAAATTCGCCAAGGCTTTCCATTCCAGCCCTGACGCGATCACCATCACCGAACGCGACAGCGGCCGCTACCTCGAAGTCAATGACGGCTTCTGCCGCCTGACCGGCTACCGCGCCGACGAAGTGATCGGGCACACGGTCTACGAGGTCGGTATCTGGGCCGAAGAAAAACAACGCATGGCGCTGCTGGCCGAACTGGAGCTCAAGGGCCGGGTGCATCACCAGGAAATGCTCGGGCGCAATAAACGCGGAGAGATCCTCACGGTGGAGGTCTCGGTCGAACCCATCATGCTCAATGAAACGGCCTGTCTGCTGCTGACCGCCCGGGACGTGAGCCTGTTGCGCAATGCCGAAGCACAGATCCGCCACCTGGCCTATCACGATCCGCTGACCAACCTGCCCAACCGCGCCTTACTGATGGATCGGCTGAGCCAGCAGATCGCCTTGCTCAAGCGCCATAACCTGCGGGGCGCCCTGCTGTTTCTGGACCTGGACCACTTCAAGCACATCAACGACTCCCTGGGCCACCCGGTGGGCGACACGGTGCTGAAAATCATCACCGCACGCCTGGAAGCCAGCGTGCGCCTGGAAGACACCGTGGCGAGGCTGGGCGGCGACGAATTCGTGGTGCTGCTCAGCGGCCTGGAAGGCACCCGCAGCGCAGTCAGCCAACAGGTACAGAACCTGGCCGACACTCTGCGCGAATTACTGTCGGAGCCGATGTTTCTCGATGGCCAACGGTTGCAAGTCACGCCGAGCATCGGCATGGCGCTGATTCCCGACCATGGCTCCACCCCCACCGACCTGCTCAAGCGCGCCGACATTGCGCTGTACCGCGCCAAGGATTCGGGGCGCAACACCTCGCAGATGTTCCACACCACCATGCAAAAAGCCGCCAGCGAACGGCTGCGCATGGAAACCGACCTGCGCCAGGCCTTGGCTCGCGGGGAGTTCAGCGTACATTTCCAACCTCAGGTCGACGCCCGGGACAACCGCATCATCGGCGCCGAAACGCTGGTGCGCTGGCATCACCCCGAATTGGGCGCCCAATCACCGAATGAATTCATCAAAGTGCTGGAGGACAGCGGGCTGATCCTGGAAGTTGGCACCTGGATTCTCGATGAAGCCTGCAACGGCTTCAAACAACTGATCGCCAAGGGCAAGATCGATCCGCTGCAATTCAGCCTGTGCGTGAATATCAGCCCACGGCAGTTCCGCCAGAGCGACTTCGTCGAGCGCATCGAAAGCTGCCTCGCCACCTATGGCCTGCCTTACGCCATGCTCAAGCTGGAAATCACCGAGGGCATCGTGATCCAGAACCTGGACGACACCATCGCGAAGATGCGTCGCCTGAAAAAATTGGGAGTGAGCTTCGCCATGGACGATTTCGGGACCGGTTATTCGTCGCTGACCTACCTCAAACGTCTGCCGGTGGATACCTTGAAAATCGATCAGTCATTCGTGCGCGACGCCACCAGCGACCCCAACGATACCGAAATCATCCGCGCCATCGTCGCCATGGCCCGCAGCCTTGAGCTGGAGGTGATCGCCGAAGGTGTCGAAACCCCGGAACAACTGAGTTTCCTGCAGGGGCTGGGTTGCCATTTGTACCAGGGCTACCTGCACAGTCGGCCGTTGCCGCTAGACGCGTTTGAGCGACTGTTGCCCTGACAAAGGAGCCCGCAATGAGGGCTCCACTAATGAAAAAGGGCGCCAATGGCGCCCTTCTTCATTAGTTGCGATGCATCAGTTTTGCAGCGCGGGTTGTTGCTGCGCCCCGTTGATCGGGATGCGCTTGGCTTTCGCCTCTTCCGGGATCACTCGCAACAGGTCGATGCTCAACAGACCGTTGCTCAGGCCGGCGGATTTGATCTCGATATGATCGGCCAACCGGAAGGACAGCTTGAACGCACGCTGGGCGATACCCTGGTGCAGGTAGGTCACGCTGTCGTTGCTCGCTTCGCGCTTACCACCGCTGATGGTCAGCACACCTTTTTCCACTTGCAGGTCCAGGTCGTCTTCCTGGAACCCGGCGGCGGCAACCACGATGCGATACTCGTCATCGCCATGTTTTTCCACGTTGTAGGGTGGATAGCTACTGCCCGGTTCGTTGCGCAAGGCGGTTTCGAACAGGTCGTTGAAACGGTCGAAGCCCACCGAGGAACGGAACAGAGGGGCCAGGGAAAATGCAGTACTCATGATTCAAATCTCCTGAAAAGTTCAGCAAGGTTTTTTGTCTCCGCGACCCGAATTCGGCATCGCGTAATCCCTATCTAGGGACCGCCAAAAACTTTTCAAGAGGTTGTTTTGAAATTTTTTTCAGGCCGCTTCGGTGCGCTGCACGCCGAGCAAATGGCCTACCGCGTCCAGGTCGGTTTCCCGGCGCAGGGCGGTAAACAGCTCCACCGCTTCGGGATAATTGCGAGTCAGCATCGCCAGCCACTGCTTCAACCGGCCGGGCGCCTGGCGTGGGGTCAATTGCTCGACCACCTGCACCCAGAAGTCCTGGAGCATCGGTTGCAACTCGGCCCAGGACAGCTCGATCACCTCTTCACCGGCCCTGGCCGCAGCGATCTGCCGGGCCAAATCAGGACGGGAAACGAGTCCGCGGCCGAGCATGATGTCTTCCACACCACTGATCTCGCGGCACCGGCGCCAGTCTTCAACGCTCCAGATATCGCCGTTGGCGAATACCGGGACCTTGACCACCTCCTGAACCCGTGGGATCCACTCCCAGTGGGCCGGTGGTTTATAGCCGTCGGTCTTGGTCCGCGCATGCACCACAATGTGCGCCGCGCCACCTTCGGCCAATGCCGTGGCACAGACCAACGCCCCATCCGGGCTGTCGAAACCCAGGCGCATCTTGGCGGTAACGGGAATGTGCCTGGGCACCGCGCGGCGCACGTGCTCGACAATTTCGTTGAGCAGCTCCGGCTCTTTGAGCAACACCGCCCCACCCCGTGATTTATTCACAGTCTTGGCCGGGCAGCCGAAGTTCAGGTCGATAACCTGCGAACCCAGCTCGCAGGCCAATGCGGCGTTCTCCGCCAGGCACACCGGATCGGAACCCAGCAATTGCACCCGCAGCGGTACGCCGGCAGCGGTCCGGGCACCGGTCAGCAGCTCAGGGGCAAGCTTGTGGAAATAGGCCGGTGTGAGCAGACGGTCATTGATGCGAATGAACTCGGTCACGCACCAGTCGATACCGCCAACACGGGTCAGAACGTCCCGCAGGATGTTGTCAACCAACCCCTCCATGGGCGCCAGGGCAATTTGCATGGAAAAACACACTCAACGAAAAACGTGCGGCAGTTTACCGGATTTTGCCCTCCACATCGGAATTCACCACCAATCCCCTGTGGGAGTTGAGCTTGCTCGCGATAGCGCTGGGTCAGCTTGCATTGATACCGAATGTGCGGCCGTCATCGCGAGCAAGCTCGGCTCCCACACTGGATCCCGCGTGTTCACAGATTCTGCATCCACCACAGATCCCTGTGGGAGCGAGCTTGCTCGCGATAGCGCTGGGTCAGTCTATGAGAATGCCGGATGTCATCAGCGCAGGACCATAACCCTCGATGAACTCCGGTGGCATGCGCTTGGGCCTGCCGGTGGATAGTTCAATGCAGACAAATGTGGTCTGGGCCCGCAATAACGTGGTGTTGTCGCTGGGGCGAATCAGCTGGAAATGCCGATTCATCTTCAATCGCTGATCCCAGTCGACGATCCAGGTAGCCAGTTGCAGCTCGTCACCTTCGTAGGCCGCCGCCAGGTAATCGATCTCATGACGCACAACCGCCATGGCCCGGTCCAGCCGCCGATACTCCACCAGATCCAGCCCCAGGCGCTGGGAATGGCGCCAGGCACAGCGCTCAAGCCAGGTGACGTATACCGCGTTATTGGCGTGGCCCAGCCCGTCGATGTCTTCAGCATTTACTTGAAGATCAATAATGAACGGCGTTGCCCGATCCCAGCCCATGCCCCTCTCCCAGTCGAATTTGGTGGGGGCCAGTGTAACGGATCCGAGCTTGACCGCCATCGCGGCCAAGCCTTGCTCCCACAGATCAAGCCGATTGCCGTGCTTGCAGACTGCGCCCGGCCAGCAGGGATAACACGCCATCAATAACGCGAGGATCGGCCAGCACCCGCTGGTGGCCGCCCTGCGGCAAGCGCAGCAAGCGGCTGTCGAACCAGGCTTCGTGAATCAGTTGCGATTCCTTGACCGAAACGAAGGTGTCGTCCTCGGCATGGACAATCAGCCCGGGCACGTCCAGTTGGTAATGGGCGACATCCATCCTCGAAGCCGGCATGCCCACATCGTTTTCCACTTGGCGAATGAAGGCCGATCGCGCCTTGGGCGGCAGCCCCATCATCCGGGCGAACCCACGCAGCACGCCAAGAATGCGCGCAGGCGCCGCAATGCTGACCAGAGTCTCGGTCCGCAACCCCAGCTGAACCGCGAGCATGGCACTGGCACCACCCATGGAATGCCCAACCACGGCTTGCAGCGGTGGTAACTCCGCCGCGGCTTCGAGCATGGCCCTGGCGAACAGCAGGACATTGGCCTCGCGCCCAGGTGAGCGGCCATGGGCCGGGCCGTCCAACGCCACCACCGTGTAGCCGGCACCTACCAGCGCCGTGATCAGCGCGGCAAATTGCGTGGGTCGCCCTTCCCAGCCATGCATCAACAAGACGGTCGGACCTTTGCCCCAACGCAAGGCGGACAGACCGAAGCGTAAGGTGATGCGCTCGGAGGTCGCCAGCAATGGCAGCTCCCAATCCCTTGGCGGCAAGTCCCGGGGACGCATGAACAGCGATCGCATCTTCTTCGCCACCAGGCCCGGAGCCACCCATCCCAGCGTGCCATTGACGCCACGAATCCAGCTAAACCTGTTCATCGCTCATCTCCAGGGCTTGCGCCTTAGCTCATCGCACCGCCGACTTGGCAGCGCGCAGCAACCGATCCGATAACTCTCCCGGGCCCAACGCTCGCGCCAAGGCCAGGCCGCCGACCATCAGGGCAATATCAGCCAAGGCCTTATCGGCGTCTTCCGGGCTGGCCGCCAACTGCGCAACCATCAGCTCAATATGCTCATTGAGCACCTCACGAAACTCATCCGGCAGCCGCCCGAGCTCGCCGACCGATGCCGGGATCGGGCAGGCCAGATCGGTGGAATCACGGTGCTTGCGCGACAGGTAGAACGCCGCCGCCAGGGTTCGCCGCTCCTCACCGGTCAGCTCGGCATCCATCTCGGCGATCAGACCGCGACGCTGGCTGAGCAGTTGCTTGAATGCCTCCAACATCAAGGCATCCTTGCTTTCGAAGTGGGCATAGAAGCCGCCCACTGTCAGCCCGGCGGCGCCCATCACCTCGCCGACACTCGGCTCGGCCGGCCCCCGCTGAATCAGCGCAGCACTGGCGGCCTTGAGTATGCGTTCGCGGGTTTGCGCTTTTTTATCGCTCATCGTTACCTCCGAATATTACGACTGAAATATTATCCATGTAATAATTTTCCGCAAGCGGAAATTTTGACCGCTGGTCAGAAGCATCGTTAAAGGAATTGAAGATTGGCCGAACGCCAGACAAACAAAAGGGCCATTCAAGAATTGAATGACCCTTATAAAATCCCGCAGAGCGGGTAATCGTGGCGTCCCCTAGGGGACTCGAACCCCTGTTACCGCCGTGAAAGGGCGGTGTCCTAGG
>LNAP01007668.1_pt2 | contig 22257 bp, 20 predicted proteins | sample 602601 | NCBI WGS metagenome assembly LNAP01 (sample SAMN02440304, study PRJNA202911) | soil metagenome | biome: Subtropical and temperate rainforests or woodlands; isolation source: soil samples (1 kg each in a 20% v/v slurry with milli Q water) were... ...
GCGCAGCGGCGCTTCCACCGTCTTGGAGCGCAGCATGGCGAGGGCGCGGGCGATGCGCTTGCGGGTGGTGCGGGGCGTGATCACCTCGTCGATATAGCCACGCTCGGCGGCGACGAAAGGCGAGAGGAAGCGCGCCTCGTATTCCTTGGTGAGCGCCGCGATCTTCTCGGGATCGTCGATATCGGCGCGGAAGATGATCTCGACCGCCCCCTTGGCGCCCATCACCGCGATCTGCGCGGTCGGCCAGGCATAGTTCACATCGCCGCCGACATGCTTGGACGCCATCACGTCATAGGCGCCGCCGAACGCCTTGCGGGTGATGACGGTGACCAGCGGCACGGTGGCCTGGCTATAGGCGAACAGCAGCTTGGCGCCGTGCTTGATCAGCCCGCCATATTCCTGCGCTGTGCCGGGCAGGAAGCCGGGGACGTCGACAAAGGTCACGATCGGAATCTCGAACGCATCACAGAACCGCACGAAACGGGCCGCCTTGCGCGAGGCGTCGGCGTCGAGCACGCCGGCCAGCACCATGGGCTGGTTGGCGACGAAACCGACGGTGCGGCCCTGCACGCGGCCGAAGCCGGTGATGATGTTGCGGGCGAAGCCCTGCTGGACCTCGAAGAAATCACCCTCGTCAGTGACTTTGCCGATCAGTTCCTTCATGTCGTAGGGCTTGTTCGGATTGTCGGGAATGAGGGTGTCGAGCGAGGCATCCACCCGTTCCGCCTCGTCGAAGGACGGCCATTCCGGCACGCCGGACTGGTTGTTGAGGGGAAGGAAGTCGATCAGCCGGCGCATCTGCAGCAGGCATTCGACATCGTTCTCGAACGCGCCGTCCGCGACCGAGGATTTGGTGGTGTGCACCTTGGCGCCGCCGAGCTCTTCGGAGGTCACGGTCTCGTTGGTGACGGTCTTCACCACGTCCGGCCCGGTGACGAACATGTAGGAGGCACCATGAAGATGAAGTCGGTCATGGCTGGCGAATAGACGTCGCCACCGGCACAAGGGCCCATGATGACGGAAATCTGCGGGATGACGCCGGACGCGGTGACGTTGCGCTTGAACACCTCGCCATAGCCGCCGAGCGCTGCCACGCCCTCCTGGATGCGGGCGCCGCCGGCATCGAACAGGCCGATGATCGGCGCGCGGGTCTTCAGCGCGAGATCCTGGATCTTGGTGATCTTCGCCGCGTGTGCCTCGGACAGCGAGCCGCCGAACACGGTGAAGTCCTTGGCGAACACGAATACCTGCCGGCCATTGACCGTACCCCAGCCGGTGACGACGCCGTCGCCGGGGGTCTTGGTGTTCTCCATGCCGAAATCGGTGCAGCGGTGCTGCACGAAGGTGTCGAATTCCTCGAACGAGCCAGTGTCCAGCAGCAGTGCGATGCGCTCGCGCGCGGTGAGCTTGCCGCGCTTGTGCTGGGCATCGATGCGCCGTTCGCCGCCGCCGAGGCGGGCGCCGGCGCGACGCTGTTCGAGCTCGTCGAGAATGTGCTTCATGCGGCCTGCCTCCCTGTCGCGCCGTTCCTCATCTCGGAGGCGGCGCGAGCGTTCAGTACAGGCTAGTCCCAAATGGCGGCTGAGAAAATCAGCATAAGGAAGGTAAGCATAAACCTCATATATCGAGGGTGTTGTCGCGTTCCCACTGGGTGAGGTGGCGGGAATAGGCGTCCCACTCCTCGGTCTTCAGCTTGATGAAGCCGTCGACCAGCGGGGCGCCGAGCGCGTTGCGCAGCACGGAGGATTTGCCCAGCGCGCGCAGCGCATCGAGCAGGTTGAGCGGCAGCTTCTTGGCGCCGCGCACCTTGTGGCCTTCGGTGTACATGTTGATGTCGAGCCGCTTGCCCGGCTCGCGCAGGTTCTGGATGCCGTCGAGGCCGGCCGCCAGCACGGCGGCGGGCATCAGATAGGGGTTGGCCGCGCCGTCTGGCAGGCGCAGTTCCAGGCGGCCGGCATCCGGGATGCGGATCATGTGGGTGCGGTTGTTGCCGGTATAGGTGACGGTGTTCGGTGCCCAGGTCGCGCCCGAGACGGTGCGCGGCGCGTTGATGCGCTTGTAGGAGTTCACCGTCGGATTGGTGAAGGCGCAGATCGCGTCGGCCGAGTGGATCAGGCCGCCGATGAAGTTGTAGCCGAGGTCCGACAGGCCGAGCTCGCCATCCTCGTCCTCGAACAGGTTCTCGTCGCCGGACCACAGCGAGGTGTGCATGTGGCACCCCGACCCCGTGAGGTCGATGAAGGGCTTGGGCATGAAGGTGGCGCGCAGGCCGTGCTTTTCGGCGATCGAGCGGGCCATGTACTTGAAGAAGACATGGCGGTCGGCGGTGACCAGCGCGTCGCCGAAGTTCCAGTTCATCTCGAACTGGCCGTTGGCGTCCTCATGGTCGTTCTGGTACGGGCCCCAGCCCAGGGTCATCATGCAATCGCAGATTTCCTTGATGACCTCGTAGCGGCGCATCAGGGCGGACTGATCGTAGCAGGGCTTGGTGGCGTTGTCGGAGGCGTCGGAGATCTTCGAGCCGTCGGGTGTGGTGAGGAAGAATTCGCACTCGACGCCGGTCTTCATCTGGTAGCCGAGCGAATCCGCGCCGAGCATGATGGTCTTCAGCACGTTGCGCGGGGCCTGCGCGACCAGTTCGTCATTCATCACCAGGTCGGAGGCCAGCCAGGCGACTTCCGGCTTCCAGGGCAGCTGGATCAGGCTTTCCGGGTCCGGCATCGCGAACAGGTCGGCATCGGCCGGGCTCATGTCGAGCCAGGTGGCGAAGCCGGCAAAGCCCGCGCCGGACTTCTGCATGCCGCCGATGGCGGCGGCGGGCGCCAGCTTGGCGCGCAGGCTGCCGAACAGGTCGACATAGGAAATCAGGAAGTACTTGATGCCGAGTTCCTTGGCGGCATAGGCGAGATCGTTGGCCATCGTGTCCGGTCCTGTTCCCCTGCGGCCCGTTTCGGGCTCGTGTCTCGAAGTGCCGTGCAATACCCGCGCCGGTCCAGGCGCAGGCTCAGAACGAACCGCCCCGGCCCGGTATCCAGTCGGTGCCGGCGAGCGGCACGTTGGCCATGGCGGCGGCCTCGATGGTCAGCGCCACGAGGTCTTCCGGCTCCAGATTATGCACATGGCTCTTGCCGCAGGCCCGCGCGATGGTCTGGCACTCCAGTGTCAGCACCGCGAGGTAGTTGGCGAGCCGGCGGCCGGCCGCGACCGGATCGAGCCGCGCCATCAGCGCCGGGTCCTGCGTGGTGATGCCGGCGGGATCGCGGCCCTCGTGCCAGTCGTCATAGGCGCCGGCGGTGGTGCCGAGCGCCTCATACTCGCCCTGCCAATGCGGATCGTTGTCACCCAGCGCCACGAGGGCCGCCGTGCCGATGGCCACCGCGTCCGCGCCGAGCGCGAGGGCTTTCGCCACGTCCGCGCCGTTGCGGATACCGCCGGAGACGATGAGCTGCACCTTGCGGTGCATGCCGAGGTCCTGCAGTGCCTTGACCGCCTGCCGGACGGCGGCCAGCGTCGGGATGCCGACATTCTCGATGAAGATTTCCTGCGTCGCCGCCGTGCCGCCCTGCATGCCGTCGACGACCACGACGTCGGCGCCGGACTTCACAGCCAAGGCCGTGTCGTAATAAGGACGCGCGGCACCGACCTTCACGTAGATCGGCTTTTCCCAATCGGTGATCTCGCGCAGCTCCTCGATCTTGATCTCCAGATCGTCCGGCCCGGTCCAGTCGGGATGACGGCAGGCCGAGCGCTGGTCGATGCCTTCGGGCAGCGTGCGCATCTTGGCGACGCGCTCGGTGATCTTCTGGCCGAGCAGCATGCCGCCGCCGCCGGGCTTGGCGCCCTGGCCGATAACCACCTCGATGGCGTCGCAGCGCTTGAGGTCGTCCGGGTTCATGCCGTAGCGCGAGGGCAGGTACTGGTAGACGAGCTGGGTCGAGTGCCCGCGCTCCTCATTGGTCATGCCGCCATCGCCCGTGGTGGTGGAGGTGCCCATGGCAGAGGCGCCGCGCCCGAGCGCTTCCTTGGCATTGGCCGAGAGCGAGCCGAAGCTCATGCCGGCGATGGTGATCGGGATCTTCAGTTCGATCGGCTTCTTGGCGAAGCGCGAGCCCAGCACGACCTCGGTCGAGCACTTCTCGCGATAGCCCTCCAGCGGGTAGCGCGACATCGAGGCGCCGAGGAACAGCAGGTCGTCGAAGTGCGGAACCTTGCGCTTGGCGCCGCCGCCGCGGATGTCGTAGATGCCGGTGGCCGCCGCGCGGCGGATTTCCGACAGCGTGTATTCGTCAAACGTCGCCGACATGCGCGGCGTGGTGCGCGGGGTATTCGAGTGATCGGTCATCGCGCGCGCCTCAATAGCTCGAAACATTGTCGACGTGGAAATGGTAGAGCGTGCGGGCCGAGCCGTAGCGGCGGAACTCGGAGATATCGACCTCCCGGCGGCTTCCAGCTTGGCGGCCAGCAGCGCCTTGTGCTCCTCGCGCATGTCCTTCTCGATGCAGTCGGCGCCCAGGCTGGCGACCGAGCCGCGCACGAACAGCTTCGCCTCATAGAGGCTGTCGCCGAGCGCATCGCCGGCATCGCCCAGCACGGTGAGCGTGCCGGCCTGCGCCATGAAGGCCGACATATGGCCGATCGAGCCTTTCACCACGATGTCGACTCCCTTCATCGAGATGCCGCAGCGCGCCGAGGCGTTGCCGTCGATGATGATCATGCCGCCGCAGCCGGTGGCGCCGGCCGCCTGGCTGGCATCGCCTTTTACGTGGATGAGGCCGGACATGATGTTCTCGCCCAGGCCGACGCCGGCATTGCCGTTCACTATGAGGCGGGCCTGCTTGTTCATGCCGCCGCAATAATAGCCGACCGCCCCGTCGATCTCGACGGTCACTGGCGCATCGAGGCCAGCGGCGATGGCGTGCAGGCCGCGCGGATTGGCGATCTGCCACAGCGTGTCGTCATCGGGGGAAAGCTTGTGCAGGGCGGCGTTCAGCTCGCGCAGCGTGGTCACAGTGAGGTCGATCTGCGTGGCATTATCGCCGGGCACGGTACGGGACAAAGTGAGGTTCATGCTGCGCGATCCCAGAAATAGACCTTTGCCGGCTCCGGCTCGAACACGCGGGCATTGGCGATGCCCGGCAGGCCGGCCAGCGCGCGGTATTCCGAACCGAAGGCGACATAGCCATCGGTTTCCGCCATGACGGCGGGCTTGCAGGCGATCGGGTCGCGCAGCACGCCGAAGCCGCTCTCGGTGCCGACCACGAAGGTGTAGAAGCCGTCGAGATCGCTCAGCGAATGCTCCAGCGCCTCGCCCAGCGTATCCCCGCCGCGCATGCGGTAGGTGAGGTAGGCGGCGGCGACTTCGCTGTCGTTTTCGGTGGTGACGTGCAGGCCCTCGCGCTCCAGCAGGCGGCGCACGCCAGCATGGTTCGACAGCGAACCATTATGCACCAGGCACTGGTCGGGGCCGGTGGAGAAGGGATGGGCGCCGTCGGTGGTCACCGCGCTCTCGGTCGCCATGCGGGTGTGGCCGATGGCGTGGGTGCCGCTCATCGCCTCGAGCTTGAAGCGGCGGGCGACCTCGACCGGCAGGCCGACTTCCTTGTAGAGCTCCATCCGGCTCCCAGTTCCGACCACCACCACCCCAGGGGCGAGGCTGGCGAGGCTGGCGAGCCTGGCGCGCACTGCGCTCTCCTCGGCGGCCGCAACGCTCAGCACGCCATGGGTATCACGGGCGATGATCGGGTGGCCGAGCTGGGTACCGAGGGCAATGAAATCGATGCCCGCCGGGCCGCGCAGCGTGAGCTTGATCAGCCCCGGCGAGCCGGCGCCATAGACCGCGAAGCCGGCCGAATCCGGCCCGCGATCGCACATCACATCGAGCATTTCCGAGAGCATGGCGCCCAATTGGGGCTCAAGTCTGGGGTCTTTGAGGAAGAGACCGACAATGCCGCACATCGGCAGGGCTCCTGACGCATGAATCTGTTTCGCGAGTTCCGTTTCCTTTTAGGAGCGGGTCGCGAAATCGTCAATCAGGGGAATAAGTTTTTCTCTACAGGAAATACGCAGATCAGCTCAGCGTGGATCGCGGGGGTAGATGATGATCGATAGATAGGTCATCGGCCGCACCAGCAATTCCTCCGGTCCGTGGGGCGCGGCCGAGTCGAACAGCAGCGAATCCCCGGGGCGCAGATGATAGTTGCGGTCGCCGTGGCGATAGACCACCTCACCTGAGAGCATGTGGATGAACTCGACGCCGGCGTGGCGGAAGCCGGTATAGGGCACCGCCTCCTCGCTCAGCGTGATGAGGTACGGCTCGACGGCGACCTCGCCGCCCAGCGCGTGGCCGAGCAACTCATACTGATGTCCCACCTTGGTGCCGCGCCGCTCGATATGCACGCCCTGTCCGGCCGGCACGAACGAGCAGTCGCGCTTTTCCTCGAAGCTGGCGAACAACGTCGACAGCGGCACGTTCAGCACGTTGGAGATCGATTGCAGCGTCGCCAGCGAGGGCGAGATCAGCCCGTTCTCGATCTTCGAGAGCATGCCGACCGAAATGCCGGCGGCGCTCGCGAGGTCCGAGACGGTGAGGTCGAGGTCGCGCCGCACGGTGCGGACCTGGATGCCGAGCGCCTGCTCCAGCGTGCGCTCGTTCGCCGCCGGGGCACCGGAGCCGGTATTCAGTGGCCGCTTCCAAAGCTTTCGTCCGGTTCTGCTTGCGCTGTCCCTCGGTCAAGTCCCGTGCCCCTTCCCGCATCCGACGATAAGACGCATTCTTAGCCGGGAAATGTCGAGCCCGATATGCGCAGCGTCATAGAGGCTTGGCATTCATCGTGCATTCGGAAAGCACGATGATACATCTCCGCGCCCTCCCGCCAGTGAATGGTCCGATCCCCCATGTATGATTACGACATGATTGTCATCGGCAGCGGCCCGTCCGGTCGCCGCGCGGCCGTGCAATCGGCAAAGCTGGGCAAGTCCGTTCTCGTCGTCGAGAAGGGGCGGCGGGTCGGCGGCGTCTCGGTGCACACCGGCACCATCCCCTCCAAGACGCTGCGCGAGACGGTGCTCAATCTTTCCGGCTGGCGCGAGCGCGGCTTTTATGGCCGTGGCTACCGGGTGAAACAGAACATCGATGCCGCCGACCTGATGGCGCGGCTGCACAAGACGCTCGACCACGAGGTCGAGGTGCTGGAGCATCAGTTCAGCCGCAATGCGGTGCGCACCGCGCGGGGCGAGGCGAGCTTCGTCTCCCCTAACGAAATCAAGATCACCGGCGAGAGCGGCGACCGCCAGAACGTGACCGGCGAACACATATTGATCGCCTGCGGCACCCACCCGTTCCGCCCGGATTACGTGCCGTTCAACGGCACCACCGTGTTCGACAGCGACGAGATCGTCGAACTGCCGAAGCTGCCGCGCAGTCTCGCAGTCATCGGCGCGGGCGTGATCGGCGTCGAATACGCCACCATCTTCAGCGCGCTCGATGTCGCGGTGACGCTGATCGAGCCGCGCACCACCTTCCTCGATTTCATCGACAAGGAGCTGATCGAGGAATTCGTCCACGAGCTGCGCGACCGCAACGTCGCGCTGCGGCTGGGCGCGGCCGTCACCTCGATCCAGCTCGGGCCGGACGAGCGGCCGATCTGCAAGCTGGCGGACGGGCGCACCGTCGCCACCGACATGCTGCTGTTCGCCGCCGGCCGCGTCGGCTCGACCGACAAGCTCAATCTGGAGGCGGCGGGCCTGGCGGTGGACCATCGCGGGCGCATCGCGGTCGAACCGAAGACGCTGCAAACCTCGGTGCCGCACATTTATGCGGCGGGCGACGTGATCGGCTTCCCGAGCCTCGCCTCCACCTCGATGGAGCAGGGCCGCGTCGCCGCCTGCCACGCCTTCGGCCTCGCGCCGCCGCCGCCGCCGGAATTCTTCCCCTATGGCATCTATTCGGTGCCGGAAATGTCGACGGTCGGCATGAGCGAGGAGGAGGTCCGCCGGCGCGAAATCCCTTATGAGTGCGGCATCGCCCGGTTCCGCGAGACCTCGCGCGGCCACATCATGGGTCTGAACAATGGGATGATGAAGATGATCTTCTCGGTGAAGACCCGTCGCCTTTTGGGCGTGCACATCGTCGGCGAGGGCGCGACCGAGCTGATCCATATCGGCCAGGCGGTGCTGAACCTCAAAGGCACGATCGACTATTTCATCGAGAACACGTTCAACTACCCGACGCTGGCCGAGGCCTACAAGATCGCTGGCCTCGACGCCTGGAACCGCATGTCCCGCGTCGCCGAGGCCGGCGATCATCCGCATGCGTCCTAATAGGGGCCGGTCAGGTGCAGTCGCGCGAGTAGGTGTTCGGGCGGCTGAGCGCCGGTGACGACCTCGACAAATAGGTCGGCATAAGCCAGGTCGTCTTCGTTCTTCAGAGCTGTGCCGTTAAGCGCCAGGAAGGCGAGCATCGCGAACCATGCCGCTCGTTTGTTGCCCTGCTCGAACGGGTGATTGCGCGCGATGGCAAGAGCAAGCGCGAGACCAAGCCGGGCTATGTCGTCATCATCCTCATAGTGCCATCGATTCCGAGGCACCATGACGGCGGATTCGAGCAGACCCGCGTCGCGTATGAGGAAGGGTTCGCCCGTCGCCCGAACGACGGCCTCGCCTATGTCGGCAACAGCAGCCGTCTCCAGCCAGAGCGGCTCGTTCATTCTATTCAGCGAGCCGGGCGGCGACCTTTGACCAACGCTTCAGAGCCGCCTCGGTAAAAGCCTTCGCGTCGAACGTCGCGCCAGGCGGCACCTGGTAATCAATCCCGCCTTCGCGCAGTGCGGTGTTAGTGCGCAATGTTGCGTCGTTAGCATTAGTGATTTCGGCCGACGTGTCGGTAGAGGAAGATGCGCCGGAGGAACGTTTCTCAGTCGAACTCTTCGAGCGCCCGCTTTGCTGGGACAAGGCGGATGCGGCAACTGCTTTGATATTTTTGATGTTGCGGTGGAATCCCGCAGGTGTTTCAATTTTGCGCCGCTTGCTCATGGCATCAATGTAGCTTTGAGCGGCCCCTTCTTCAATGTGCTCCCACCAAACTCTCTTTACGCCTCGACCTGCCGCTGCGCCGCCGTCAGGGTGTTCTGCAGCAGGCAGGCGATGGTCATCGGGCCGACGCCGCCGGGCACCGGGGTGATGAGGCCGGCAATGCCCTGTGCCTCGTCGAACGCCACGTCACCGACGAGGCGGGTGCCGCCATCGGGCTTGGCGATGCGGTTGATGCCGACATCGATCACGGTGGCGCCCGGCTTGATCCAGTCGCCCTTGATCATCTCCGGACGGCCGACCGCGCCGACGAGGATATCCGCGCGCCGGCACACCTCGGGCAAATCTCGGGTGCGCGAATGGGCGATGGTAACGGTGCAGTCCTCGCGCAGCAGCAACTGCGCCAGCGGCTTGCCGACGATGTTGGAGCGCCCAACCACGACGGCCTCCAGCCCGGCCAGCGAACCCAGATTAGCTTTCAGCAGCATCACGCAGCCGAGCGGCGTGCAGGGCACCAGCGCGTCCAGCCCGACCGCGAGGCGGCCGGCATTCACCACATGGAAGCCGTCGACATCCTTGGCGGGGTCGATGGCGGCGAGCACCTTCTGCGTCCGGGCAGCGGAAGCTGCACCAGGATGCCGTGCACATCAGGGTTGGCATTCAGCGCATCGATCAGCGCGAGCAGCGCCGCCTCGGTCGTCTCGGCCGGCAAAGCGTGCTCGATCGACGCCATGCCGGCTTCAAGCGTCTGCTTGTTCTTGTTGCGGACATAGACCGTGCTGGCGGGATCGGTGCCGACCAGCACCACGGCAAGGCCCGGCGTCACGCCGGTGCGGGCGATGAACGCGGCGACATCCCCGGCGAGGCGGCCGCGCATCTGTTCCGCGAACGCCTTGCCGTCGATCAGGCGGGTCTCGACCATCGGGCTCTCCAGTAGTGTCAGTCGCGGAACACGACGGTCTTGTGGCCGTTCGTCAGCACGCGGTCATCGAGGTGCCAGGCGAGCGCACGAGCGAGCACGCGGCGCTCGATGTCGCGGCCCTTGCGCACCAAATCCTCGGCGGAATCCTGATGGGTGATGCGCTCGACGTCCTGCTCGATGATTGGACCCTCATCGAGGTCCGAGGTCACATAATGCGCCGTCGCGCCGATCAGCTTCACGCCGCGCGCATGCGCCTGATGGTAGGGCTTGGCGCCCTTGAAGCCGGGCAGGAAGGAGTGGTGGATGTTGATGCAGCGGCCCGACAGCTTGGCCGACAGCCCGTCCGAGAGCACCTGCATGTAGCGCGCGAGCACCGCGACCTCGGCGCCGGCCGACTGGAACAGTTCCCACAACTGGGTCTCCTGTTCCATCTTGGTCGCCTTGGTGACGGGTAGATAATGGAACGGGATGCCGCCGAAATCGAGGTGAGCATACGTCTCGCGCGGGTAGTTGGCGGCAATCGCGACGATATCCATCGGGATCTCGCCGATGCGCCAGCGGTACAGCAGATCGGCGAGGCAATGGTCGAATTTGGAGACCAGCAGCATCACCCGCCGCTTCTGCGAGCGGGCGCGGATGCGCCAGTCGAAGCCGAACTTTTCCGCCAGCGGCGCGAACTCGGCGCGCAGCTTTTCCACCGCGTTGTCGTCGCTCACCCGGGCGAACATGACGCGCATGAAGAAGCGTCCGCTCTCGGTGTCGTCGAACTGCTGCGCCTCGAGGATGTTGCCGCCATGCTCGAACAGGAAAGTGGCCACCGCCGCGACGATGCCGGGGCGGTCCGGGCAGGACAGGGTCAGGACGTAGGGCTCGGAAGATTGGGGCTCGGAAGATTCGGTCATGGCTGTTCTCGTCAGGACGCGCCGGCGGCTTTGGTGGCACGCGTCGCGCGAGGTTTTAGGGGAGGAGGGCAAGCGCGCGTCGCGCCGCCCTCAACCTCACCCTTCCAGCCGAAGCCCGTACTCCAGCGAGGCGCTGACCAGAATGCGCAGCAGGGCGCCGGCATAGCTGCGCGCCACCAGCACGCGGTAGCTGGGTGATGCGTCCAATTGCCAGAAAGTGACGCCGACATAGGACACCACGGTCGCCGTCGCATCGCCCGGCTTGAACACGCTGGGGTCGAGGTCGATGGCGACGTTCTTGCCCCACATTTCCCGTGCGCTAGGCCCGGAAATATCGATGACAACATAGCCATCGCTTTGCTCTGTGACGGCGGCACTGCCTCCGAGCGAAGTCTTCAGCGTGTCGGCCAGTTCGGTATCGGCTTCCGATGTGGCTAGCCAGCGGCCGGGTGCGGTGCCGATGAAGGTTGTGCCGCCGGCGGTCACCGCGCGTGGGCCGTCCGGCAGCTCGACGTTGAGCACCTGTCGAAACGCCGCCCCCTTGAGGGCGGCGAGCGTGGCGATCGCGACATCGTCACGCAGATGGGCGACGACGCCGGGCTCGCCCACGCGGCCATAGTGGCCGGGCGGCGGCAACTCGGTGACGGGGATGGCCTCCAAAGGATGGGTCATTGCCGTTCTCGGATCAGACACGCTGGCGCTCCCCTTCCGGGTCGATGAAGCCGGGCGAACAGACTTCGACCTCGATATCGCCGCCGCGCACCGGGTCATAGGCGCGCAGAACCTCGCCGATGCGCTCGGGGCCACGCGACAAGAAACCCAGCCCGATCCAGTGCCCAAGATGCGGCGAGAACGCCACCGAGCTCATATAGCCCTCGTCATGGGTGAGATCGGCCGGCTGGCCCTTGGCAATGAAGTGCGCGCCGGCCCGCAGCCGCTGTGTCGCATCCACCGGCTTGAAGCCGACAAACATTGGGCGGGCAGGGTCGACCATGCCGGGACGCCCGGCCATGACGCGGCCGATATAGTCCTTCTTGGTCGAGGCCATGCGGCCAAGGCCGAGGTCACGCGCATTGGTCTGGCCGGTCAGCTCATTGCCGGAGACGTGGCCCTTCTCGATGCGCAGCACGCCGAGCGTCTCGGTGCCATAGGGCGTGATGCCGAATTCTTCGCCCGCCTTCATCAGGGCGGCAGCCAGCGCCATGCCATGGCGCGCCGGCACGGCGATCTCGTAGCCGAGTTCGCCGGAGAAGGAGAGCCGGAACAGTCGCGCCTCTACCCCGCCCATGATGCGCGCCTCCACGGCGCCCATGAAGGGCAGGCCGGCATTGGAGACATCGACGCCCTCGTCGACGATCCGCGCCAGCACATCGCGCGAACGCGGCCCTGCGAGCGCGATCTGCGCCCATTGTTCGGACACCGAGGCGATCTGTACATCGAGTTCCGGCCACAGCACCTGCAGGCAGAATTCGAGGTGCTGGTAGACCTTCGCCGCATTCGCCGTGGTGGTGGTCATCACATAATGGTCGGGGGCGAGGCGTGCGGTGGTGCCGTCGTCCAGCACCAGCCCGTCCTCGCGCAGCATCACGCCATAGCGTGCCTTGCCGACCGCCAGCGTGGAATAGGTGTTGATGTAGACCCGGTCGAGGAAGGCGCCGGCATCAGGGCCCTGAAGGTCGATCTTGCCGAAGGTCGAGACGTCGATCATCCCGACCGAGGCGCGAACCGCCTTCACCTCGCGGTTGACGGTCTCCAGCCAGTCCTTCTCGAAAATACTGCGCGCGCAGCCACGCCCCCGTCTCGATGAATACCGCGCCCTGGGCGGCCGCCCACTCATGGGTCGGCGTGAGGCGGGTCGGGCGGAAGTCCTTCCCGACATGATGGCCGGCCAGCGCGCCGAGCGACACCGGCGTGTAGGGCGGGCGGAAGATGGTGGTGCCGGTCTCGGCAATGCCGGCCCCTGTCAGCGCCGCCATGATGGCGAGGCCGGTGACGTTCGAGGTGCGGCCCTGGTCGGTCGCCATGCCCAGCGTGGTGTAGCGCTTGAGGTGCTCGACCGAGCGGAAACCTTCCTTATGGGCGATCGCGACATCCTTGGCGGTGACGTCGTTCTGGAAGTCGACGAAGGCCGGCCCCTTGGAATCAGCGACATGCCAGAACGGCTGGATCACCGGCGCGTCCTCGTCTGCCGAGGGCACGTTGAGCGGGCGGGTGGCGAAGCCGAGATCGGCGGCCGCCTTGGCGCCTGCAAGCGCGCCCTCGCGCAGAATCGCGCCGAGCGCGAAGGTCCCAGTTGCGGCGCCCGCCACGCTCAGGCCGGGCGGCGTGGTGCCGGGCACGAAGGCGGCGATGGCATCGTTCCACACCGGCCGGCCGCCATGGTGGCAGGTGAGGTGGACGCTGGGCGACCAGCCGCCGGAAACGGCGAGGGTGTCGATGTTCAGGCGCTCGGTGCGCCCGCCGCTGGCGACATCGATGCCGGAGAGCACCTTGCCATGGGTGGCGGTGACGCGAGCATCCAGCAGTGTGCGAATGCCGGCCTGCTGCGCCAGCGCGGCAAGCGGAGAGGAAACCGCCGCCCGCACATCGATGATCGCCTCGATATTCGCGCCGGCAGCCTTCATCTCGGCCGCGCCATGCCACGCGGCGTCATTATTGGCGAACACCGCGATGCGCTTGCCCGGTGCGACGCCAAAACGGTTGATATAGGTCCGCACCGCGCCCGCCAGCATCACGCCCGGCCGGTCGTTACCGCCGAACACGATCGGCCGCTCGGTGGCGCCGGCCGCCAGGATCGAGCGCTTGGCATTGATGCGCCACAGCCGGTGGCGCGGCTGGAACGGCGCCGGGGTGGCCAGATGGTCGGCCACGCGCTCCAAAGCGCCATAGGTGCCGCTGTCGTAGACCCCGAACACCGTGGTGCGGGTCATCAGGCGGACGTTCGGCAGGCTGGCGAGTTCCGCGATGATGCCGGCAGCGAAGGCGCTGGCCGGCTTGCCGTCGAGCTCGCGGCTCGAGGAATTGAGCTGCCCGCCGGGCAAAAAGTCTTCATCGGCGACGATGACACGGGCGCCGGAGCGGGCGGCGGTAAGTGCCGCCATCAGGCCGGCGGCCCCTAGGCCGATGACGAGGATATCGCAGAAGGCGTTGGCCTTCTCGTAATGGTCGGGGTCCGGCGCCTCGGCCGCGCGCCCCAAGCCAGCGGCGCGGCGGATGATCGGCTCATAGAGCTTCTCCCACGCCTTCGCCGGCCACATGAAGGTCTTGTAGTAGAAGCCCGCGCCGAGGAACGGCGAGAACAACCCGTTGACGCTCATCAGGTCGAACGCCAGCGACGGCCAGCGGTTCTGCGAAGACGCTTCCAGCCCGTCGAACAGCTCGACCACGGTGGCGCGGGTGTTGGGCTCGCGCCGTGCGCCGGCGCGCAGCTCGACCAGCGCGTTCGGCTCCTCCGGTCCCGCCGACAAGATGCCGCGCGGGCGGTGATACTTGAACGAGCGCCCAACGAGGCGGACATCGTTGGCCAGCAGCGCCGAGGCCAGCGTGTCGCCGGCAAAGCCGGGATAGCTTTTGCCGTCGAACGAAAAGCCGAGCGGGCGGCTGCGGTCGATCAGACCGCCTTTGCTAAGCCGGCTCATGCCCGTGCCCTCGCCAGCGTGGCGCCTTCAACGGCGTGATTGCGCGTGTCGCGGGCAACCTTCACCCACTGGCGGCATCCCGCGGCGTGGTACCAGAATTCCTGGTGCGGCCCGGCCGGGTTGTCTCTGAGATAGACGTAATCGGCGAAACGCTCTTCGGCATCCGCAGAGGCGGGGTCGGGACGGGTCAGCGTGGCATCGCCGAGATAGGCGAATTCATGCGCGTCGCGGTCGCCGCAATAGGGGCAGGGAATACGCATCAGTGCAGGTTCGGCTGGGCGCCGACTCCCTTTTCGTCGATGAGATGTCCGGTGCGGAAGCGGTCCAGCCGGAAGGCGGTGCCGACTTTGTGCGGCTCGCCCCGCGCCATCAGATGGGCGAAGCACCAGCCCGAGGCCGGGGTCGCCTTGAAGCCGCCATAGCACCAGCCGGCATTGAGATAGAGCCCCGGCAGCGGCGTGGTGTCGATGATCGGCGAGCCGTCCATCGACATATCCATGACGCCGCCCCAGTGGCGCAGCAGCCGGAGCCGGCCGAGACGCGGCATCAGCGCGACGCCGGCCTCCGCGACATCCTCGATGACCGGGAGGTTGCCGCGCTGGGCGTAGCTATTGTAGCCGTCGATATCGCCGCCGAAGACGAGGCCGCCCTTGTCGGACTGGCTGATATAGAAATGCCCGGCCCCGAAGGTGACGACGCCGTCGACCAGCGGTTTCAGCCCTTCGGACACGAAGGCCTGCAGCACATGGCTCTCGATCGGCAGGCGCAGGCCGGCCTGTGAGGCGATGCGGGAGGTGTTGCCGGCAACCGCGAGCCCGACCTTGCCGGCGCGGATGGCGCCGCGCGTGGTCTCGACGCCGACGATCGCGTCTCCCTCGCGCAAGAATCCGGTGACTTCGCAGTTCTGGATGATATCGACGCCGAGCGCGTCGGCGGCGCGCGCATAGCCCCACACCACGGCATCGTGCCGGGCGGTGCCGCCGCGCTTCTGCAGCAGGCCGCCTTGGATCGGGAAGCGCGCATTGGCGAAGTCAAGATAGGGGTACATGCCCCGCACCGCCTCGCGGTCGAGCAGTTCGCTGTCGGCACCGCTGAGCCGCATGGCGTTGCCGCGCCTTGCATAGGCGTCGCGCTGGGCGTCGGAATGATAGAGGTTGAGCACGCCGCGCTGGCTGACCATCGCGTTGTAGTTCAACTCCTGCTCCAGCCCTTCCCACAGCTTCATCGACAGCTCGTAGAACGGCTCATTGCCCGGCAGCAGATAGTTGGAGCGGATGATGGTGGTGTTCCGCCCCGCATTGCCCGAGCCGATATAGCCCTTCTCGATCACCGCGACGTTGCGGATGCCGTGGACCTTGGCGAGGTAATAGGCGGTGGCCAGCCCGTGGCCGCCGCCGCCGACGATGATCAGGTCGTAAGCGGGCTTGGGCGCGGCGTCGCGCCAGGCGGGCTTCCACCCGGCCTGGCCGGACAGGCCGTTCTTGAGGATGCTGAGGAAGGAATAGCGCATCGGCGGCTCGGTCTCGCGACGTTTCCTGAACTATGCTGAATTAGCTATAACTAGGCTTGAAGCGGATGATAATATAAGTTTTGGTTATGACCCTGACCCCCGACGCTCTGCCCTTCGACCTCCGCGCGCTGGAGATATTCCTTGCCGTCTGCGATGCCGGCACCATGGCGCAGGCCGCACGGCGGCTGGGGCTGACGCAGCCGGCGATCTCGCAAGGCATCGCCGACCTCGAAAGGCGCATGGGCGTCTCGCTGTTCGACCGGCGCGCGCGCCCGCTCGCCCTCACCGCCGCCGGTGGGGCGCTACGCCAGCGGGCGAGTGCGCTCTTGTCGGAAGCCCGCCAGATCGCACCGCTGCTGCGCGAGGCGGAGCATGCCCGCCTGCCGCTGCTTCGGGCGGGGCTGGTGGATTCGCTGTCGCGCGCGCTGATGGCGCCGCTCGCCGGTCGGCTCAACGAGATGGCCGATCAGGTCTCGCTGCTCTCGGGCCTCACCGCCTCGCATGCCGGCGCGCTGCTGACGCGCCAGCTCGATCTGCTGGTCGGCGCCGACGACCTCGACGAGATCGAGGGGTTGGAGCGCTGGCCGCTGCTGAGCGAGCCCTACATGCTGCTGATGCCGGAACATCTGCCGCGCCCGACCCGTGCCGGCGATCTGGATGAGCTTGCCCGGCAGGCGCCGCTGGTGCGCTTCACCGCCCGCTCCAAGACCGGGATCGAGATCGACCGGCATCTGCGCCGCCTGCGGCTCGATCTGCCGCGCCGGCTGGAATTCGACACGCCCTATGGGGTGACGGCGAGCGTGGCGGACGGTGCGGGCTTCGCCATCACCACGCCGCTGTGCCTGCTGGAGGCCGCGGTGCCGCTGACCGGACTGGCCTGCTGGCCGCTGCCGGGACCGGGTCTGGTGCGTCACCTGACCTTGATCGCCCGCAAGCAGGAGCTCGGCCGCCTGCCGCGCGAGGTCGCCGCCTTCTGCCGGGCGCGGCTGGCAGGGCAAGCGGACGCGATCCGCGCGCTGGTGGGCGAGCGGCTGGCGGAGGAGTTCCGGGTCGAGGTGTAATCAGCCGTTATAGCGCCGTACCGCCAGCACGGCATTGAGGCCGCCGAACGCGAAGCTCGAGGAGATCGCCACGTCCGGCGTTGCCGCCCGCGCGGCGTTCGGCACGCAGTCGATGTCGCATTCGGGGTCGAATTCGTTGAAGCCCATGGTCGGCGGCAGGAAACCCTCGCGCAACGCCAGCACCGTGGTGACGAGGTCCAGCGCGCCCGAGGCGTTCATGGTGTGGCCATATTGCGACTTCGACGAGGAGACCGGCAGCCTTGCGAGGTGATCGCCGAACACATGGCGCAGCGCGGCCGTCTCGGTCTTGTCGTTCAGCACCGTGGCGGTGCCGTGGGCGCTCACATAGTCGACCGCTTCCGGTTTGAGGCCGGCATCCTCCAGCGCGAAGTGCATGGAGGCCGCCGCGCTCGCCATGTCGGGAGCTGTGATGTCCATGCCGTCGGCGCTCATGCCGAAGCCGATCATCTCGCCATGGATGGTGGCGCCGCGGGCAATGGCGCGGTCCATGTTCTCCAGCACCACGGCGCCGCCGCCCTCGCCGATGACGAGGCCGGACCGGTCCTTCGAGAAGGGGTTGCAGCCATGGGGGGCGAGCACCCGCAGGGCTTCCCAGCTCTTCAGCATGCCGTAGGTGAGCTGCGATTCCCCACCGCCGGCGACCGCGACGTCCAGCATGCCGGAGCGGATCATGTGGAACGCCGTGCCGATGGAATGCGAGGCCGAGGAGCAGGCCGAGGCGATGGAGAAGGCGGGGCCGTGGATGCCGAGATCCATGGTGACATGGCTTACCTGCCCGCTCGGCATGGCGCGCGGCACGGTAAAGGGATGCGGTCGCGGCGCCTTCTCAAGATAGATCTTGCGGTAGCTGTCATCGACGGCGTGGAAGCCGACGGCGGCGGCGAAGATGGCACCGGCGCGGTGGCGCGCCACGCCTTCCAGCGCCGGGCCGGCATCCGCCATTGCCTGACGGGCGACGACGACAGCGAACTGCGACGTGCGGTCGATCAGCGAAAGCTGGCGCGGCTCGAAATGCTCTTCCGGTTTGAAGCCGCGAACCTCGGCGGAGATCCTGGTCTTCATGGTCGAGACGTCGACGCCCTGCGTCTCGCCTATGCCGACCGTGCCGGCGCGCAGTCCCGCCAGATGCGCGCTCACATCGTTGCCGAGTGCGGAAAGCACGCCGAGCCCGGTTATCGCCACACGCGCGGCCATCAGGCCGATTTCGCCTGCTTGGCGGCGAGCAGCGTCGCGACATGCTCGACCAGCGTGCCGACCGTGACATCGCTGCTGTTCAGCGGGCCGTCATTGGGGATCTCGATGCCGAAGCGGCCTTCCAGCTTGAAGATGGTCTCGATGAGATCGAGCGAGGAGATGCCGAGGTCCGCGACAGGGGTGTCGGCGGTCATCAGGCTCGAATCGACGCCGACCTCGGCCGAGATGAACTCGACGATTTCAGCGATGGCAGGATCGTCTGTCTGCATGCGTCTGCTCGGGTTGCGGACCGCCGGCCATCGGGCGGCCGCGGTACGGGGTGACGTGTCCTAGCATAAACGAGGGTGGTTCCAACAACCCCGTCAAATGACCGACATCTGTGTCGCTCCGATGTCAGCGTGCGGGACTATCCGTCAGCCCCGTGCCCGGATCACCTGCGACAGGAATTGCAGCGAGGCTTTCGGGGTGCGCACTTGGCTGTCGAAATCCACATGCACGACGCCGAACCGCCGGCGCTTGCCTTCCGCCCACTCGAAATTGTCGAGCAGCGACCAGACGAAATAGCCGTTGAGCGCGCAGCCCTGGCTGATGGCGGTGGCGCAGGCGCCGATATGGTCGCGGATATAGGCGGTGCGCTCGGGGTCCTGCACCACGCCGCCTGAGGGGGCGGGATCCTCGTAGCAGGCACCGTTCTCGGTGATAAAGGTGATCGGGTTGCCATATTCGTCGCGCAGCCGCAGCAGCACCTCGGTCAGCCCCGGCGCGCTGATCGGCCAGCCGAGTAATGTGCGCGGCGTGCCGTCCGGCACGGCGCCATAGCCCGCCTGCGCCAGGAAGGCTGCCGGGTCGTGCTTGATCCAGGACGGGCCGTAATAATTCACCCCGAGGAAGTCGACCGGCACGCGGATCGCGGCCATGTCGTTGCCCTTCACCAGCGGGGCGAAGATCGGCTCGAACCCGGCGGGGTAGCGGCCATGGAACAGCGGGTCGAGATTGATGGTGTTCCAGCAGGCGTCGAAGCGCCGCGCCGCCGCAATGTCTTCCGGCTGCTCCGAGGACGGGAAGATCGGCTGCAGCGAGAAGACGGTGCCGAGCTTGAGGTCGCTGCGCGCCGCCCGCAGTGCGGTAATCGCCGTGCCCTGCGCAAGGTTCTGGTGGTGCTGGGCGGCGACATAGCTCGGCCAGCCGGTCAGCCCCGGCGCATGATTGCCGAAGCCATGGCCGAAGATGGCGTGCACCGAGGGCTCGTTCAGCATCGCCCATGGCTTCACCCGGTCGCCGAGCTTGGCGACAGTGGCGAGCGCGTAATCGGTGAACCAGCCGGCGATGTCGCGATTGTGCCAGCCGCCCCGGTCCTGCAGCGCCTGCGGCAGGTCCCAATGATACAGGCACGCCATCGGCAGGATGTTGCGGGACAGCAGCTTGTCGACCAGCCGGTCGTAGAAATCGAGCCCGGCCGCATTTACCTGTCCCGTACCCTCAGGGATGATGCGCGGCCAGGCGATGGAGAAGCGGTAGGCCTGGAGACCGGCCTGCGCCATCAAATCCACGTCGTCGGCATAGCGGTTATAGTGGTCGCAGGCGATGTCGCCATTGGTGCCGTCGGCAATGCGGCCGGGGGTGTGCGAGAAGCCGTCCCAGATCGACGGTTGGCGGCCGCCTTCCTTCACCGCGCCCTCGATCTGGTAAGCTGACGTCGAGGCGCCCCAGACGAAGCCGGGAGGAATAGGCGGCACGGCGCCGGGTGCGGCCACAGGCGCCGTTTGCGCCGCGACGCGTTCACCGAAGGCGGGAAGGACGGCAGCTGCGGCGGCGGAAGCCAGGAAGTCACGACGTCGGAGCATGAGCGGAATCCCTAGGATCAGATCGCGGCGAACCGAAGCAGCAGCAATGCCGCAATGGCGAGCACGCCCTGAAGCGCGGTCGACAGACTGAAGCGGGCGAGGGCCGCGCCGGGGGAGAGCCGGGCAGCCGAGCCAACCAGCCAGAAAAATCCGTCATTAATGTGAGAGACGGTCATTGCTCCAGTACCGACCGCGAGCGCGGCGAGCGCGCGGCCCGAGGGGTCGTCGAGACCTAGCGGCCCAAGCAGCGCCATCATCATCCCCGACGCCGTGATGGCGGCAACCAGCGACGAGCCCTGCAGCGTCTTGACGATGGCGGCGAGTGCGAACGGCAGCAGCAGCGCCAGTTCGGCGCGCGGCTGCCAGCCGAGCAGCCGCTCGGCGTTCATCTCCGGCATGCCGGTTTCCTGCGCGATCTTCTGCAAGCCGCCGGCGGCGCCGATCAGCAGCACCAGCGCCGCCGCCTTGACCAGCGCGCGCCCGGCCCAGCCGGATTCAGTAAAGCCGCGCCGCTCCCAGTGCCAGGACAGCACCAGCAGCAGGCCGGTGCTGACCAGCAGAATGATGACCGGCCTGCCCATGGCGATGAGGAATTCGCGGTTCGAGCCGCCCCCTAACGGCTCGCTGGCAATATCGCCGAGCGACTGCACGATGAGCATGCCGATCAGCACGGCGGAGGTCGCGATCAGCGCCAGCGCGCCACGCGTGGGGGCGTGCAGGCTGGCGCCGTCGATCACGTCGATCGTCTCAGTGGGGAGCGCACGGCCGGATGCCGACTTGGCCAGTGCGGTGCCCAAAATGGTGACGAGGATCGCGACCGGCACGCCATAGGCGAAGGTCAGCGTCCAGTCGGCGGCCAATATGGTCGCGCTCGCCAGCATCACCGGGGCGGGCAGCAGCAGGCCGTGGCTGCCGGACAGCGACAGGCCGAGCACCAGCGCCGAGCGCGGCGTGTCCGCGCCGATACCGCGCCGCAGCGGGTTCAGCACCGCGAAGGCGCTCGCCGGGCTGAAGGCGACGCCCGCGATCAGGCCGATGATTGCCAGCGGAGCTGAGCGGGTGCGCCAGCCGCGAACGGCGGTTTGCAGCCGTGCGGTGGCACCGGTGGCGTCGGCGATCTCCATCAGTATCGCGCCGGCGACCACGATGAGGCCGAGCGAGTTCAGGCTCTGTGCGAAGCCGAGCCCGAACGCCTTGCCGACGCCGCTGGTCGACATGCCCGAGGCATAGCCGAAGCCGACGGTGACGACGAGCAGCGCAAGGAACACCTGCACATGGCCGCGCCGCGTGGCGAGGACGAACAGGACAAGCGCGGCGAGCAGATAGGCGGCCTGGTAAAGCGACATAAGGGAGGGGCGCCAGGGGCTTCCCGATTAGCCCGAGCGGCGTTTCCTGTCCACGCGGCATGGGCGCCCGCTCGCGTGCTTCGAGGCCGGCCTATCGGCCGGCACCTCAGCATGACGACGACGTTTGGAACCCACCTCGTCATGCTGAGGTGCGAGCGCAGCGAGCCTCGAAGCACGCACGCCTCCGGGATTGCCGCCGATCGGCGCCCCGGCTAGGTTCCCGGCATGATGCGCTTCCCCCTCCGCTTTGCGTTTTTCGCGCTGGCCGCCTTGCTGCTTGCCGCTCCCGCCCGTGCCGATGGATTCGTGCGGGCGCAGGGCACGCGCTTCGTCAATCCGGATGGGTCGACCTTCCTCATCAAGGGCATGAGCTTCGGCAACTGGCTGCTGCCGGAAGGCTATATGTTCAAGTTTAGGGTGCAGCGCTCGCCGCGCGAGATCGAGGATGTGATCCAGTATCTCGCAGGCCCCGAGGAGGCCGCGCGCTTCTGGAAGGATTTTCGCGACGTCTACATCCAGGAGGACGATCTCGCCTTCTTGGCTGCGGCGGGCTTCACCACGGTGCGGGTGCCGCTGCACTGGAAGTTCTTCCTCGATGCGAAGGACCCTTCGCGCGTCGATCCCAACGGCGAGGGCTGGGCGCTGATCGACCGCGCGATCGGCTGGGCGAAAGCCCACGACATCAAGGTCATTCTCGACATCCATGCCGCGCCCGGCGGGCAGACCGGGGTGAACCATGACGATGGCGTCGGCTATCCCCTGACCTTCTACGTCCCGGAATTCCGCCGCCGC